>CEAB01040034.1_pt1 | contig 44339 bp, 40 predicted proteins | sample 557651 | NCBI WGS metagenome assembly CEAB01 (sample SAMEA3182046, study PRJEB8094) | gut metagenome | biome: human; feature: gut; material: Stool; isolation source: human stools | place: Canada | collected 2011-11-15
CCTCCAGAAGTATATGTAAAGAGGTCTACCAGCTCAATGCTAGTATTTATAGGATTTCTGCCCCCCCCCCCTAAGGGTCAAAACAGGCGCTATGACTGGCTTACAGCCACGCTGTAAGTCTACACAAAATATTCCTTGTACATTAGCTATCCTTAAATCTTGCATAATTGACGACAAATTATATCCTTATTATATATTATAACTTACAGTAGAATTATTTTCAAGAGGATTAATTTCTATATGCAGTTAATATCCCACCAGGAAGCTCTACTATTGCATACTGAAAATCTTCATCAGCATCCACTGCATCAATGAATGTTTGAACTTTCTCAGCATGAGAAATAATATTGTCAGCTACTATCATAGCTTTTGGAGTTAAATGAGGTTTTATAAGCTCAAAATATTTTACATACTCTCGCTTATTAGCATCTATAAATACAAAATCAAATTTCTCACTCTCATCAAAAGCCTCTATAACTTCACAAGCAGAGCCCTGCAGAGGCCTTACAACATCAATAACGCCACATTTTTTAAAGTTCTCTATCGCTACGCTCTGCCGTTTGTCATAATATTCAATAGTAGTTAATCTCCCGCCCGTTTCTTTCAAGGCCTTTGCAAGCCATAATCCGGAATACCCGTTTGAGGTTCCAATCTCCAGTGCATTTTTTGCCCCCATCATTTTTATAAACATATTCAAAAGAACACCGGTTTTTCTCGGTATATTCCAAAAATCCTTCTGTGTCTTTTCTAATTCAGCAAGTGTTTCTGACGTTACATCATCCATTAAAATATCCAAAACAGGGGCCTCCTACCCTAATCAAACAAACTGACCTTGTTAGTAATTATTACCGATTTTATCGGAACATTCAATTTATAAGTTTTTAAGAGCTTTCCTTTAGATAAATCCAATATTGAGTACAGGTTATTTTTCAAATCTGTTACGACAGCCAGATTAGTATTCTCAATAGCATTCAGACCGGAAGAAAAACCTTCTGTTCCAAGTGCAATTGTATCAATAACTTGATCGTTTGCAGTATTTATCTTCTGGATTTCATTATTCTGAGCTCCAAGAACGTAAAGAGTCTTGTCATACAGAAGCATGGCTAATGGTTTATTAACTGTGGTAAACTCAGTTATAAGCCCCATTGTAGAATAGTCAATTATCGCAATACGACTCTTGGTTCTGCTTGAAATATAAAGTTTATTGTTTGTAAATGCCAGAGAAGAAACATTCGGGAATATACCAATATCTTTCAATTCGTATTGATTTTTAAGCTCTATTGCCCAAATCTCATTTTTCAATTTGTCAACATAAAATAGTTTATCTTCTTTTAATAAAAGATTTTCACAATACCCGTTTATCTTGATTTTCTGCGCCAAAGACATTGTATTCAAGTCAATTACAAATATCGTAGAAGCAGAAGGTGATGTTACATAAGCCTTATTATTTGCCTCATCCAACAAAATTTCGTCAGGATTTGACGGTAAATTAATTTGTTTAATAAATCTTGAATCAGCTACAGATACAACATCAACGAAAGGTCTGTCATAAGTAGTTACAAGCAAAAATTTACCATTCTTTACAGCTTTTACATCAATCGGTATTGATTTTTGGGCCAGAGAATAACTTGGAACGGCTTTTGCCGGCTCAACAACCTGAATATTTTTGGAGTAATTTGTTGTCACAAACAAAATTTTATTTTTTAACTGATTGATTAAGCTCTGCGGAGTATCCGGCTCTGTTTCCGACAGGAAATCCTCGTAAGATTCGGTGTTTTCTACACGAATCATATCTTCATTCTTAGTATCTATTTTTAAATTACCAATAATACCTTTTATATTTTCAGGGATTATCAAACCGCCCGGAACAAGCATATCCTGAGGAAGCAAGCCTGTTCTGACCTGTAGCGGCGGATTTGTCATATGCAAAACAGTACGGTGCCCTTCTCCGTCAGAAAGAACTTTCAACAAGACAAAATCATTATTGAAAATTACAACATCTGGTTCCTGCTTAAGCTCCTGCTTTGCCGGATAAGTTTCTTTTATATCTAATTTTTTTACATTAGAAAATAAAGACGGATAAAGCGGCAGATATATAGTGTTATCAGGAAGAATAATTACACCGTCAAATCTTATATCAGCCTGCGGAATTTTTTCTAATATATAATCCTTTACCTCAACAGGAATTTTTGCTGCAAATACATTGCTGCAACTAATTAACAAGATGCCAAGTAATATTAAAAACTTCCGCATTATCTCTCCAGAGCTTTCTTACATTCTTATTCTACCATAAGAATTGCTATTTAAAAACACCTTTTATCCGTTCTTTGACAGAGCCTCGCGCCTTGCGTCCGGACTGAATTTCATAAAGTTTCTCATACAAAACCTTCTCGTCATTTGAGATATGTGCAGGGATTTTTATTCCAACCACAACAACATGCTCACCTCTAATAGAAGGTTTAGAAAGGTTTGGAACTCCTGCTCCTCTGACTTTGACAACCTCGCCATGCTGAATTCCTGCTGGAATTGATATTTCTCTATCACCGTCAAGCGTTCTTATTGTTACAGTATCACCAAGTACAGCCTGAGCAGGTGTTATATCAAGTTTTGTAAATACATTTATTCCTTCTCGTTTATAGTACAGTGAAGGTTTCACATGAACAACGACATACAAATCACCTGCAACACCTCCGTTTACACCGGCATCGCCTTCGTGAGATAAACGCATACGTGAACCATTATCGACACCGGCTGGAATTTTTAATTCAATTTTCTTTTCTACAGTTTTTCTGCCTTCTCCTCTGCAATCAGGACAAGGGTCAGATATTACAGTACCTTTACCATGACAATGCGGGCAGGTAACAATTTGAGTAAAATGACCCAGAACCGTTCTTGTGGTTTGCTGGATAGAACCGCTTCCGCCGCAAGTTTTACAAATTTGAGGTTTTGAACCCTCTTTTGCACCTGTACCTTTACAAGATGAGCAGGTTTCAAGATGGTCAATTTTAATCTCTTTGGTTAGACCAAATACAGCTTCTTCAAACTCAATCTCGATATCAAGTCTTAAATCATCGCCTCTCTGCGGTGCATTCGGGTCAGCGCGTCTGCTGCCGCCTCCAAATCCGAAACCGCCGAAAAACGAATTGAATACTTCATCTAAATCCCCAAACCCGCCTGCAAAAGGCCCCTGGGTATTAAAACCTGCATTTTTCAGGCCGTCTTCGCCAAATCTATCATAAGTAGCGCGCTTTTCATCATCCATTAAGGTTTCGTAAGCTTTGCCCAGTTCTTTGAATTTTGCTTCGGCCTCCGGAGCTTTATTAACATCCGGATGCCATTTTCTTGCCATTTTTCTAAAAGCACTTTTTATTTCGTCTTTGGAAGCGTTTTTCTCTACGCCTAATATCTCATAATAATCACTCATCGCTATTCTATATTTCCCTTTTCCTTATTTGTAATTTAGAATTGCCGGATTAAATCCAACTAAATGCATTTACCCCTCTGATACCGCTACATTAACCAGTGCAGGTCTTAGCACCTTATCTCCTAGTTTATAACCCTTTTGAAGCTCTGCAATGATTGTGTGCTCAGGCTTTTCGGAAGTCGGCGTCTGCATAACTGCTTCGTGGAAATTAGGATCAAAAGCTTCACCCTCTGCTTTTATAGCCTCAAGGCCGGCTTTTGTTAAAACGTCGGTAAAATTCTTGTATGCAAGATTGTAACACTCTTTAACCTTATCACAATCTTCTACTGTTTCGAGAGCTTTTAGACCTCGTTCAAAGTTGTCTAAAACTTCTATCATTTTTTTCAAGGTGTTTTCTGCACCATATTTCAAAAGTGCTTCTTTTTCCTGCTCCTGACGCTTTCTATAGTTATCAAAATCAGCAGCTAATCGTATGTACTGATTATTCAATGTATCATATTTTTCTTGAAGCGGATTAGCCTCTTCTGTTAAAGGTGTTTCATCTATCTTTTCTTCTGCTTCAATTTCAGAATTTTCAGCTGCAATATTATCCTCATCAGCCTTTATTTCTTCATTTGTTCCATTTTCGATATTATCATTTACGTCTTCATTTGCCCCTTTAAATGGATTTTTCATGGTTTTATCCCCCCTACTGTAATATTATATATGATAATTATAAGGTATCAAATCAGATAAAGGAGTAATGTTTATTTTTTCTTAATATTTGTGTGAAAAGTAAAGATAGAAGTTGGATTACAATAACTGCAATGCAATAGCAGGAGTTTGGTTAGCCGTTGCAAGCAGAGTGGCACTTGCTTGCTGCAATATTTGGTTTCTGATATAAGCACTGCTCTCTTCTGCTATATCTGCATCTTGTATCGTTGAGCGGGTTGAAGTTAAATTGTCAATACTAACTCCTATTGACTCTATTACAGACTCCAAACGATTATATGCTGAACCTAATTGTGTTTGCTTTTCATTTATATTTTTCAAGTATTCATCAAGCATTGTTAGTGCATTGCGTGCGCCATCAGAAGTTGTTACGTCGATATTTAAGTCGATTTTTCCTATTCCGACATCAACTGTTATTGAGGAAGATTTATCTGAATGAATTCCTACCTGCAAAGTTACTTCATATGAACCGCCAAAAACACCGCCTCCAGTGCCACCTGTGCCACCACCATAATTGTATTGAGGTAAGGTTCCGTTTTTGATAAGTTCTTCCAACTCTGCTGTCGTGACTCCGGTTACGGTGCCGGTATAACCTCCAGTCCCAACACCCACTGTCTGACCGGTCTTTTGGCTATCATAATATCCGTTGAGGGTTGGAGTAGAATAAGCAACCCCCACCAAGCCGCCAACCCTCACACTCCCCGTCACGCTGCCGGTAGCGTAACTGTTTGTGATACTGGCGCTTTGAACATCCCCCACCAGGCCGCCGACATACTTATCCCCCGTCACGCTGCCTGTGGCGTAACTGTTTGTGATACTGCCATTATAAACACACCCCGCCAGGCCGCCGACATTCATCTGCCCCTCCACGCTGCCTGTGACATAACTGTTTGTAATACTGCCTCCATCAATCCGCCCCGCTAGGCCGCCGACATACCAATTCCCTGATACCTCGCAGTTCTCAAGGCCCACAGAATCAATAGAACCACCATAAACATAACCAAACAAACCTGCACAATCTTCTGTTGTATTGATGCTTAAATTTGAGATTACATGATTATTACCCTTAAAATCACCTTTAAAAACTTTTGTTTCGTCTGGATTGTCCATATCCCCGCCACCAGTACCTATTCCTCTAAAATTAATACCTGTCATATTAATGTCAGAGGTGAGCTCGAATGTTACATCAGTAGTATCAACTCCGCTATTGACCAAGTCTTGAAGTTTTACCAGGTCGTCTGAATTGGTTACAAAGTAGGTTTCACCCTTTGTAAAAGTTGTTTGGTTGACTACCCGTTTGGATTCGTCTACGCCATTTGCATCGTCATTACCAAAAAATTTTATTCCGTTGTACTCTGTATTAGCGACTATTCGTTCTATCTCTGCTTTTCTAGCATCAATTTCTGACTGAATAGCTTTCAAAGAATCTTCGCCATACGTACCGTTTGCAGCTTGTTCTGCCAAATCTCGCATTCGTTGGTAATGGGAGGTTATTAAATCTAGGCTGTCTTGAGCTGTTGTTAGCATATCCAAGCCCATAGAAGCATTATCCAGCGCTACATCGTATGAAGATAATTGAGAGCTCAGTTTTGTCGAAATAGAATAACCAGCAGCATTGTCTTTCGCGTGGTTTATCTTAAAGCCCGTTGTCATGCGCTCGATTGCGGTATTTAAACCATTGGTTGATGTTTTTAAGTTGGATTGAACTATTAAGCTCGATAGATTGGTGTTAATTTTCATTTTAACACCTCGCTTATAAAGCCCTGGAAATTAGGGTATTTAGCCCCCCCCCCCTACAGCCGTAAGGGTTTCAGGGCAATTCATTATACCTGATTTTCGTATAAAGCTACTCATTAAAAACATATCCTTATGTATATTATATTCCACATGTAAATAATTTTATAACCTTTTATTACAAAATTGTTACATTACATACTGTATACTCAAACCCCTCTCCGAAATATTCGGAAAGGGGCAGTTTGTTTACTTCCATAGGGGGTGTATATGTATTATGGAAAATAAATTCTAACTAATCTTTTTTATTGATAAGGTATGTGACAGAGGTATTCCACCCTGCACAGCCGGTTTATTAACAATTTTACCTTTTACGTACATAACTGTAGAACCACCGCCGTCAAGATTCATTGCATTTACACATCCAAGCTCTTTCATTAAATTTGCAAGCTCTACAAGGGTTAGGCCTATTGATGCACCTTCTCGTCCATCTGCTGTTAACATTATCAGGCTGTTGTCTTTGGTATAACCAATTGCGGTACGAGGATTGCGTCCGCCGATAGATGCTAATTTCTGCGCAGTCATATCAACATATATATCACCATTTTTTACTAAATAAGGACCACCGCTTATTATATGATTAACATCTTTCCACTCAGGATTAATTTTTATATCTAATTTAAACTTCCTTGCATTGGCTATAGTATCTAAACTTTTTTGAGGTCCGACAATTACAAAACCATCTTTTGGTATTTGACTCCTGCCGTATGAGGTTTTAACCAGCTTCCCGCCGGATATTACCAGCTGTTTACCATACTTCGGAGAAGGCGGAGAATATTCGCCCCAATCCGGCGTATAAACGATTGTATTTGTTGACAACATTCTAGGCTGATTGATATTATCAATTTTTAACCCTCCTTTGTTAGTTACAACATTGGCTTTGAGCTGAACCCTTGCCATCTCAAACCCGTTATCAAAAATACCCATTGCAACTCTGTCATATATCGGGCCCGTGTATACTTTCTTATTTATCATCAGCGTACCGAGCGGGACACCTGTCTGAGGCTTAAAGTAACCTCCGTTTATTGCAACTATTGCATTATCTCTACCGGCTATGTTAGAAATTTTGTTTCTGGACGCCAGGGTTTCAGATGCAATTGCCGGCTCGACAGCAAGTCCCTGATTTACCCCTAAAGACATCTCAACGATATTTATTCTAACGGGTTTGTTCTTATAAAATCTTATCATTCTGACATATTTTACGCCTTTCTCAACTTCAACTACATTGGAACTACCATACTTCCGGGTTATTGATTCTTCAAATATTGTTTCCTGATGTCTTTGCTGCTCCTGTACATAATTTAATGTTGGTGATATGCCTGTCAGGTTACCGAGGTCTTTAGCTGATAATAATGTGTTTTGGGATAACAGAAGACAAATTGCAATACCTATGCCCGCCGCGCTCGTTGCAGCTTTTTCAAACTGGGGTCTTTGTACTAATATCGTATCCATTGCTCTCACCTTAATTGTATTAAGTAACAGATACCTTTTTTATTTAAGAGTGGTGTGGGGCTATGTATGTTAACACTCTAGAAACAATATTTATTATTTCTACTATTATTATAACATACACTTAATCTATTCTCAAGAGGGTTGTATTAAAGATTTAGTAATACTTTAGGATAATTTTTAAAATAGTATCTTTTACACTTAATCACTTTTCCCTGTTTTTGTTAAAATTATCATATGAGTTTGATTTCTATTTTGAAAAAAAAGAATAAAAAATTACTGTTTACAACACCGAGCCACAGCGGTAAACTTTGCATATACCATAAGTTCTATCAGTGGTATCGTTCTGATATATCAGAAGTTGACGCATATAACCCTCAAGAAGCATTAGAAAATGCCGAAAAAAAAGCTGCGGGAATATATGGAGTAAAACATACTCATTTCTTGACAAATGGCTCTACAAGCGGGATTATAGCTGCTGTTTTGACCTGCTGTAATCCTAATGATAAATTATTAATCTGGGAAAAAGCACATCCCTCGCATGAAAATGCCGGCAAATTAGCCGGTGCACAAATAATTAAATATTCACTTCCTTATAATAAAGCTTGGGGAATCTACGAAGCAATAAATAATACAGAAGAACTAATACAAAAACATTCTCCAAAAGCAATAATTATAACATCTCCAAGCTATGAGGGAATTGTATCAAATATTCCAGAAATAAGCAAGATTTGCAAAAAATACGGAGTATACTTAATTGTCGATGAAGCGCATGGAGCTCTTTATCCTTTCTCAGACAATTTGCCGCAGAGCGCTGTTAAGTATGCCGACTTTACAATACAATCTCTGCACAAAACAGCCGGAGGCATTAATCCAACAGCATTACTGCATAATAACTGCAATTTAGATGCTGCGAAATCCTTGAGATTAATAAATACAACATCTCCTTCGTATCCTATGCTTGCAACCATTGAAGCAAATATTAATTATCTTAATTCATCAAAAGGAAGAAAGCATATTGAAAAACTAATCTCAAGTATTACAAGTTTAAAATACAGTCTTAAAAATATTGAGTTTTACGGAGATGACGTTACAAAAATCTTAATAAAAAAGCAAGGGCTTTCAGGATACGAGTTGTCTGAAAAATTATTTAACAATTTCAACATAGAGGACGAAAAAACAAATGAAGTTTCAACAATGCTTCTCACAGGATTAGGTACATCAAAAGAGAAACTGTTAAAACTTCAATATGCTCTTCAAAAATTAGATAAGGCTATTTAATGAGTGCTTGAATATCTTTAAAATTAGGATGTTTTGCTCCTTTTAACCACTCAAAAAGCGCTATTTCTGTTGTTAAAATATGCGCGCCGTTATCCTTCATTCTCTCAAGACCTGCAATATATTCTGTTTCTGCACGGCTTCCGCAGGCATCTTTTATAACATTAACTTCATACCCTGATTTTATAAGAGCTGCCGTTGTCTGACTTACACAAATATGAGTTTCTATTCCAAAAATAACAACCTGCTTCTTGTTTGCTTTTTCAAGTGCATTCAATACATCTTGATTATCTAATGCAGAAAAAGCTGTCTTTTCAAAGTATTGTACGTTATCTCCAAGTTTAGATTTAAGCGGTTCAACAGTATTCCCCAGCCCTTTTGGATATTGCTCTGTAACAATCACAGGAATACCTAAAATATTTGCAGCTTTTGCAATGATTTCTGCTTTTTTACTGCATAATTCCTTATTAAACACTGCATTCAAAAGTTTTTCTTGCACATCAATTATCAATAAAAGACTATCATCTGTATTTAGTATTGTCATTGTTAACCTCTTTTCTAAATTCTGCTATAAATTGTTCCAATAAATCTTCTAACACTCCTGCTTCCAATTCATCAGGGTTTAAGGATATGCGTTTGGCATCAATGTTTTCTGGTGAAGATGAAAAAGTAATATCAATATTAATTTTTGAAAAACCAGGACTGGTCATTTTAAAAGCCGCTACAGCATGCCTTCCTTTGAGATGTAAAATAGTGCCGCCTTCAATATTTTCCTGCTCTATAGTTACACCAAAAAGTTTGTCATTATATTTTTGTCTTATATGATAAAAAACAGGATTTATTATACGTTCAATCTTTTTATTAAACTCCTGCTTAAACATTTTGAAATTAGTTCTCGGAACATTGCTCTGGGCTGCAGTCATATTTGAATAGACTTTTTCATAATTAATTGCCTCATGCAGTTTGTTCAAAACTTCATTAACCAACTGCTGTCTTGTTTTTGAAAAAGTTTTTGTAAAACCGGCATATATTTTCTCCGGTATCTGACTCTGAATTTTTGCCCAAATTCTTTGGGCTCCGTCAATATCAGTATCGAACAGAAGCAAAAAGTATTTGTTTACTGCATAATTCATTAATATATCGTTTTTTCTTATATTATTCAAAATAATAGTTTCAATCTGGTTTGGCTGTATTAAAAACTTAGTTTTATCATTTGGTGATATTGCAGCCAGCACAGCTATTGAAGAAGAAGCATTAAGTTTTTCCAGTTCTCTATCTAAAACAGATGTATAATCAAGCAATACTTCATTATTAGGCAGTATTAAATTCTTTTTCACCAGTATTTCACGATACTGCTTATTTTTTTCAAGAATTGATGCCAGATTCAAAGCAGATACAAGACTAGCTTTGAACTCATCATCAGAAGTTAGAGGAGTAACAAAAGCCGCTGCACCGTTCTTCAAAGTATTTATTCTGAATTCATCATCTGCATTATACCCAAAAATTACAGCCGGCGTATCTTTCAGTATTTGTAATAATTCTATTGTTCTACTCTCAGATTTCTCACTATTAATAATCAGTACAGAAGTTTCAAGCATATGGAGCTTATCAGGAAGTTCATCAAATTTAAACCGAAACAGTTCATCATTCTTTCTAAGCTCAAGCTTTGGAAAAATGTACTCAAAAAAATCAGAATCATCTGAGATTAAAACGATTCGGCTCTGCATACATTTACCCTATGCTAATTCTGCAATTAATACTTCGGCCTTATGCAGCACTGCTTGTCTTAAATCTTCTAAATCTTCAACATCTATACCCATTGTTTTAATAAAATCTTTGTCAACAGAATTTGGATTAAAATCTTCTTGAACAATTTTATCAATTAAACATACCAGATTACAAGGGACTGGAATTGATGATAACGATGGAGCATGGTGGTATGAAACAATATTTGCAAGCAAAATAGGAAGCTGCCATCTTTTTGCCAGCAAAGAACCCGTTTTTACGTGATCGGAATCAAAATACTTACGTTCTGCTTCAAGAATATCAGCACCTTCACTTACCCTGTCTTTAACTTTTGCATAAAGTTTATCATTAGTCATGTTCAGAACCATTTTTCCAATATCATGAATAAAACCTGAAATAAAAGCTTCATCAGAGTCCATTATTTTTGTAAGATTTGCTAAATATTCACAACCTGCAGCAACTCTCATAGAATGTTTCCACAATTCTTTATCACCGCTGTTTGACATCATCGGTTTCATAGCAACTGCTACAATAATGTTTTTTACTTTAACCATACCAAGCAGAGAAAGCGCAATATTAATTGAAGATATTTGTTGTGAGAAACCATAATATGCTGAATTTACCAGTGCTAAAAATTTGACTGTTAGCGACTGATCAAACATTACAATATCCCCCAGCTCTTTCATGCTTGCTGTAGGTTTTTTCATTATATTTAAAGCTCTTACAATGACACTCGGCATTGCTTGTATATCTTTTACACCATTTACTAATTCAATTGTTTTATCCATATCATTCACCTATTCTAAACTTGTAAATGTTTCTTTATTGACAAGAAACTACCTATCGCACCAAAAGCGGTTCCGATAATTAATAATGTTATTATAACAATATTTTGTGCATAAGCAGGCGTAGGAATCAAGAAAAATTTATGCACATTTATTAATAAACCCTGAATACAATTTAACGGCAGCACGGCTATTACTGATGACACAAAACCGTAGAATGCCCCCTGCATAATCAAAGGAGTTTTAATATACCAGTTGCTTACACCCATCAAACGCATAATTTCTATTTCTTCTTTTCTTGATTGGATTACAAGCTGTATAGTATTATTTATTATTGTTATAGTTAATGCAGCGGAAATAATTATTACAAATACCATTGTTGTATTAACAACATTCGTCAGAACCTGCATTTTTTTAGCGAGTTCTTTTGCATATCCCATATCCTCGACACCTGATATAGTCTTAATTTGATTAAAGACTTCTGAAATATTATCAGGCTTATCTACTTTTACTCTTAAAGTATCAGGAAGCGGATTAGATATGTCATGAAGTCCCAGTTCCTGCTTTAAACTATTCCAGGACTCTTCTTTTGTTTTCAAAGTAACAGTTTTTACATGCTTTATATCTTTTATCCGATCTTTCACAATTGAAGCAGAAGCATTAGATTTTAGATATACGGATATTTCCAGAACATTTCCGAGTTCATTCGCAAAAGTTGAAAGCGAGAGCGTAAATCTAAAAAGTACGCCGAACAATGTAAGTATTGCAGCCATAGTTGTTATAATAACAAGGTTAATAATTCCTGTGCGTTTTATATCATTTACAGCTTCCATTACGATTCTATAGGCAATCCTGAGTTCACAAAGCCAATCTTTTGGAATATGTTTTTTTACCTGTTTTTTTAGCTGCTGCCTGCTATTGTCCATAAGTACCTGCCTGAATATCTCTTACTATTTCACCTTTTTCAAGGGTTAAAACTCTTTTTCTAAAACGATCAACCAGAGTATAGTCATGAGTTGAAACAATTACAGTAATACCGCGCTGATTAATCTGCTCAAGAATTTGCATAACTTCTAATGAGTTTTTAGGATCTAAGTTTCCTGTTGGTTCGTCTGCTATTAATAATGGAGGCCCATTAACCAGAGCTCTTGCTATGCTGACTCTCTGTTGTTCTCCGCCAGAAAGCTCAGTAGGTTTTGCTTTAGCTTTATCTAAAAGTCCAACAACTTTCAGTGCTCCTGTAACTCTTGTTCGTATATCAGAAGAGCTTATTCCAAGCGTTCTAATTACATAAGCAATATTATCGTAGACTGTCTGGTTTTGTAATAATTTATAATCCTGAAAAACGATTCCCATGCAGCGTCGCAGGTTTGGCACTTTTTCAGGTGGAAGATTTGCTATATTAATACCACCGATTAAAACGGTACCGGTTGTAGGAGTTTCTTCCTTGTAAAGCATTTTCATAAGTGTTGATTTGCCAGCACCGGAAGCTCCTGTAATAAATACAAATTCTCCAGACAAAATATCAAGATTAATATTTTTTAAAGCATAATTATTTTTATATTTTTTAGTAACAGATCTTAATTGTATCATTTTTTCAACTCAATAATCCTATCAGCAATACTTACTGCATCTAATCCGTAATATTTTAACAATTCATCCGGAGAACCGCTCTGTCCGAAACAGTCATTAACCCCGATTCTAATGACTTTATTAGGTGCGTCAGCAGCAAGGCATTCACACACTGCCGAACCTAAACCGCCTATTACGGAATGATTTTCAATAGTTACTGCCAATTTTGTTTTATTAACACTATTTATAATAGTTCCACAATCCAGAGGTTTTATAACAGGAACATTAATTATCTCTGCATTAATACCATGATTTGTTAAAATTTCAGAAGCTTTCATTACCTCTGCCAGAATATCACCAGCAGTTATTAATGAAACATCAGTTCCTTCTTTTAACACAACGGCTTTATTAATTGAGAACTTATAGTTTTTATCAAATATATCAGGCACATTCATTCTAGATAGTCTTATATACACCGGTCCGTTATATGAAGCTGCAAATCTTACTGCCTGCCTTGTTTGTTCGTAATCCCCCGGAACTATTACAGTCATATTTGGTAAGCCGCGCATAAGAGATACATCTTCCAAAGCTTGATGGCTTGCACCATCTTCTCCAACTGTAATACCGCCGTGCGCACCTATAATTTTAACATTGGATTTTTGATAACATATGGAATTTCTTATTTGATCATAAGCTCTGCCTGTTGCAAATACAGCAAAAGTTGCTGCAAAAGGAATAAAGCCTTCCAGCGAAAGTCCTAGAGCTGTTGTCATTAAATCCTGCTCGGCAATACCGACGTCAAAAAAGCGTTCTGGGAATGCTTTAGCAAATAATGAAGTCTGTGTTGAGCCTGATAAATCTGCATCTAAAGCAACTACATTAGGAATATTTTTCCCCAGCTCCGCAAGTTCTTCCCCAAAAGCACCTCTTATTGATTTTTTAGAATCGTAGTTTATAGTACTCATTTTTATCCTCTCTCAAAATTATACCATAAACTATTGAAAACACACATATGCTTTTCTATTTTTCCCAATAATCACATATAAGTGTTTTTTTAGGAGAAAAAGTTTTTTTTATTTTTTCTAAAATACAATTCTTTTCTAAATTTTCTAATTCCTTCTTTAGAATAGCTTTTTCAAGAATTAATGTATTGTAAAGCTGATTACAGAACTCTGTTGAAGATTGGTGTAAATGTAGTTTTTTTATCTGTAATTCTTTCTGGAGTATTTGTTTCTTTAATTGATTTTTGTTCACTAAAAACCTCACTGTAGAAAGTTTAATATGATTTATAAACATTTTCAATCAGCCTTTTAATGTATTCTGCAATATTAATGTAACAATTAGTTTACAATTAATCAATTTTCTAAATGTAAAAATCTTTTATTTACTATACACGAGAAAAAGGGAAAATAAGATACGCAATATAAGCGAAGTTTAAGCTTATATTGTAAATTTTTGTAACAATGCAGGCTAAATTTCTAAAGTTTTCAAAAAAAATGCCGTTAACCTAATCAAAGTAGGATTGTATTGTTATGAAAATAATAGAAAGGAGTAACAATTACTATGGTAGATTTTAGCAAACTTAATCCGGATAGGGCAAAAGAAATTATTAATGCCCTAAAAGATGGTAAGATTAATGCTAATGAAGCAAAGCAGCTAGGCTTAACTGCTCAAGAAGCTGAAGCATTAAACAAAGCTTTCTCATCTGGAGAGGCACAAATCGGAGATTTTGTTCTGGTAAACAAAGGTAAAAGCAAAGACGGCAAAATGCAGTACAGCGAAACCCAAAAGAAACAGGCGCCAAAGGAAGAAGAACAAAGCTGGTGGGATAAAACAGTAGCTTTTGCAAAAGATAATGCAGGAGCATTGGTATCAGGAGCTCTTGTTGTTGGCGGCGGTGCTCTTTGTTTAACAGGTGTAGGAAGCGGCTTTGGTGCGGCAATGATTGCCGCTGGTGCAGCAATGGGACTGGCAAGCTGTTCATCAGAAGATGATATTCCTATACCGCCAGAAATTAATAACAACAATAATGTAACTATTAATCTCTCGATTGATGATCAGCAAGCTTTGATTGAAGCTTTCAAAGAAGGTATAGATGCCTTGTTGAAAAAAATTGATGAGTTGGGACTTAAGATTGATACATACGGTGATCAAATTATTAAATTGCTAACTCAGAATAACAGCTATCTGAAAGGTATTGCAGAAGAATTAAAAAATCAAGGAGAGCAGCAAGACGAAATCATCAAAATCCTAACAAATATTAATTCAACATGTGATACTATCAAAGAATTAATTGAAGCTACAAATGAAAATATCACTGTAAATGGCGAAAGCATTAAAGGACAATTAACAGAAATTCTTAATGCTATTAAAAACGGACAAGCTGGCTCAACAGAACAGTTAAATATTTACATGGAACAACTGAAAGAATTGTTAAAAACATTAATTGAACAACAGGGTGACCAAATTGAAATTGACAAAGACAGTAACCTAACACTTAATGAAATTTTAGCTAAACTTGATAAAATGGAAGGTACTACTGGCGATAAGCTTGAAGCATTACTTGAAATTCTTAAAAACATCGAATCAATTGGTAATGATATCAATAACAAGCTGGATGTTATTATTGGTAAATTTGACCAAGAGTTCCCTGATAATACAGATATCAAAGCAAGTCTTGAAAAAATTGAACAATATCTTAAAGAAAACAATGATAAAACAGATATTACAAACAATCTGCTTACAGAACTATTAAATAAATACCAGTCAGGTGGTATATCACAGGAAGACTTACAGAAACTGCTTGATGCTATTAGTAAGAATGGTGACAAGATTGATGTTACAAACCAGCTGTTAGCTAATATGCAAAAACAGGATGCAGAATTCCAGGCAGCAGTATTAAAAGCTATTTCTGAACTTGGTGTTGATATTGCTGGACAATTAAATAACATACTCAAAGCAATTAACAATATCAGCGGTGGAAGCGGTTCCAATCTTGAAGCATTACTTGAAAAAGTTCTCTCAAAAATGGACGAGAATACAAAAGCCATTATTGATGCAATTGGAAATATTAAACCTGGTACCGGTGGTACAGTAGACCTATCATCTCTTGAAAAAATGCTCGCTGAGCTACTTGAATTAACAGGTAAAAACAATAACATTCTAACAGATATAAATGGTAAAATGGATGTATTGAACTTAACAACAAAATCTATTGAAGAAAAACTTGAAGCTGAATTCGGTAAGAATGACGAAAGATATACAAATATCTGCAACTTACTTGAAGCTATCAAGAACCAGGGCGGCTCTGGCGGTGCAGGCTTCGATGACAGCAAATTGCTTGAAAAATTAGATAAAATCTTAAACAAATTAGATGATATCTTAGCAGCAATCAAAGACCATAAGGTTACGGTTGATGTAACAGGCAAAGTTGAATGCAACTGTAACTGCGGAGGCAACCATGAAGGTATACTCGGTGACTTAGAAGACATTTTAGGTTAAGCCGAAAAATATCCGAGGGCGGAATGATTAATCATTCCGCCCTCTTTTTATAGATTTAGGATCTAGAATATCCCTTATTGCATCACCGAGAATATTAAAAGAAAGAACTGCTATAAAAATTAGAAAACCTGGAGATAAAAGCCACGGACGGTAAAGAATATTAGTAAATTCCTGTGCTTCTTTAAGCATATTTCCCCAGCTTGCATCCGGCTGCTGTATTCCAAGCCCTAAAAAGCTTAAGCCGGACTCTGCAAGTATATAAGATGGAACACTCAATGTCATTGCGATTATTACATAACTTGTTGTCTGAGGTAATATGTGTTTTAAAATTATTCTCAAATTAGATGCACCTATTGTTTTTTCAGCCAGCACAAAATCCTCATTTTTTATTGAGAGCACCATACCTCTTACAACTCTGGCAAATCCGGCCCAGCCAATCAAAGCCAGAATAATGATAATCAATGCAAAACGTTGCACACTCGTCATTCCAGAGGGCAGGATTGCAGCAAGGATTATCAGCAGATAAAAGCTTGGTATTGCCATAACAGCCTCTGCAAAACGCATCATAATTGTATCGAGGAAACCTCCGAAATAACCGGATATTCCTCCATATAAAAGACCTATCGGAAATACTATTAATAACGAAAGAAATCCTACTGTCATAGAAATTCTACCGCCAAAAAGCAGCCGTGAGAACACATCCCTGCCATTTATATCTGTTCCAAGCAGGTAAAGATGCCCGCCGCAATCGGTACCGAAAAGATGTCTATGAGTAGGTATAATTCCAAGAAATTTATACCCTTCTGCTTTTGGAAACAGTCGGATATAGTATTTTTTGCTCCTATCTTGCTTAAATACTGTCTGCATAAGAGTTGGTTCATATTCCCTTATGTAATTATATGTATACGGCCGCGAAAGTTTTCCTTCTGGTGTTATCGTATATATCTTAGACGGAGGCGCATAAGACATTTCTCTATTTGAATATGTATTTGAATACGGTGCAATAAAATCTGCAAAGAATATAACAAAGTATAAAACTGCAAGAATTATAAACGCTGCTTTAGCAAATTTATCCTTAAATAATTTAGAAAAGAACCCGTCCATTTACTCTTCTCCCTTTCTCAGCCTAGGATCTGTAATCATAAGCAGTATGTCTGCTATTAAATTTCCCAGTATAAGCATTATTGTCCCCATCATCAAGGATGCCATAACGAGATTAATATCTGATTTCATAACCGCTTCCAGAATAAGCCTTCCAAGCCCGGGATACTGAAATACATATTCCGTAAGCGCTGCTCCGCTCAACAAGCCTGCAAATTCAAAACCTAAAAGAGTTATCATAGGGTTTATTGCATTTCTAAGAGCGTGCTTAAAAAGTACTCTCCATTCGCTAAGTCCTTTTGCTCTGGCAAACTTTACATAATCACTATCAAGAACCTCAAGCATATTAGCTCTCATTTGACGCTGTAAGCCTGAAAGAGATATTGTAAACAGTACAATAGATGGTAATATAAGATGCCGTGCTATATCTGTAAATTTTCCCCAGAATCCGAGCTCATTAAAATTATAACTTGTAAGACCACCTACTGGAAACCATCCTGTTTTAACCGCAAAAATAAGCATTAATATCGCGAAAAAGAATGAAGGTATTGCCATTCCTATACTTGAAATAACAGTCAAAAACCTATCAAAAGCAGTTTCTTTTTTAACAGCAGCCAGAATGCCAAGAGGTATTCCGGCAGCCCAGGTCATAAAAATCACAACAACTGTTAAAAGTAAAGTATTTGGTATACGCTCCTTTAGTTTAACTGAAACCTTTTCACCGGTTGACGTATATCCCAAATCCCATTTTATGAAAGATTTTGCCCATGAAATATACTGAACATAAATAGGTTTATCCAAATTAAGACGCTTAACTTCCTTGTCAAGTGTTTCCTGAGATATTGAAGGATTCAGCCTTAATTCAGCAAGCGGGTCTACAGGAGAAAGTCTGATGATAAAAAAGCTGATAATAGATACTATTATTAATAATGGTATCACCTGTAAAATTCTTTTTGTAATATATTTAAAAAACTCCACTATATTACCCCTTATCTCCGTCTACATATATTTCATCCAGATTATAGATTAGTCCGCTTAAAGCTGTCGGATATATATTTTTAAACTTCTTTCTTATTGCCGTAATTCTTATCGGCGAGTACAAGTATATAATTGGTTTCTGATCATAAATTATTGTCTGATATCTGTCATATAGCGGCTTTCGTTCTTCAAAAGTAAGCTTTAATGCACCTTCGCGGAAAATTTCATCAAGCTCTTTTTCCCAGCTTAGTCTATCATCAATGCAATATCCTTGCGGTCTTTGATTAAACATATGGAGGCTGCCGGATGAAGTCCAAACATTTTTACCGTCATGAGGTTCAAGCGGCGAACCTGTAAGCCCCATTATTGCCATATCCCAATCATGTGTATTTGTCAATTTATTAACCAGAGAATTAAACTCAAGCGGCTTAAAGTTTACCTTCATACCCAAATCTTCCAAATCTTGTTTAATCATCACACCAAGCGCTTCACGTTCAAGAACGCCGGCATTTGTGTATAAATCAAATTCTACACGGTTTGAATTTTTATCATAAAGTATTCCGTTCTTATAGTAGAAACCGGCCTTCTTGAGGCTTTTTTGAGCAACAGCTTTGTCTTTTGGGTGGCCTTTTATATATTTATTTAAATATATAGAATTTAAGCTTTCTGCAGTATACAAAGGTTCGGCTACACCGGAAGCAATATTTTGAACCATATTTTTTCTATCTATAGCCCAATCAATTGCAGCCCTAAAATCACGATTGGCAAACCATGAGGCTTTGACTGGATTAACATAAGGCTTACAGTTCTTATCTTTTCTATTATTTAAATTTAAAACTAAAAATAAAGTTCCGGTATCAGGACCTAGATTATATATTATATAATCAGATTGAGGTTCTCTTATTTTATACCTTGCTACATTAGAGCCCCTGAGGCTTAATACATCAATCTCTTTAGCTTCAAATTTTAGAATTTCATTATTAGTATCACCAACTATCATGTATACCACTTTATCAAGATAAGGTAATTTTTCATCTTTCAAATTTATTTTATAGTAGTTAGGATTTCTTACAAATACTACTCTTTGGGCTGCAACATACTCTTTTAGCTTAAAAGCACCGCTTGATACAATTTCTTCCGGAGGAGTATTAGGGCTTAAAAATGCATTAAAGACTGATTCGCCTCTATCAGAATATGGTTTAAAATAATGTTTAGGAACAATCGGATATGAAAGAAGCCTTAAAAAAGGTGCAAAAGGTTGCGGTGTCGTAAATTTCACTGTATAATCATCAATTTTTTCAAGTTCAGGAAGCTTTCCATCAACTTTCATTGCGTCCATAACAGAAGGATTGCCCAGCCCTCTAAAAACAACTTCGTTATATGTATACATAACATCATCAGCAGTAATCGGCTTACCATCTGTCCATTGTATTCCTCTTCTTAAATGTATTAAATAGTCGTTTCCGTCAACTGTAAAAAATTTTGCAAGCAGTGGTTCAACCTCGCCGGTTCTCGGGTTAGTTGTTACAAGCCCATCGTACATTAAACCGGCCATAGAAGAAGAGGTTGAGTCTTTTGTATTACACGGATTAAAGGTTTTAGGGCCTTCTCCGATTGTAGAAATTATAAGCTCCCCGCCAAAATTTCCAACAGGAGCCTGTGATTGTAAATAATCAACACAATTGATTGTTACATTTTTCTCTTTAGCAGGATAAACTATTTCCTGCAAATCATGCTTTACTATTTTTTCCGGCAGTACATAAGGAATATCCTGCCTTAAGCAAGCTTTTAATAATACCCCTAATATCAGCAAAACAAAGATTACAATTAAAATTCTCTTCATAAAAATAAGAATATCATATTAAAAAAATTTTTTCTTAATCCATAAGGGTAAAATAATATTACGAAATGTAACAATTTTAAAGAATTATTAAAGTTTTTACACTTTTGTGCCGTAAACCATGGAAAGGGACTAATTTAAGGACTTCTGAATTATGGGAATGGCAGCATCACAAGCTAGATTACTTACCATTACTGCGAGAATGCACGATGTGGAATACAAGGCGCAGTCGATTCAGAATGCGAAAATTCAATTATCTACTCAATCAGATCAAGTTTATCAGGAATACCTTGAAGCTCTTGATGCTACTACACTTACTGTTGATGATATTAATGGGAATACGATTACGGCGAACTTTAATAATTTAGTCGGGAAAAATGGAGTCGAAACGGGAAATAACTATGCTCTCAGAACTTCTAACGGACAACTTATTGTAGAAGATGAGGTCAAAGATGCTTACGACGAGTATGATGGAAATGATCCATATGAATTCGCAATGATGATGATTTTCGGGGATGCTGGAAACGCTCTTGATAGAGATAATCTGGAACAGTGCGAAAATCAAGCTTTTGAAAATAACAGTAATATAGGCTCGGATGATATGAACTCCATGATTGCGATTAAAGATAAAATGGATAAAATTCTTACCGACAACGGAGTGGAAGACTATAATGATTTAACTGATGAAGCTAAGGATGAATATGACGAATTAGAACAATCTTACAAATATAAACTATATAAAAATTTCGGAAGCGAAATTTTTGCTCTTGCTTATGCTGATGAAGGTGTCGAAGAAGATGACTTTAACCAGGATGAATTTAATTTCTACGCCAATCTATACAAACAAATTGTTTTAGCTGGAGGATGTGTTAGCATTGCTGATTACAATGGAACTGACGGAGATGCTGCTAACAACTCTGAATGGCTGAAAAACATGATTCAGTGCGGAAAGATTTCTATTGAAATTGTTAATCAGGACAAAAAGACTGGACAAGTATCTTTTAACACTACATCACCGGACTCCGATACTTACGTTAGCTACACGACTACTACAACCATTGATAAGTCTGCACTCGCTAAAGCTGAGGCGGAATACGAACACAAAACTAAACAAATTGACCAGAAAGATAAAAAATTCGATATGGATTTATCTAAGCTCGAAACTGAAAGAACCGCTCTTACTACGGAATACGAATCTGTTAAAAAAGTAATTTCTGATAACATTGAAAGAACTTTCGGTATTTTCAGCTAAACTTGAGTTCTTGCTGAAGAAATGCGTTTCTGAACTCTATAATACATTTAACACTAATCCCTTTTCCCTTTTTCCGCTTGAGTTTAACTCAAGCTTTTTATTATGTTTGCCAATGAAGCCCCCGCTGCGCGGGGGCTTCATCACTATTTAAGAAAAACTTATTAGATTAAATTCAATGCAATACTTGGAGTCTGGTTTGCAGTTGAAAGCAATGTTGCTGTAGATTGCTGCAATATTTGATACTTAATATAGTTAGAAGATTCTGTAGCAACATCAGCATCCTTGATAGAAGAATTTGCTGCCACAATGTTTTCCTTTTGAACTCCGATTGCATCAACAGCTGATTCTACACGGTTCATGTACGCACCTATAAGAGCTGTTCTGTCTGAAATGTTTTCAATTGCATCATCAATGAATTGTAAAAATTCACGTGCAGTTGAATCATTTGTATAAACTGCATCACAGATTGCAGTTATACAGTTGAATACACCAGTTTTACCATTTCTTGTTCCGAACTCATCATAGTTATTATCTTTAATACCTTGACCAGTAAAGTCGTAAACAGTACCATCATCTAACTCTACTCTTGTACCATTAATTCTTGCATATAATGCAGGTGTAGAGAATTTTTCTGAATCTATATAACCATGAGCATCTTTAGCTGCATCAAAATTTTCACCTTGACGTATGAACCATTCATTGCCATTTGTAGTATTAAATAATGCACTACATTTTGCAGATGCAAACAATGATTTTTCAAGATTAATAATATTTGGTTTACCGGAATTGTTACTTACCTGCAAGTTAACACCGGAACCGCTCTGGTAAGCATTACTTGTACCATCTAAGAGTTTGATTCCGTTAAAATCAATAACGTCACATAAACGATTTATTTCTTCCATTCTCTGTTGAACTTCTGTTCTGATTGCCTGCATTGAAGATGTACCATAAGTACCGTTGGCAGCTTGTTCGGTCAAATCTCTTATACGCTGCAGATAATCAGAAACAATATCCAATACACCTTCAGCAGTATCAAGAAGCGACAGTCCCATTGTTGCATTTGATTCAGCAACATCATAACCTGAAATCTGAGCTTCCATTAAAGTTGATACAGCTGAGCCTGCAGCATCATCTTTACCGGAGTTAATACGATACCCCGTTGATAATCTTTCCATTGCGGTGTTCATACCTGTTGTTGCCGCTGACAAGTTTCTTTGCGCTGTCAAGGAGGCAAGGTTTGTGTTAATAGTGATTGAAGCCATAAATTGATCTCCTTTTCTTTCTTTTTTCTTCCATGAACACAACAAAAGTAATGCCAAAATGTGGCAAAAGACTTTTGTGATAATTGTTCCGGCTTTTTATTCCTTCACACTATCATATTAAATGCTGTAGCCAAAAATTAAAATTCCCAATTAGTTAGAAATTTCTACAACTTTAGTAGGGATAAATTACAGACTTCTCATATGCGTAAACGGCCAGAAAAGAAATACAGCGCGGCCTATGAACCTTTCCTTTGGCAATGTTCCCCAGAAACGGCTGTCCATAGAATTGCCACGGTTGTCCCCCATCATGAAATAATGTCCCTGAGGAATTACAAGAGGACCGCAATACATATCTGATTTGCACTTGTGGAAATCATACTCGCTCATTATATAATCTTCTTTTAATGGTTTATCATTAATATAAACTTTATAAGCTCCGTTATCGCCCTGTTTGATTTCCAGCTTTTCACCAGGAAGCCCTACAACACGTTTTATATAAGCAATGTCTTTGCAGAAAAAACCTGTTAGTCTGCTAAAAACAGCCCAAGGCGTAGTTTTCAATTTTACAAAAGGCGGATAAAATATCATTACATCGCCTCTTTGCGGAGTATTTTCAAAACTATGATTTTTTAGAAGATTGGGAAATTTAGTCAGTTTTTCAACAACAATTCTATCACCTTCGACAAGTGTAGGTTTCATAGAACCGGATGGTATCCATCTTAATTCTGCAATAAAAAATCTTATTAAAATAACTGCAACTACAACAAAAACTATAGTATCTATTGTTTCTTTAAGATTTGCCTTAAACTTCTCTTTATCAATCATAGTTCTGTAAGTAAACCCTCTAGTCCCTTCTTATAAATATTATCAGGCAGCTGCCCGATATCTCCTCTTAGCCTCTTTAAATAATTATCTATTAAAGCAGATGTTTTTTCAATACCCAAAATATCTTTAGGAGTAAAGATTTCATTAGCAGCATCACACTCGGCCGACAACTTCTCTAAATCATTTTTTAGCTGAAAAAATATACCAAAATTTCTTGCAAAACTAACGGCATCAGCAACCGGTAAATTTTCAATAATTGCACAGCTTTCCATAATTGCCTCAAAAAGGAATGCAGTTTTTCCCTCACAAATTCTTATATATTGGTCAATATCAGGTTTCTTTCCTCGAAGAAAAAATTGGGTTAACTCTGCATTACACATTTGTTTTGTGCAGTTTAAAAAATTTTTCAATATATTATTATCGTTAACCTCCATCAATTTTTCTGTTGCAATAGAAAGTAAATAATCTCCGGAAAGTATTGATACATATGGTGAAAATACTTCTCCTATTGTAGTTTCACCTCTACGGGTTTTGGCATTATCAATTACATCATCGTGCAGCAGTGACGCATTATGTATTATTTCACCAGCAGCCATTATTTTTATACATTGCGGTAAAACTTTTTTGTCCAAGGCTTTAATATATAAAGAAGTAATCGTTGAGCGAATTCGTTTTGATGAGCCTGATAAAAATTTTTCTAAAGCTTGTTTTATATCATCTTGTTCTAGCGAAACATTTTTAATTTCATTATCAACAAAATTAAGCTCTTCTGAGATAATAGATTTTATATTTTGCATGGTTTGAATAATATCATAAAGTCTGCGCAGGGTAAATTAGTTTGTCCGGTATAATAATATAGAAAAAGGGAAACGAGTTAACTCGTTTCCCTTCAACAACCATAACCCTAATCAACGAACTAGCAAAAATAAATAGTTCTACCCATACCTTAACCTTTCTTAAACTAAGTTTAATGCAATACTTGGTGTCTGGTTTGCTGTTGCTAACAGGGTTGCAGATGCTTGCTGCAGAATTTGTGACTGAATATAGTTTGAAGATTCTTCTGCTACATCTGTATCTCTCAGCGTAGACAATGATGATGTCAAGTTTTGAGATTGAACATCTATTGCAGTAATAGCAGATTCTACTCTGTTCTGAGCAGCACCAATTCTTGTTACTCTTGAAGAAATATCATCAATTGCAGAATCAAGGAAGCTCAACATTTCTTTTGCTCCATAAGAATCTTCTACACCAGATGCTAAAGTATAAGAATCAGTAGCACTGTCATAAATCAGACCGCTGCAAGCTGCTGCAAATATTTTATTATTAACTATTTTTTGTTCTTCATCTGTTGTTTTCAAATCCACAGCTTGTTTATTATTAGCTTGCTCAAGCATCTGTTGTAATGTTACACCATTACCATTAGCCTTTGTCATATTTGTGAAAAGTCCGCTGATTGTTGCACTTTTAAACAGATCAATATCTAAATTTATAATACTGTCGCCATCGCCATAAAGACCAACCTGCAAGTCAATACCCTTTTCGTTCATACCGGTAATATTACCATTAGTACCATCAAATGACATAAGCTTAATTCCGTTAAATTCAGCATTTGATGCCACACGTGTAATTTCATCTAATCTTGCTGAAATTTCAGACTGGATTGCTTTAAGTGAAGCAGAAGCATAAGTGCCGTTTGCAGCCTGTTCGGTCAAATCTCTGATACGCTGCAAGTGATCTGACAAAAGGCTGTAACTTTGTTCTGCTGATGTCAACATGTCTGAACCTGTTGCCGCGTTATCAGCAGCTACATCCAGAGAACCTAGTTGAGTTTCCCACATGTTTGCAATTGAATAACCGGCTGCATTGTCTTTTGCGTGGTTAATTTTGTAACCTGTGGACATCCTTTCTAAAGATGTGTTCAAATTTGTTGTCGCACTGTTCAAACTTCTTTGTGCGATAATTGATGAAATGTTTGTGTTGATTGTGAGTGCCATAGTTGGGATCTCCTTTCTCTCTTTCGATACGTACTCTAATCTGACGCGGCAAAATAATTTACTTTTCGCCCGTCTACAACTGCACATTCCGTGTGCAGCACTCTATGTTACTCTTTGCCCTTATTAGGCATTTTTTGCGTAGTTTTCCCCATGACTGTTTCTAATAAGACTAAAAACAGCCCTGAGAAGCCTGTGATTATATCACGGCTTTTGTGATAGTATTCTCTCCTTATTTTTGGATATGTACCCTGTCCGTATACACCACTGTTTTACCCTGATTATTTAAAAACGATTTTCTACACATTTTTCATAAGCTCGCTGACTTCCATTGTCGGCATTAATGCTTATTCAAAACATACATTCCATGTATTTGTGATATATACTTCTTACAATAACATTATTGTTTCAATATATAAAAAAAGTAAACTGTTTCTTGTAATTTTTTTACAAATCTTAAATTAAGTTAAAATTTGTTTACAAAAAAGGCAATTTTTCCAGCTATGCATACTTTATATATTTAAGGAGTATAAACACGTGGTACAAGTATCTGGAAATTCACAACCAAAAGTCTGGATAAACGGACAATACATGCCGGCAAACAAAGGTATTGACGGCAAATGGTACGTTGAAATTGACGGGAAACGTGTTGAAGTAGATCCAAATGATTTATTCGGCATGAACAGCAAGTGGGAAGAACTCAATCAAAGTTTTGAAGAACAGAAGGAAAAACATGCCGGCTGGAGGCAGCACTGGCTTAACTTGCAAAGCAAAGCAAGTACAGCATACGATGCTGCAATATCAGCATATAAGCAAGCTTCAAAAAAATACAATGAAGTTACGCAGGGCTTAAATTTCTCTGAACTGGAAGGTTCACAAAGAGAAGAAGCAAAACAGTACAGAGCAGATATGTCAACTGCTGGTACGCAAAAGAGAAGGGCTGTTTCTGACAGCATATTCTACGGAAGACTGGCCGTTGATGAAACATACTGTATGCAGGATTACACAAATTTGCAGAGCTTAGCATCACATATGCAGGGATAAACTATACTTCCCAATTTATTCTCTCTTTTTCAACAACAAGAGGCTTTTTCTCTGCAAATCTGCAAAGCATTATCAAGTATTCTCCAATCATGCCGACGCTTAAAATTTGTATAAACATTAAGAAATAAAGCGAAAGCATTTTTTTAGGGATAATAAAGTTTAAATACCCGACATAGCAGATAAGGCTAAGCATAATTAATGCAAAGGTTATAACCGTACCAAAGAACCCTATCATTGTAATAATATGAATCGGAACTTTTGTTGTTCTCGTAAGCCCCAGCATACCATTATCCCAGAGAGTTACCAAATTATTCTTATCAAAACCGCTTGTTCTTTCCGGCTCATCAAAATCAATAATTTTCATTGAAAATCCCATATCTAGAACTGAACCTCTGAAATACGGATAAGGATCTTCAACCTCTTTAAGTTTACCTATAACCTTTTTATCATAAAGCCCAAACCCTTTATAATTACGGATAAGATTTCCTCCTTCATCCTTCATTAAGTCAAGGGCAAAATAATAAAACTTCCTTAGAATATTTAAGAAAGAAAAGCTTTTCTTGTCATATTTTCTGGCAATTACGACATCACAACCTTTTTCCCAGTTGTCAATAAAATCAGCAATCAATTCAGGAGGATCTTGTAAATCTGAGGCAAGATATATTACAGCATCGCCAGAAGCTTGCATAATTGCATAGTAAGCGGATTTTATGTATCCAAAATTTCTTGAATTAAAAATAAGTTTAACCCGCTTGTCGTCCATTGCTAGTTTTCTAAGCTCATCCTGAGAAAAATCAGTCGAGTCATTATCGATAAATATGAACTCAAATTCATACCTTTCTATATACTTTTCTATCACTTCATTTATTCCTCTATATAGTATAGGAATATTATCTTCCTCATTAAAGCAGGATGAAACAATACTGATTTTTTTCATATAATCACCTCTTTATCACTAATGCTACCATAAATTGCCTGTCTGTAGAATAGCATATATTTATTTTACCCTCATACTTAATTAAAAAAGGAGATTGCCAGTGATAAAGATGATGATGTTCGACTTTAGAGAGTCTGAAAAAGAATTTTTTGAAAATAACGAGTTAGTGGATTTTGATATAACTTTTATTAATGAACCTCTTAATGAAACAACAGAACTCAGCGAAGAGCAGCTTAAAGAAACATCTATAATTAGTGTATTCAGGAGCTCTAACCTTACAAGAAATGTTCTTGATAAATTCCGTAATCTAAGAATGATTGCCACCCGTTCATATGGATACGGACATATTGATCTTGATTATTGTATTGAACACAATATTGCAGTTTTAAATATCGAAGAATATGGAGAAGAAGCAGTTGCCCAGTATGCAATTGCCCTGATAATAGTTCTTATAAGAAACATGCTTCCTGCAATTATTGACATGAAAAGCCATAACATTAACTATGAGCATTATGAAGGGCGCACTCTTTCCAGCTTAAAGCTCGGCATAATAGGCTGCGGCGAGGTAGGCGCTCTGGTTTCAAAAATTGCGCATTTCTTTGGTATGAAAGTTATGATTTATTCTTATATGCAAAATCCGGAGCTGGAAGGATTTTGTGACTTCGTAAGTTTTGATGAACTTTTAAAAGAATCTGATATTATATCCCTGCATCTTCCATATACAGGAGATAATTACCATATGCTTGGCCCTGATGAATTTGACAAGATGAAAGATGGAGTTTATATAGTAAATACAGCACGCGGAGAACTTTTAGATATAAAAGCTTTATATGACAATCTCATCAAAGGTAAGGTAAAAGCTGCTGCTCTCGATGTACTTGAGTGTGAATTTCTTAGCACTCACCCGGGCGAGTTAACAAATGTTATTGAAAATTCTAATTCTAATTGCGTAGAAACAGCTTTAATAACCCAAAAGTTATTCAAGATGGATAATGTAATTATTACCCCTCATATTGCTTATAATACAAATGACTCTGTAAATTATCTTTTAGAAAAAACATTCAATAACATTAGAGATTATCTAAAAGGTCTAAAAACAAATAGAGTTTGTTAAAAATTTATGCTATGATTAATTTATGGCAATTATATCAGATGATGACGAATTGGAGAAAAGGGGTAAATACGGGGGGAATAAGAAAAACCCTATAGTTAAGCCTGAAACCATTGAATATGACAATACATTTGAGAGCTCTATACGTCCTAAAGACTTTGACAGCTATATAGGACAGGGAGCGCTCAAAGAAACCTTAAAAATAACACTGGAAGCTGCTAAAAAACGCAGCAAGCCTCTGGACCATATGTTATTTTACGGTCCACCCGGTCTGGGGAAAACAACAATTGCAGGGGTTATTGCTTCGCAGATGGGAGTTGATATAAGAATTACTTCTGCTCCGGCGCTGGAAAGACCGCGTGATATTATAGGTATATTAATGTCATTAAAAGGCGGAGAAATCCTGTTTATTGACGAAATACACAGATTAAATAAAGTTGCGGAAGAAATCTTATATCCGGCAATGGAAGATTTTACGCTTGATATGACAACAGGCAAGAGCCAGACCGCAAAAACTCTAAGAATACCTTTGCCTAAGTTCACCTTAATCGGCGCAACAACAAAAGCTGGAGAACTTTCCAGTCCGCTTCGTGACAGGTTCGGGATTATCCACAGACTTGAATTTTATACAATAGAAGAATTAACCAGCGTTGTGCAAAGAACTGCTAAAATTCTTGATATTGAAATTTCTACTGATGGTGCAAAAGCTATTGCAATGCGTTCAAGAGGAACGCCAAGAATTGCAAACAGACTTATTAAAAGAGTTGCAGATTTTGCAATAGTTAAACACGACGGTAAAATTAACGAAAATGTTGCCAATGAGTCACTGGATTTGTTAAAAATAGATGAATTTGGACTTGATAACACAGACAGAGCTCTTTTAAATTTAATTATTGATAAGTATGACGGCGGGCCGGTCGGAATAGAAACAATAGCCGCGGCACTGAGCGAAGATGTAAGAACGATTGAAGATGTATGCGAACCATATCTCCTTCAGGCCGGTCTTTTGCAGAGAACTCCGAGAGGCAGAAAAGTTTCGCCGGAAGGATATAGACATTTAGGAATTAAAATACAATCAATGCAGACTAATCTGTTTGATTAAGCAAGGCGCATATTATGAAATATCTTTTATTAATATTATCAATGTTGTTTTTACCGGTTATGGCAGATGAAGCAAAGATACTGCCTTCCCAAACCGGAATAGTTGAAAAGGTTCAGTATGTTGATTTAAACGACGATACTGTATCACAGACCAAACAAACTATACAGGTTAGGCTTCTTACCGGAGAATTTAAAGGTGAAACCGTAGAGCTTGATAATATGCTTACCGGAAATCCTTATTATGATATCAAATTGAAAAAAAATACAAAAGTTATACTCCATGCAGAAGACAACGGAGAAGGAGTGGAGTTTTCTATTGAAGACATCAAGCGTTCAGGAAACCTTGGCTGGCTGTCATTGTTATTCTGCGGACTTTTGATATATGTAGGAAGAAAAAAAGGATTTTACAGCCTTATTTCTATAGGGCTTACAGTGCTTCTTATAACACACGCACTCTCGCCTTTAATATTAATTGGTATAAATCCGGTTCTTGCGACTATTTTAATTTGTATTGCTTCAACTGCAGCAACAATGTATCTGGTAGGCGGTTTTAACGCAAAGAGCACATCTGCTGTTATCGGAGCTATGTTAAGTCTTTTGTTCGCAGGCCTGCTGTCATACATAACCATGTTTACTGCGCATCTTACCGGTTTCACAGAAGAAAACTCTATGTTTTTGTATACAGCTCACCCTGAACTTGATTTTATCGGCATAACAATTTCGACAATGATACTTGCGACACTCGGGGCTGTAATGGATGTTGCAATGTCAATTGCCAGCACAATTAATGAAATTTATATCACAGATAATACAAAAACAGTAAAAGATCTTTTTATTTCCGGAATGAATGTTGGGCGTGATATTATCGGAACAATGGCAAATACTTTAATACTGGTATATCTCGGCGGTTCGCTTCCACTTTTGCTTCTCGCAGGAAATATTGATTTGCAAAAATTTATAAACCTTAATCAAGTAGTAACTGAAACAGCTTCAGCGCTGATAGGAAGCATTGCAATTGTTATCTGCGTACCATTTACAGCAGTAGCTGCCTCGCAGATGATAAAGCATTTTTCTGCTAAAAATGAAGATATTAATCTTGATTGCAATTAGTATTACAATATGCTACAATCGTCGTGTATTGGAGGAGAGAATTATGAAAAATTTTATAATACTAATGCTGACATTGTGCATAGCATCAACTGCTGCTTTTGCAGGTGCTTTTAAAGCTGATGCCAGAACAAAAAGAATACCGGCAGGAACTGTTTTTGAACTGGAATTTTTACAGCCTGTAAGCACTTTTTCAGGATGTGAAGGAGATTCTTTTGTTGCGACATTAAAGAATGAGCTCTCATCTGATACAAACATAATATTACCGGCAGGCTCTGTTGTAAGAGGAAGTGTTTCTAAGGTTAATACGGCAAAAAGATTTTCAAGAGGCGCTAAACTTTATCTTGATTTTGATCATGTAGTTACCCCTAACGGCAGACAAATTCCTTTGGATATGGCCGTATGTCAATTTGATAATATATATTTTGACGGGTCTTTGTATAAAAACCTTGGATACGGTGAAGCTGTCAAGAAAAACTATGAACGAGGAGTAGAAATAACTAAAAATGCAACCAATTATGGTATGAGTGCAGGAGAATCTGCTCCGGGTATTCAATATTTAACAGCACCTATCTGCGCTGTAGGCGGATTTATCGGCGGAGTTGGATACTGGGTTGGCGACAGTGTTGCAGATATGTTTAGAAAAGGTCAGGACGTATACATTAATAAAGGTGATGTGCTGAGCGTAAAGCTGCTTAACCCTATTGATATACCAGTTTATTAAGAAATATTTGAAAGCAGTCCTAAAACATTTTGTGCTTTAAGATTTCTAGATGAAGCTAATAAAGTCGAGGAGGCTTGCTGTAAGATTTGGTAGCGGATGTAATTTGATGATTCTTCCGCTATATCTGCATCCTGCATAGTTGAACGGAAAGATATCAAGTTATTAAGTTTTAGTGCCTGTGCTTCTGCAACGCTCTCTAAACGGTTTATGGTGCTGCCTATATTTAAAAGCTGTTCGGATACAGTCTTTAACATATCATCTATGGCTTCTAAACTTTCTAAAGCAGATTTAGCAGTTGATAAATCGACTGTAAAGCCAATAGTACTAAAATCTATTGTTATGTGTATAAATTTATCATCACCACTGCCAATATCAATTTTTAAATCCGTTTCAAACGGAGAGGTTATTATACGGCGGACATTTGTATAAATAGTATTAATTCCTTTGTCGTACAAAGTATTGTTTCCGGCTCCGCCATCAATATTGTTGCTATTGCCTGAATTTACGCGTATAGTATCTTTGGCGGATCCGCCTTCATAAATATTTGAATCACCAGAGATTATTGCACTGTTGTCGCCGCCTGTGCTATTTATGTAGTTGAAATCACCTGATATATTGAAAACATCACTCGAACTGCCGGTATTTATCTCGTTATAACTGCCTTTAACAGAAACATTTTTCTCGCCGTTTAAGCTTATGTATGTATTATGGCTGCCGCGAATTATTGTTTTATTCGCACCATTATTTACTGTTACCTCATTGCTGTTTCCGAGGATATTGATTTCGCCGACAGCTTTATCAACATTTAAGGTATTATCATCACCGGAAATACCAATTTTATTATTTCCACTACCGGCTGTAATATTATTTGATGAACCCGTTACACGAATATCATTACTTCCATCTGCTGCTGTTACAGTATTATTAGATTCTGAAATTGTAATATTATTATTTCCGTTACCTGCATCTACAACATTATTTGAACCATTAATATTTAACCTATCATTACCATCTCCAGCTATGATATTTGAATTATTATTACAATTTATATTAATAATATCATTTCCATCTTCACCGTTAATTTCTTTACCAGAGGCCGCATTAACAGTAATTGTATCATTACCATCACCTCCAAGAACTGAATTATCCGCAGAATTTAAAATTAGATTATCATCACCATTCAAACCATAAATTTTATTATTTGAACCGGATTCGACAATTATTGTGTCTGCATATTTACTTCCATATACAAGATTGTTGTCACCTTTAACGGCTAAATTACATGCACTGTCATCAGAAGTTATTGTAAAGTTTGAACCATCAACAGTTATTTTGCCGGTTGTTGCATTATATGAATATTTCAAACTGTTAGCAGCTTGAGATGTTCCAAGAGTCGTCGAATTTTTTACAGTGTATTTCTTGCCATCAATGATAAAAGACTTTTCTTCACCGATTGAAGAAAACTGCAGCATTCCGCTGTTTGGATCGCTAACGACATTAACGAGCACAGCATTTCCGTCCGAATTATCGACATAATAATTATCGCCAGTTGCACCATCAATTGTATTTGCACCTTTACTATTTATAACAAAATAATCATCACCGCCTGCTCCATTAACAATATTATTATTTCCATTAACATAGAATGTATCATTCCCCATCCCGCCTGTAATGTTACAATTGTTAGCATCAATATTATATATATTATTACCGTCTGTATCTTTCGGTGCACAAGAAGCATTGATATTGTAAGTATCATCACCTGTACCGCCATCAATCTCATTGCTTGTTTCAACATTGATTGTTATTGTGTCATTTCCTGCTTCTCCATAAATATAGCTGCCGTTTTTATTAGCGATAATTGTATCATCTCCCTTGCCTCCATATGTTTTCGCCCAGTATGAATTTTGGATTAAAGTATCATTGCCGGATTTTCCATGAAGGGAAACAACCCAGCCTTTAGCAGTCAATTTGTCATCCAATTCTCCGCCATAACAATTATTATATGCACCACTTACTACTACATTGTATGCAATATTATCAGTTTTACCGTGTACATCTACGTAAGAACCCCAAAAAGAAGTTTCACCTGACACAGAATTATAATTGTATAAAACAACAGAGGTTCTGTCGCTTGATTGATTAACCAGCGAGTAAGAAACCCCGTTGATTGTAACCGTTTTGGATGCAGAAGGATTTATTACTATTGCAGAACAATTATCAGCATCTCCAAAACCACTGATACCAATATTATTACCTGATTTATTCGTAATTGTATTTTTACCGGCTCCGCCATATATTGTTGCATTACTTGCACTACCTAACACTGTCACATTATCATTTCCGTCACCTGCATCAAGATAATGCCCTGTTCCTTTTGTAATCTCTACAGTATCATCACCATTTCCTCCAAAAATCAGACAACTGTTAGCGCCATTATTAATAATTTTATCATTGCCATCCTGCCCCCACATATACACATCTGCAGCATTATTCTCAATATAATCGTCGCCAGAACCGCCATATACTGCTGCATATCTGGCAGTATTTGCGACTATAATAGTATCATTCAAATTTCCGCCGGTAAAAGTCATCCTCTGTGATAGTAACTTTACATTGTGACTTTGCTCGGAATTGCCTGTTATTTTAAAATATGTCCCTTGAAATTCAATCGTATCACCTTTTATAGAATAAACCAGATTCTTATTATCGTTAGATGCAGTATTAGTAATTGTATATTCTTTGCCGTTAACCGTTATTATTTTTGTTTCACCCGCGACAAAAAATTCCGAGTACGCATTTGCATTTGGAACATTTATTTTTATTGTATTTGTTCCATGATCATTAATTGCATTTGTGCCACCCCCACCATCTACAAAAGTATTTTGCACGCCGGATTTAATATTAAAAGTATCTTCTCCTGAATTACCATAACAATACCAACTATTACCATTTATATTAAAAGTGTCATCTCCATCACCTCCATATGAAGATACATTCGAGCTGGAAGAAATATTATAATTAAGATTTATAACATCATTTCCTGCCTCAGCAAACACGCCTGTATTTCCATATACGTTGAAAGTATCATCTCCGTCACCTCCATAAAAAGAATTATATGAATCTGAAACTACACTTGTGAAAGTATCATCCCCTGCTCCACCATATAACTTATTATTCACATTATTAGCATTAGCAAGTGCCAGTGAGTCATTTTTATCACCACCATAAACAGTATTTGAGCTGCCATTTATTACAAGATTATGAGCTACATCAGCCTGCCCTTTAATAGTCATTTTATTAGCTGATATCGTCAACACACCGGTACTCTTATCTTTTGTATAAGATAAAGAAGCTGACACGGAAGCGTTATTAGTTACTGTATAACTTACCCCATCAATTGTTACGGTTTTTGTTTCACCGGAAGAGAAATCAAATGCTCCCGATACAGTATCTTCGTCAGATATGGACATTACACGGGAAGACATAAGAGCCAATGGATAAGAACTCCGAACTGAGCTTGAAAGACGTGATACAGGTGTATTACTATTCTGCTCTATTTCAAACAGGTTTTTCCCGTTATAGGATGTAACATTTCTTATCTGCTCTATTTGCTCAAGTATCTCATCAGCCTCTGCCTGCATTGCTTCCCGTGCATCTGCATCATAAGTTTCATTTGACGCCTGTGTTGCCAAATCACGTAAACGCTCAAGAAGCTTTTGTATCTCTTCCAAACCGCCCTCAGCGGTCTGAAGCAATGCAATACCATCCTCTGTATTCTGCTGAACCTGAAGCATTGAGCTTATTTTCTTCGATAAATCGGTGATAATTGAATAACCTGCTGCATTATCTTTCGCATGGTTAACTTTATAACCCGTTGTCATCCGGTTGATTGTGTTATTCAATCCTAGTGTATTTTCACCTAAAGTCCGCTGTAAAATTAAATCAGCAACATCACTTCCGAAGGTTATCATAAATCACCTCCGGTGGTAAATTTGATAGTCGAACCTACCAGCTCAAAGCTAGTATTTATAGGATGTTTCGCCCCCCCCCCTACAGCTGCAAGGGTTTCAGGGCAATGGGTTAAAACCTTTGCTAATATTGGTTCAACAAAACTTTGCATATTGTACAACATATCCTTATATAATTATTATATACTAGCTTAGTATAGTTGTCAAGCGAAACATTGCAAAAAAAAAGCCTCTTGGATGAGAGGCGAGGGGAATTATTAAGTTAATAGGTATACACTTCACTATTTTTCTACACACTATAAGTTTTTAGAGTTAAATAGTCTTGTTATCCGAGCCCGAACTTAGGAGCGCTGTTTCTTGCATCCTCAGCAGCCTGTTGTTTTACAGACTCAAGGTACGCACGCTTCATCTTAAGTCGCTGCTCAATTTCATTCATTTCCAGCTGGATTTCTTTTTCCTTTTCATTAAGAATTTGAACTTCCTGCTGTTTAAGAGCCTTCATAGACTCTTCTTTAAACTTAGCAAATGCACTCATCTCTATTTGATACTGAGCTAAAGCATTACCAGTCCAAGGCACCTGTCCCATCATCTTCATTGTTTGAAGATTTTGCATTGCACTCATTGAACTTGCTTGATTAGAGAATTGTGCAAACATTGACGCTCTCGGTAAAAGTTCGGCAGAAATTCCGGCAATGTTGTTCATTGTCATAACACTTGAACCGCCCAGAACACTCGCATACTTTTGATAATTCGAAAGTCGGTTGCGGGTTTCCATTGCCTGCCGTTCCAAGTAATTTATTTCGCGTGTTAATCTCTGGACTTCCCAGAATGCCATTAACATAGTGAACCTACCTAACTTTTACTAACCTGTGTAATTTTAAAATAACCTTTTAACCTTACATTAATATAAAGTAATTTATTAAATATAAATTGCCTTTTTTGTATTAATTTGTTAAGATTTATTAAGTTAATATTAGAAAGGTAATACGATGATAAAAGATAAACTAACAAATGCAGATACTTACTACGGAATTTCAGAAAGACTAAAACAGGGATTTGAATGGCTTAAAAATAATGATTTACTAAATATCCCTGATGGCAGATATTTAATTGACGGCGAAAAAATCTTTGCAAATGTTCAAAGCTACATTACAAAAGATGACGCACCATATGAAGCGCATAGAAGATATGCAGATATTCAATATATGATAAAAGGACTTGAAAAAGTCGGAGTTACAGATTATTTAAACTGTACAACGGATAAAGAATACGATAAAGAAAAAGATATTGAGTTTCTTCATTGCAATATATGCAGTTCATACCAGACACTGGAAGAAGGTGAATTCCTCGTATTTTATCCACAGGATGCACACCAGCCGTCTTTAACTCCAGACAACAAATTGAGCGTTAAAAAAGTAATAGTAAAAGTTGAAATATAACGAGGCGGCGCAGCTGGTATACCAGCTGCGCCTTTTGAGGAGAAGTCTTTTTACGCTGCAAAAATGTTTTTTGCATTCTTATCTATTTCAAAATCATACAATTCACCTTTATATGGATTTTTTTCAGAGGCCTCATTATTTGAAGAGAAAATATTCCATAATTCACCTAGAACAGGCGCTTTTACAGATTTTTTATTTGCATGATTTTTCAAATATTTTAAAGTTTCTTTTAAAGAATTATTAATACTTATTTGTGTTGAAGCTTTTATTACTGACAATTGCGGATTTGTATACAATTCTCTTAATTGAACATCCGAATTGAACAAAGTTTTTTCAATAATTCTCTGTGTAGCTTCAGGAGAAGCGCTTCTATTTAAAATATTTTTTGCAGCACTTCTCAAGAATTCACTATTTTCCAATTGATATCCCATTGATGCTGATACATTAAATCCCATAATCCCTGCTCCTTTTACCTGAGCTTTTCATTTCCCTTGGTAATATATATATCGGCATATTTTTCAAAAACTTTAGACTTTTTAAATAAAGATTTACAAAAATTTACAATGTAAACATTTGTAACAAAATAAAGCAATGTTGAAATTGAATAAGTTTTACATACTTTATATATATAACAGATGTAAGAAAAATTGAGGTAACAATTATGACCAGAATTAATTGTCACAGCGCATTTAAACACTATGAGATGTTCCACTCCGGTTGTCACGGCGGCGGGAATTACGGCAGTATATTTAATACTACCTATAATATAGACTGCGGCGGTCATGGCGGTTTTTGGGGCGGCTTTGGAGCCGGCTTAGGTAATGCCTTTGGCAATTTATTCGGCGGCTGGTTTGGCGGCGGCATGAACATGGGCTTCGGCGGCTTCGGCAACTTCGGCGGTTTTGGTCTGGGAGGTTTCGGCTTCCCATCCTTCGGCGGAGGCTGGGGTAATTTCTGGGGCGGCGGCAATGCAGGCGGAAGCACCAGAACAGGCGACTGCACCTGCGGAAGCAAAGAAACAAGCAGCACTACTACAATAAAAGAAGGCGTAAATGATAAAGATAATGCTATTTATGAAGGCTTTGAAGATTCAATCGCAAAATTGAAAGCTGATGACGAAGCCGGAGCAAAAGACCTTTATAATAAAATAAAAGCAAAATATGAAAATCCAGAAGATCCTGTTTACAGCAGGATGAATAAAGGAGCTTATCATGACTTATTAAATAAACTGAAAGCCAAATATCCTAACACTGAATTTGAAGCAGGTTCAACAAGCACACCAGCTAGTACACCAACAAGTACAACCCCAACTACAGTAACACCTGCTCCTCAGCCGACAGAAGTTACCACCACACCGGTAACAACTCCGACAACAGAAAGTAAGACCGAAGAAATAGCTGCAGCAGGTAATTTTGATGACTTGCCTGATTACAACAAGCTATCTGACGATGACAAAAAGAAATATTTGGACAAATGCATAAATCTTGCAAAAGATGCAACGCCGGAAGATTTGAGAGAAGCATTAGCAAAATTACCAGCAGAAGTCAGAGCAAAAGTTAAAGCGTCATTCTATAAACCTGGTTACAAAAATGTTGAAGCAAAAGACATTACTGCAGAGTCACTTAAAAACTTGATAGAAGTAATAGATGATTCACCTATCGCTGACTTCAAAAATATTACAGTAGGCGAACCAACAAAATCCGGTGAAAATCTCTGGACAATACCAATGACAAACCAGAGCGGCTCAACAAAAGTTGATTACATTCAAGTATCAGTAGATCCGGTAGACGGTGAATTAATCTTCCACGGCAGACAAGCAAATCAACACTATGTATTACAACAAGACGAAAATGGTAAACTCCATCTTATGCAATACAAATACCACGAAGGATATGGAACTGCAGACGTTAAATCTTAAAAAAAAACTCCCTATAAAGGGAGTTTTTATCTTATAAAAACATACTTACCTTCATATGGCGAAGGCTCTGGTTTAAAGTTTTTTAAAAACTCACCGAGGTTATACATAGGATTAGAATAAAATTCTGTATTACTTCCCCGTAAAATCTCGTTATCTGACAATAATTTTGTTACAGCTTCTTCTGCAGTTAATTCCATATACGGAAGTTTAACACTCATATTTACAGCTGTCAACATTTACCCCTTTGTATTTACCCCTTTGTATTTTATCCACACCCCTTGAAATCTAAAACAGCTTGTTTTATTATAAATATGTTACACATAGTGCTATAAAGGTGGTGAAAATATAAATGGCAGAAGTTAAAGTTGGCGAAAACGAAAGTATCGAAAGCGCTTTGAGAAGATTTAAGAAAAAAATTCAAAAAGCTGGAATCTTATCAGAAGTAAAAAAACGTGAAAGATATGAAAAGCCAAGCGTTAAGAGAAAACGCAAATCAGAAGCAGCTCGTAAACGCAAAGTATAATAATTTAAAGACGGTTTGTCGAAAGACTGACCGTCTTTTTTAGTTAGCCGTAAATATCAACCTGAAGACTTGCAAAAAAGTCTTGTTTATTATATTATTTTTTTACGGCGACATGGCCAAGTGGTAAGGCAGAAGCCTGCAAAGCTTTTATCCCCAGTTCGAATCTGGGTGTCGCCTTTTTTATTTAACTTAAGTAATCACAAATCTAGAGTTGTATGGAAAATATTGAACTAAAACGTTTTTGGGAGCAAGTTAAGGAAGAATTGCTGGGTGTCTTACCTGAGAATGCTCATCCCTGGCTTTATCCGCTTGAAGTATCCGGCTACGACAAGGGGGTTTTAACTGTTGTAACCGGCCAGATGATGGGAAGAGATTTGCTCAGGAAGAATCATTATAATCAGATGGTAGAAGCTCTTAAAAGGGTTTCGGGTGATGAGAATTCCAGACTTGTTATTATCTATGATGAAACTGCAGCCAAAACACTAAAAAGAGAAACTGAAAAACTGCAAAAAAAAGCAAGTGAAGTAAGTATTAAAGAACAGGCAATGGAAAATCTTGCCAATATGCAGTCTGCTGCAAATTTGAACCTTAAATATAAATTTGAAAACTTTGTACAGGGTGAAAACAGTAAATTTGCATATAAAGCAGCTATGGCAGTGGCACAGAATCCTGCTGGCAAATATAATCCGTTATTTATATATGGTAATTCCGGCCTTGGAAAAACACATCTTATGCAGGCAATAGGACATTATATAATATTTAATAATCCAAAATTAAAAGTTAAATATACAAAAACCGAAGATTACATAAATGACTATATTTCAAACAGCAGAAAAACTAACAACACTATTGAGAATATGTCAAAGTTTAACCGTAAATATACCAATATAGACATAATTCTTATTGATGATATTCAGTTTATTGAATCAAAGATTAAAACTATGGAAAATTTGCAATACACTTTTGACAGTTTGTACAATAAAGGCAAACAAATTGTTATCACCTCTGACAGACTGCCTAAAGAAATTCCGACACTTACAGCTGCACTTTGTTCAAGGTTTGAAATGGGATTAATGATAGAGCTTACTCCTCCTGATTTGGAAACAAGATTTGAAATTATAAAAAAACTGGCAACAGATAATGATTTGATACATGAAGATGAAGCTCTCAGGTATATAGCAAGAAACTTCAGCAACAATGTTCGCGAACTTGAAGGAGCATTCACTAAAGTTTGTGCTTATGCAGAAATTACAGAACAGGAGTTAACTCTCAAACTAGCAAAAGAAGTACTTAAGTGTGAAGAAAGCGACGAGGGAATAAGCTTCGATCAAATTGCCCGTGTTACTTCAAGTTATTTTGAAACAGATATTAAAGATATCAAAGGGACTGCAAGAGGTCAAAAAGTTTCTATGGCAAGACACTTATCAATATATTTATGCAGAGAAATCACCAATCAGAGCTTTGTGAATATTGCTAAATATTATAATAAAAAGCATACAACAATTATGTTTGCTTATGAAAAAATAAAAAAAGAAAAAGACACTAATAGAGAAATTTCAACTGCTCTCAGAGAGATTAGACAGGCGTTGAAAGTTTTGTAGTCAATTCGGGAACTCGTTTTTTTCAGAACTTTATGATAAAAAGTAATAGTAAGGGATTCAAAAATGTTAGACAACATAAAATATTTACTATCGCTAAAGTCTGTTGATAAGGATATTTCTGAAAAAAATTACGATTTAGCACTAGAAAAATTAAACAGTTTGATTAAAGAAGAGTACAAGCCGTCAGAAACTTTTTTAAAACGCGGCAGGTTATGCCACAAGCTCTTAATGCTTGATGATGCGTATTCTGATTTTACATACATTATTACTCACTGCGTAAAAAAAGAAGAAGCCTACTATGAGAGGGTTGCACTTAATTACGAAATGTCTAATTACTATGAAGCAATTATGGATGCAAACAAAATTCTAGGATGGGATGAAGATAACTTCAATATAAAAAGAATTAAATTTTTATCTTTTGTTTTCTCTTCGCAGGAAGATATTGCAAAAAACTACATTTTGAGTTTATTTGAATACAATAAGTACAGAACAATACAATTTTTATTTCAAGAAGTTGCAATTGTTCTTGCAAAAGATGAATTAGCCAAGGGGCTGAAACTATTATACATAATTGATATGATAGACAAGGATAATCCTATAAAATTATTGAAAGAAGCTAGTATTTACGAACTTGCAGGACAGGTTGACAAGAAGAATGAGATTCTTAAACGAATAGATTCGGTTTTTCCAAAATATTTTATTTCTCATTTCAGATTTACTGATATGTATCAGGATAAAGATTTGATGGAAATATGCTTCTTATTGGAGCTAAGAATTTTCGACAAACAAAACCTGTTTGCATATCCTATGAAAATTCTTGAAGGCTATAAAAATCATATTGAAGGTCATATTATTGATTCAAAAGAGTGCTTTGAAAAAGCAATAAACATTAATCCTAAAAAACCGGAAGGTTATGTTCTTCTTGCTCAAACCTTACAGTTAATGTCAGGATACGATAATCCTGAATACAAAAATGATGCAGAAGAAAATTACAAAATTGCAATGGAAATATATCAGAAAGAAAGCCTCGGGGATAAAGCAGAAGAGATGAAGCGTCAGTTAAAGCACTTAAATTCAAATCTACTTTTGAGATAACTACTCTTCCAGAACATCATGGATATGAGCTTCATCAACCCCTTTATAGTTTATTCTTGAAGATGTAATCGGCTGTCTGTAGTCATATTTATTTATTGAACGTGCTTCTACGATTACAGAAGGCGGAAGAATAGACCATTTATATAAAGCTGTTGACATCCTTCTGAAGAATTTATCAAGCCATTCTATTTTTTGCTCTTTCGTAATTGGATTATGCTTTTCGTAAACAAATTCTGTTTCTAACAAGTCGTGATAACCCTCATTCTTATTCTCTATTCTCCAAATAATTTCGTCCAAAAATTCATAAGGCATAAGCGCATCTTCTGCTATCAAAGGTTTTCCGGTCTTTGGGTCAATCGCAAGTTCTGCCCCCGGTTTTTTAAGTATAATTGCCTCAGGAATTGCATTTTTTTGCTCCCTGTTCGCATTTAGCCATCTTGCAAATGCAAATAATTTTGTTTTCGGAACATCTGCTATAGGCGCAAAACCACCGGACATATCGCCGTTAATGGTTGCATAGCCCATATACAACTCTGACTTGTCAGAAGTTGCAATTGGAATGCAGGATGCGAATTCATTACTTATTCCCCACAAGAACATTGCTCTTGAGCGCGCCTGAATGTTATCAGGCGTAAAGCTTGTTTCAAAACGCCCGTTCCATTTTTTCCCGACTGTTTCAAATAATTCATTCAGACATTCCGTTGTTGTATCAATCATAGGTCTGATTGTAGCTTCTGTAAAATTAATCCCCAGATTATGAGCTAATTTTTCAGCATCAGATTTGCTTTCCTGACTTGTAATATGCGAAGGCATTGAAACCCCGAATACATTTTCTCTGCCGATAGCATCAGCCATCAACACTGCACAAACAGTTGAATCCAAACCGCCTGATAGACCTAAAACAGCACGTTTAAATCCGCATTTCTTAAAGTAATCTCTAATTCCCTGAATAAGTGTTTTATAAGTTCTCTCCAAATCAGATTCATATTCCAGCGTAAAAACTTTTTGCTCGGTCAAAGATTTATCAAGCCCTTTAGTAAGTGGATAAATCTTTCCGATATTTTTTTCAGGGTTTACTATAAGGAACTGTTCTTCAAAAGATTTTGCACGTGCAATTAATTCACCGTTAGCACCAAAAACACGGCTTGAACCATCAAAAGAACTATTATCTATCGCGCCTACCTGATTGACATAAACAATTGGCGTTTTATATTTTTTAGCAATAAACGAAAGCATATTATGTTTTAGCTGCTCTTTTTTAGCCCTTGTCGGAGAAGCAGAACAATTAATAAAAATTTTCGGATTTTCTTCTGCAAGCTCTTCAATAGGATCCTTTTCATATAAATTTTTTTCAAAAAATTCTTTGTTATTCCAGCAATCCTCGCATATAGAAATTCCAAATTTATCATATAATTTAGATGAAGGTTTTATATCGTCCTTATCAAAAATTCCAAGTGTTTCAGCAGGCTGTACGCCTACAATCGGAGATGGTTCTATATATCTATAATCATTAAATTCTGAATAATTAGGAAGAAGAGATTTTCTTACAATACCTTCTATTTTCCCATTTTTAAGAATTGCAGCTGAATTAAAATATTTCTTGCCTTCTGCATCTTTTTTACGCGGTTCTACAAAACCGACAATTGCAGTAGTTGATGTTGTAATCTTTGCAAGCCCTTTTAGCCACTTAATATTCTCTTCAACAATCACAGGATGCCTGTCTATCGTATCTTCTATTGGATACCCCATAAGCGCGAGTTCAGGAAATACAACTAAATCCAGATTAATTTTTGATGCGTATTTTATATATTTCGCAATTTTTTTTGCATTATATTCTATATTTCCTGCAATAGGATTAATCTGTGCCATCCCTATATATCCGCCGTCTGACACGATATTTTTAATGCTATCAATTATACTTTGCGGGATATCCTCACCATGTGAAAACCTTTTATCAACTATTTCCGATAGTGTATATAAATTCTCTGTCATCATAAAATCCTGTTCTTCATTTTACAGCAGCCAAAATAAAGAATAACATGAAGTTAGCCATTGCACAAAAGTTTTTTACGTCGTAAGGAATGATGAGTATTGCTGCTGCATGTTAGCGATCAGAATATCCATGGAAGCGAATTTAGCTTCAAGCTGCGCCCTGTATCTTTCAAGCGCCTTTTTCTGCTTTTCAATCTTATTCTCGATATCTTTAACCTCCCTGTCGTAAGAGGCCTCAGCTGTCGCAAAGTAGCCGGTTACAGCCTT
>CEAB01009043.1_pt1 | contig 43800 bp, 30 predicted proteins | sample 557651 | NCBI WGS metagenome assembly CEAB01 (sample SAMEA3182046, study PRJEB8094) | gut metagenome | biome: human; feature: gut; material: Stool; isolation source: human stools | place: Canada | collected 2011-11-15
GCGTTCGTCCTGAGCCAGGATCAAACTCTCAATAAAATGGTATCAACACAGACCTAAGTCTGAGCTAATCTTTATCGAGCTATTTGTCATAGCTTAAAACTTTTTATCCTTACTTCAGACCGTAATTGACTTAACCGGTCCTCCGCAAGCCACTGTACATATTGCACAGTTTTTCATCTGGTGCTTGTCAAAGTTTCGTTGTTTAATTTACAAGGTGCACGCTCCATTCGCGGAACAGTACGTTATTATACACGCATCCCAGGAAATGTCAAGCGTATTTCCAAACTTTTTTCCAGTCTGTCATATCTTTTAGTTTCATAGTCAAATCAGGCACATTCAGTTGTGCATAATAGCCACAATCAGCGTCGTTTTTGTTGCCGCTTACGCTTTTCTGCGGCTGACATACGGAAGAACGCTTATTAAAAGGCCGCCATCTCAGTAAGCAACTACTTTTTGAGATGGCGGCCTTTTATACTAGGATTGATTTATACTTACGTTCACATTGCTTTAGCTATAATCCGATCACGAGCTGCTGATCGATTCACACAAAGGCGCAAGTGAGTCTGCATCGAGAACAAAGAGCTTCCATGCATCATCAGCCTTCCGATTTGCGCCGATCAGCTGCAGCGTGTTTAAGTTCTCTGCAGCAACGGACTCCGAAACGGCAAATCCGCACTGCCGGCCTTTTTCGTCGGCAAACGCGATCACGACACGCACTTTCTGCTCCTCAGGCAAGCCGAGATTCTTGATCTGAAAGCGCAGCCCGTCCGCTTGCTCCGTCGTTTCGACCCCGATCACCGCGCTGATCAGGGTGATCTTCCCGTCGGAAAGCGTATACGGGACATTTTTCAGTTCCGCATCGAAAACGTTGTCCGCATCTGTTTGCAGCGTCAGCGTTGTCTCTTCCGCTGTTAGGCGATCCTTGGCCTTGAAGCGGAGCGTCGCAAATGCACTGTCCGCGACTTCCTCGCTTGTGCAGACCCAGTTCAAAATAACGCAGGATTTCCCCTTCACCGTGGTCTTTTGGGCAAGGGACACGCCCGCTTTTTTCGCAAAATCGCCGCAGAATGCCGCGCTTTCATACGTCAGGCAATCTTCCTCGTAAAAGACGATCAGCTTGAGCGAGGCGATGCCGGGATTGTTCTCAAGCGTGACGGCGACATCGACCGAGCTTCCCGCCGCACAGCGCTGATCCGCTATTTTGATCTGCATCGCGGTGTCCGCCGCCCGCGCGGGCAGGATCGCCGCCGCGGCCGCCAACAGCAGCGCGCACAGCAGCACCAGTGTTTTTTTCATACGCGCCAATCCTCTCAGTGCAGCGTAATGCCCTCAAACTTTGCAATATAGCGCAGCAGAATGACGACATCCTTATTGTTCACCGCGCCGTCGCCATTGACGTCAGGGTTGCCCTTGACCTCATCTTTTCTAAGGTCGCAGACATAGTTCAGCAGCAGCAGCGCATCGTTGATGTCCACCGTTCCGTCCCCGTTGATATCGCCGGGGCGGTACTGGCCGATTTGAACTGTTCCGTTTTTGATGAGGAACTCTTTATCGACCAAGCCATTATTAAAGGTGCTGTCAGCAGCATAAGTGAGCGAAACCTGTGCGGAGGTATTCTCCGAAACTTTTTTAACCTTTACCCTGAATTGCAAATTGGCAATGGTCTCGCTCCCAGTATACTCCCCCGACGCTCCTATGACCCAACTCATGGTAACTTTTCCGGTAGTCTCGTCGTTGACAGCAACAGTATTGCTCAACCCCGTAAGCTCCTCGGTAAAGGACGCCCCCTGATACTCCAAGCAGTTTGCGTCATAGGAGACGGTAAACTTGATCGAGGCGATGCCGTCGTTGTTCTTGAGCGAGACCGGGATCGTAATCGTATCGCCGGGGTACGCGTTGCAGGAGCCCACTTCGATCACAGGACTCTTCTCATACGCCGGATCTTTCGCACCGCAGGCGGTGCAGACGCCGTTATCAAAATGATGCCCCGTTGCAGACAAGACTGTTTCTTCAAGGGTAATCACTTGCGTGCCGTCCGCATCACTGAAATACTTTCCACACTCATCGCAGACCCAATACGCGATATTGCCCGACTCCTCGCAGGTTGCCGCTTTTGCGGCGACTGCACGCAGCACATGGTTATGCACTGTCGCGGTGAGCGTCGCTGTGGCGGACGCCGCCTGATAGTTGGCAGTCCCTTCCGTAGTAACGGTGACCGTGAATACGCCGCCATCGGGGATGGAGAGCGTTGTGCCGTCCAATGTGACAGTTTCTCCGTCTTTCGTCACCGTATAGGTCGCTTCTCCGGCGGTTTGCGGAATGGTGAAGAGCGTGGACACGTCAAAGGTCTTTTCCATCGTGCTCATGTCATGCGCCTGAATGGTGATGGGCAGTTTCTTGCCGGTCACCGTGCCGGTGATCTCCGTTTCGCCGCTTCCCGCGATCGCGCCGGTTTCGGCGGTGTTGAGCGTTCCCGCAACCACCAGCTTACCGTTCACCGTCAGGGTAGTGCCTGCCGGAACGATCAGTTCCTGTCCCGCGTCCACCGTCAGGGTCGCACCCTCAGGAATCTCGCGATCGGCGGGCAGGGTGTAGGAGCTGCCGATGATCTCGCCCTCGTTCCCGCTGAACAGCACGCCGGATTTCATGCCATTGCTCGCCTGCGCGGGCAAACTGGTGACCCAACCGGTTCTGCTTCCGTCAGATGTCAGCGCGCCAAAGCCGTTAGTGTTCTTCAAGCTCTCTGCGGTGACAATGCTGCCTCCGTTGACATTCGCACAATAAATTCCCGTGCAGCCGCTCGCGCTGACCACGCCTCCGTTGACGTTGAATCTTGAGATGCGGCCAATGCCGCAGGCGTAGGTATTACCCGTACTCGTAGCGCGCGCGGTCACCGTGCCGCCGGAGATGTTGAGCGATCCATTCATGTCGTCATCGTCATAACCGCCAATGCCGTAAACCCCGCCGGTTGCTTTCACAGTCGCATTGCCGGAGATCGAGATCACGCCATTTTCACCGGTGGTACACGAGCGATCAAAGCTAAACTCACCACCGCCGCCGATACCGGCCGCATATGTGCTAGTTGCAGTGACATCCGCATTCCCATTGATCGTTATGTGACCGTCTTTCCCCGTTCCATACGAGACACCATTCATCGCCTTTCCGCCGCCGATGCCTGCACCAGATTCTGATCTCGCCTGCACCGTCACATTCCCGGTGATCAGCACTTCACCGGACTGATCCGTACCGTAAATGCGCCTATTCGTTGAGCCAGATCCAATACCTGCGCCAGAAGTAGCGTTCGCGGTCACATTCGCCGTACCATCCAGAGTGATTTTTCCGCCCATACCGGTACCATTTCCATCATAGCCGCCGCCGATGCCTGCACCATGACTTCCGCCGGTCGCCGTAACAATGGCATTACCCTCAATGATGATCTGCCCGTTCCGCCCAGTACCATCACCTAATTCAGCGCCGCCGCCGATGCCTGCGCCGAAAGAACCTCCAGTAGCCATGACTCTGCCGCCGGAGATGCAGATGATTCCATTGGCGGCAGTGCCGTTACCGTAGTAGCCGCCGCCGATGCCTGCGGCATTTTCACCGCCACGTGCATTCACCGTACCGCTCAGGATCGTGATATTACCGCCACTCACTGCACGCCCACCGCCGATACCCGCACCATTCTTTCCGCCCTCCGCTGTCAAAGTGCCGGAGGGCGAGAGAGCAGAAATTATCACGGTAGCGCGGTTCTCATAAAGGGAAAGTCCTGCCGCATTCTCACCGCTCTTCAGCCTCACCTGTCCTGCCAACTTCAGGTCGACAGATGCGTCCCACCTACCCGACGCGATGGAAAAGGCAGAAGCACCGGAAACACTGCTAACATCAATATCAACATTATTCATCGTGATCTGATGTGTACCATTCTTCACGCTGATAGTATTAGTGAGGTTAGATTTGTTGCTCTGTTCGATCGTATATGCACCAGTAAACTTTGTTTCTTCCCCGCTGCCCTGCGTATAGCCTGTGGCAGAGATCGTGATGCTGCCCTGCGACAGATCCAGTGTGACCGTCTGTACCACCGGCGCATCGGTACCCTCCGCGACTGTGTCTGCCAACATGGCTGTCTCTTCATCCGCCGCCAGAGCCTGTACGGCGGTCATGGAGAACACCATCGCCATGCTGAGCAGCAGCGAAATGAGTTTCTTCATCTGGTTTCTCTCCTTTTTTGTTGTTTTTATCATCCCGGCGGCAGCGCCGCCGCAGAATGTTGGGTCAAGCCGCCCTTATCGGGCGGACACCTTGACGAGCACCGGCGGCGTTCTGCCGGAGGGCGCGCCGTTCGCGTCAAGCCAGAACAGCTTGAGCGTGAGCACCTCTGCGCTGTTGACCGCGCCCCATGTCACGGTCGTTTCTTCGCCTTGGTTCACCGTCGCTTGTCCAACTGCCAGCTGCCTGCCGTCCGCGCTGAAGAGCGCCGCAACGCAGCTCACGCAATTCGACTCCGGCGCGTTCACCGTGACTGAGTTTTTTCCGATGTTCACGATCGTGTCATTTGGCGTATTGGTGACCGTAACGGCATAGGTCGAGAAATGCGACAGCGTCAGCACGGCATTCCCGTCGCGGTACGCCACGTCAACGGTTTCTTTCTTATTGGCATCGGCAAGATACCACGCCTGCAGCACGCCCTGCTTCGTCCATGTGAACGGGACGGAGATGGTCACCTTGCCGTCAAAATTGTGAATTTCCGTTCCGTTTGCTGTCAGGCTCACATCGAGCGCCTTGCTCTGCACCGTGCTGCCGATGATTGCGGCTTGATTGCCACTCAGTGCGTCGTCGGTGCTGACATGCAGCTGAATATCAGCGCCGTTCGCCATCTCGATGACCGACTGCATCGCGGTCCTGTCCAGCGAGACCGCCGCGTCCGCCATCTTGATTGACAATGCCTCCACTTTCAAATCAAGGACATTGTTCACGGCGCTGACGGGCAGGATCACGTCGCGAGGAGCATCTTTCAACTTGGACAGGTCAATCTGTACCGTGCCGCTTTTTTTGAGCTGCTCTCCGAGCACGGCTTGATCGACTGACTCGATCTTCACCGTGCCGTCGTCCGCTTTGGTATAGTAAGCGGAGTTGTCCTCCGTCTTATCGCCGATGCGCTTCCACTGAGCAAAATACGTCCAGATCTGACCAACAATGGTCGTATCTCCGGTCAAACGCTCCACAAGATCTTCCGCCGCAGTCCGATTCTGCTTTCCTGCATCATCCGTACTGTAGGCGTCAATGCGATATCCATCCCTCTGAAATGCGTCTGTAAGCGTATCCGCCGTCACCCGCAGATCTGCGCCAGAAGATTCGATCACATAGTACTTTGAATCTTTTGTCGTCACACCGCCGTTGCCGTCTAAAACAACTGCCCCACAGGCAGAGGGCATATAGTACGCAACCAGCATTCTCTGCTCACCCGTATATGTATCGCCGGGACGGTACTGAATGTCAGGGCATCCCGTCATCGTGCGCTCCGTCTGCCAGCCGACAAACTTTCTGAACGCCGTATCTGGGAATGCCGGAAGCACGTCTCCCTCTTTGGCCTCTATCGTAATGGGATATTCTGCGCAAACATAGTTTTGAGCCTGATAGATTCCAACAAAGTCCGCAGCAGTCTCAGATTCTCCGGCGAGCAAAGGTTCGAAAAAGCAAACTCGCTGCGCTTCGAAAGCAGGCCGTCCGTTGTCGCCCTTGAAAACGAGGGTTTGTGTATAGCTGTTTAAACCGTCGATCCAAATATCCCCCGTTGCCTTTACAGCCGGCGCCCCAGCGCCGCCATACACCTGCGCAGACAGCTTATCAGCCGCACTATGTCCATATCGATTGGCATAGATCCTTACATTGCCATCCGCCGAAATTGCAGGTTGTCCTGCCGCACCCGTGATCATTCCATCAAGATGGAGCGCAATGTTTCCTGAAACGCTGATCGGTTTTCCGGAGTAATTGCTGTAAATGTCGATTTCCGCCTGTCCCCAATTCCACTCTGTATGGGGATCATATGCCCAGCCAAGGCTTTGGCTGCCATGAGGGCGATCCGTCGAATAGGTTTTGCCATCTATCTCAAATGTTCCGGTCGCATACTGTGCAGTAAACTCTGCCGAGGCAGAAACCTCGATCTGAGTTCCGGCCGTGTAGGTCTGCCCGTCGCTGCCCAGCCAGCCCGTGAAGACATAGCCCGATTTATAAGACTTCGGCAATTCAAACGTGCCGCCGCTGACAGGCACAGTACATATTTCAGAATATGTATATCCGCCATTCTCTTCATAGCAGCCGTAGTCCTTCAGCACTACGCCGATCTGCCCGTCGCTCTCCCACACAGCGTAGAGGTCCGCCTCAAACTCGTAGTTATACTCAAAGCAATACGCCGTACTGCTCGCCGCCGCATAGTCGATCGTCGTGGAATTCTCCGTCTTCGACCAGCCGAGCAGTCGCTTATCGCCGTTCGTGAAGGTATTCATGTACGCGCCGAGGTCGAAGTCGTTGGCCTTCGAGGTCGCAATGAATGTGTCCTTATTATCAGCCGTCACACCGCCATTGCCGTGCAGCGTCAGGACACGCTCCCGCATCTCATAGGAAATGTAGGCTCTATTATCATAGGTGTCGTCCGTGATCGGCACTGCGCTCTCCTTATCCTTGCCGCCGCGGATTAGATAGGTCTGGTAGCGATCCTTGATCATTTTGCCATAGGAGAGCGCGTTCGGGCTGCCTGTCGCTTCAAAGAAGCCATTCTCCCAGCACGAGATCTGCAGCTCCTGTGTGTAAAGTGCCGGACCGTTCTCGCCGCCGCTAATGTTCAGCTCGCCGTCCGCCGCCTCCAGCCGCATCGTCCTCCCTGCGCGCAGGGCGTACCCCTCGCTTGCGCGGACGCGCAGGTTGCCGGGGGTCAGTTCATTATTCATCCGCTGCCCGGCAACACTCACTTGCAGCGTTTCCTTACTCTCGATGCTCCCGCTCACCGTGTTGTTCGTTCCAAAAGCAAACACAGCAAGGCTCAGATCGGACACAATGCTGCCGCCGTGATAATCCATCAGCCAAAGCCGTCCTTCATCAGAATCGGCGTGATAATTATAGTTCCAGCCGTTGCCCCTGCATTCCTTCATGGCATCATATGTTTTTCCGTCGATAGTGATATACTTTCCGCTCGGTACAATCTTCTCCCACTGAGCGTAGAGAATCGTCTGGTTACTCATGTCCGAGGTCACAGGAATTTCACCATATGAATAAAACTTGCCCGTACCGTCTTTCTCGGTGTTGTAGCCGGTCATCGTATAGCCATCTCTCGCAAATCGCGGGCAGACGTGATTTGAATCGCTCTCTGAAAAACTTGCCCACCGGCGAGTTACAGTACACTGAGCACCATTCACTGTATCCGTCATCGTACCGCCGTTGCCGTCGAAGATAATAATCTTGCGCGCATTATAAAACAGCATTCCGCCAAAGCGCGTGCCGGACGGCACCGAGACCGTTTCACCGGGGAAGTAAGGCTCGTTGGTATCGCTCTTCCGCCAGACTGCAATTCCGCTCTTGGGATTGTTCGGCTCTGGCAGCGTCACCGTTCCATCCTCCGCCATGGCAATGCTGCTGAAGCCCGCCTTGGTGGCACATGCGCCGGCATAGCTGCCCTGAAGGATCACATAGTTGCCGTCCGGTACTTTAAGCCAGACGGCGTAGAGCGTTCCATAATCCGTCGACTTCAGATGTCCGGTCGCATCCGTGACAAGTTTCTCACCTTTCTGATCCGCCGCCCAGCCGACAAGGGCATAGCCCTCCTGCGTAAACGGATACCGGTTCAGGTCAAGCTCCTCAACCGCGCGATACTCTGCAATGGTCATCGGCAGACCCTGCAGGGTTCCGCCGTTGCCTTCGAGGGCAATCCGCTTCGTATCGGAATAGGTCATAAGCGTTGAACCATCGCTCGACATTTTGTATCCGATTCCGCTCGCGCAGGTAATCTTCGTATACTTTGCCACAGCCTGACGTCCCTCGATAATTACATTTGGCGAGCTGAGGTAAAGTGACGACGCATCTACAGCAACGGCGTTTTCCGCACTGATACGATATACCGCAGCAGAATTTTTTATAGTAACACTCTCTGCCCGGATTGCTGCCACACCATTTGTCTTCACTGAAAACTGTGCACCTACCGACGCATTGTTCACAAGTGTCAGGCTGCCTGCCGCTTCGATCTGTCCAACGCTCACACCGTCAACAAATCCGAGCGTCAGATTTCCATCAAAGGCGATTCTGCCGCCGCTGTAGCGCGTGCTGTCCCTTATCTCGATCTGGCCGTCAGCAGTTCCGTGCTCTCCGTTATCTCTGAATCGCCAGCCGGTGCCGCCGCTCCAACCATTTATGCCGAGGAGCCCCGTCATATCGTCATCGTCGATAATAAGGCGCACGCCATTTTTCAACAGATTGAGCGGCGACCACTGGGCATAGAGGAACTGCACAGGCTCCATATCCGATGTAATTCTCATGTTGCCGGCCGGATATGCCGTGCCCGTGCCGTCCGCCTGCGCATTGTAGCCCGTCAGGATATGACCGGGACGGTGGAATCGCGGAGTGTACAGCGTAGCGCCGTCAGAGAAGTTCTGAAAGTCGCGTTTATTCGCGGCATATGCTTCGTTTCCGTAATAAACCGTCTCGGTGCCGCCGTTGCCGTCAAAAACCACCCGGTGATATCCGTTCCCGCTCGAAACAGGCTCAATGCGGAACTGCATCCCGCTTTTGGGGACGAACGCTTCCCCCTCGTAGTAAATTGCGCTCCAATTGTCTGCATTGTGCCAGAGCCAAAGTTTCACTTCCGGCGCTGTGCTGCTTTTTTGCAGCACGGGCATTTTGAAGTCGTCCGTCAGCTCCACACAGCAAAGGGTACCGACCCGGCTGAAGGGATCGGGTATCTCACCCCAGCCGCAGGTGTCGAAAATCGCATAGTTCCCACTCTCCGGCACTTTGAGCCAGACAGCGTACAAAACGCCGCTGCCGATCTGCGAAGAAAGGAAACTATCGCGCCCGAACATTCTCGTCGTGCCAGTCGCGTCTTCCGACCAGCCGACAAGGGCATAGCCATCCCGCGTGAACGGATAGTTCCTCAGGTTGAGCGGTTCTTCCTCAGAATAGACAACTATTTTCTCCTCTGTCATCCCATCCAGCGTGCCGCCGTTGCCCTTGAGTGTGACCGTCATGTTTTTCCGATAGCTATACAGTCCCGACATCAATCCATCGGCATTCTGATTGCTCCTATAGGCAATTCCCTCTTCGCAGGTAACTGGAAGACTATTAGAAACAGCAGGATTGCCCTCAATGCTCACATTACCGGAAGCAAGATATAAACTCTCCGCCTCAATCGCAGTCTTTGTATTAGATACGATCCTATAAATCCCACCCGTATTTGCTATGGCAACACTTTTAGCGCGAATCGCACAGCTGTCTTCCGACACAACAGCAGCAGAGGTACTATTAGCCGTAAGCGACAATGCTCCGCTCACTTCAATCTGGCTCATGCTGACCGAAGCATCAAAAACGATATTTACATTATCCCGTTTGCAGGCAATATTTCCACCGTTATAACCATCGCTCAAATGCAGTTCGCTCGTCGTATCATCGACACTCCGATATGTCCATCCCGTGCCGCTGCATTCAGTTGTACTATTCAGCAGATCACTCTTGTCCTCGCCGCCAATGACCAGCGATACATTATCCTCAAGATAATCGTCAGCCTTCCACATAGCGTAAAGCGTTTCATAACCGAGATCCACAGTAATGATACCGTTTCTGTCCGCCACACATTCGTCATTGTTCTCATCTTTTGTCCAGCCAACAAGGGTATATCCAGCTCTCGTGAACTTATAATTGCCCAAGGAAAGAGGGTTGTCCTCAGAATAGTTGACTGTTATCCTATTTTCATTTCCCAGCGTTCCGTCTTTTCCATCAAGTGTAATCGTGTATATCTTTTTCTCATTCTTATCGATTTCCGCTTCATCCCTCGCCTGCGCAGGGATCAGCGTGAGCAGCATCACCAGGATCATATTCAGACTGAGCAACCGTATTTTTCGACTGTACATATTATTGTTCTCCCTCTTTTGTATCGCGTTTATCAAGCAATGCCAGCGCCAGATAGAAATACGGCGCCGTCATGATCATACTGAATCCAAAAAACGCCTGTACCGAATAGCAAAACAGCATCGTTCCCAAAACAGCGGTGACTGCATCCTGACCGCTGCCGCAGACCCACTTTTTTGCCGCCGCGATCAATGCGCCAAGATAGCTTGCCAGCGCCAGAATGCCCTGATGGTACAGGATATTCAAATATTCATTGTGCGCAATGTCGATCCGCGCAACAATTGTGCCTCCCAGCACTTCATCGTAGCGCGAAAACGCTTCGATATCGCTGTACAGCATCGTGTCAGGCCCCGTGCCGAAAAGCAGATGCTCCGGCACTCTTTGCAGTACGCCTTTCCAAATGTGGAGCCGCCCTGAGCCAAAGCTGCCCTCCGCATTGCCGTGCAGGATCGCATGCAGCTCGTGGAACATACCGCCCAGATCTGCAAAGTAAACCACCGCAAACATTGCTAATGCAACAGTCAGAAGTGCCATTGCCAAAGTGCGCCGCAAACTTTTCTCCATCGGCGCAATGACGGCGACGCTGACTGCTGCCCCGCCGAATACGCCGACAAATCCCGCCAGAACATCCATCTTGATGAGCACAAACAGCGCTAAGGTCAGCGGCGCAAGCAAATAAAAGCGCTGACGATCTCCGCTCCTCAAAATTGTCGCCCAGCACGCAGGGATCATCGTGCATAGAAACGCCGCCACAAGGTCGACATTTCCGATCGTACCAAGATAGGCTCCGGAATAAGCCTTATAGGCATCCGCGTAGTTATATCCGGCTGGATAAAGCCCAAAAGGATTCCCGCCATACAGCTGTATAATGCAGATCACGCAGAAACCGCTCACGGATAGCGCCATTGCTGCAATCAGTACTTTGTCAGCCTTTCCATAGGCGCGCACGAAGAAAAAGCAGGCACAATAGATCGTGATCGTCAGCGCTCCTTCATAGCGGCCGACTCCAATGACCGTATCCGGAAAATACGGTGATAGCAGCGCGGAGATCCACGTTAGCAACAGATAGATTGCCAGCAGACGCTGTGTCCAGCTCGTCCGCTTCAGCGCTGAACGTATATCTCTGTGCAGTCCGCCAACAATTGCCGTCTCCGCCAGCAACAGCAGCATGATCGCCGCATAGCCGCCGCAGAGGAGCAAGAACGCCCGGTATTTTTCCTCCGCGATCCCGCCGAATCCTTGTCTTCCAGGGTAAAGCAAAAATACCGTGACCATCAGGATCAGATAGATTTCTGTGACCTGTTCAAATATATTGCTTGTCCGCGTTTTCTTTGTCATACCCCACGTCCCGTTTTCATTTCGAAAGCTCAAACAGCATCTGCTCAAACCAACTCAATTTTTACTTTATCCCGCGAAAAAGCAGAAAACAATATGCTCGCTGCATAGTACCGGCATTTCGTTTCGCGCCATTCGGCACACATTATCTTTATAAAAAGGTACCGCAGGGGCAATCCCCTGCGGTACTTTGTCTCGTAATATGCTGGTCTGTTCGTCATTCCGAGGCGAGAAAGGCGCTCAGTTCTCCTCTTGAGGAACTTTTATTTTGCCAGTTCCGCAAAGCGCATCAGCATCGTGGCAACCTGCGCGCGGGTGGCGCTGCCCTGCGGATTCAGCTTGCCGTCCATGCCGCCGATCAGGCCGGTGGACACTGCCCACTGCATCGCCTCGACCGCGTAGCTGCTGACGCTGTTCGCATCGGCAAACACGCTCAGATCAGCGGTCGCAGGGCCCTTGACCATACCCTTGCTGACAGCGTAGCGGTACAGCATCGCCGCAAGCTGCTCGCGGGTGATCGTGCCGTTCGGCATCGTGCCGTCGGACACGCCGTTTGCGATAGCCCACTGCTGTGCCACTGCATACCACTCGCCGCCGGACGCGGTGTTCACGTCGCTCATGCGGGCGAGGATGGTCCAGATCATCGCGCGGGAGGTCGCAAGATTCGGCTCAAAGCCCTTGCCGGTGCCGTTCATCAGGCCGTTCACCGTCACATACTGTACAGCGCCGAAGAACCAGTCGCCCGGCTGAACGTCGCCATAGGGATTCACATAGGCGTTCGCCTCGCCGAACTCGGACCTGATCGAGACCTTACCCGCAGGCATCACAAAGCTGAACCGGCCGTTGCCGAGATCCGTCAGCGGCAGGGAGTTGCCATTCTGGTCGATGACCTCGAGCGACTTGAGCTCCTGATCCTTGTCGGGCGTGACCGTGATCGTCACCGTAGCGCCCTTGGCCGCATACGAGGGCGAGACGCTGATCTTGCCGTTTTCCGTGCGATCCACGCTGACCGCATTGCCGGTGGGACCGACATAGCTCGGACGTGCGCTTACGGTCAGCGTACCGGTTTGCGCGCTCAGCTCATAATTTGCGCTCGCCGCGGGCTCCGTCTCAAAACCGATCACATAGGTGCCGGCCTGCTTCATCGGGTCGACATTCGCGTCGTGTACCAGCTTGAGCGTCGGCACCGGCGTCAGCGTATCATTGCCGACAAGGCCGGAGACGGTGTAGGTCAGCTCAGGCTGCTTGTCGCCGATGTAGGCGGTCTTGTCGTCCGCCTTAACGGTCAGAGGACGCTTGGCGATGGTGACGGTGACCCTCGTACTGCCGCTTGCGTGCGTAGACGTTTCCGCCGCAGTGATCGTGATCGTAGCCGTACCGGACTTGATTGCCGTCACGTTGCCGTTTGTATCGACAGAGACAATGTCCATGCCGTCCGTGACCTCGTAGCTCAGCGAGCCGACGGCACCGCTCACTTCGATCTTCTTCGCCGCGTCGCCATAGGTCATCGCGATGGGTGCTGCACTCAGCGTCTGCGCCGTCTTGGCAAGCACCGTGAGGGTGACCTCAAGGTCAAAATTATTGTAGTTCGTACTGGTGACCGGAATCTTAACCGTAGCGGTCGAATTGACCTTGCTGCTGTCATTGACAAACTGGAAGCTCAGCTTGCCGTCTGCAACCTTCACACTGTCGGCTGCAAAGACATCGTTACCGCGAGTCACGATAGCCGCGCCGAACGTCCAACCGGCGGTCGGATTCAGCACATTGTTGAGGTCAAGCTCACCGGCTGCGCCATACTTGGCAGAAGCATTCGCCGTCTTTGTGCCTGAGTAATCCGCTTGGGCAATAGTAAATTTCTTCTCCGTATCGGTAAAGCTGTAGTTGCCGTTGGCCGTAGCCTTGACCGTTACCGTTGCTTCACCGGCGTCGGTGTTGTTGCTGTATTCCAAGGCATAGTCGGTTTCTGCAAGGGGAGTGTTCCCGGCCTTTACGGTAACCGTCGGCTTGATAGCACTGCCGGTGTAAGTGTAAGTGCCTGTCACTTCAGCATTGGGCGTAATGCTCTTCTTTGCAACGGTAAACGCCTGCTGTACGCTGTCGGTGTAGTTACCCGTACCGGTTACGGTCAAGTTGTAGCTGCCCGCGTTTGTCGCGGTATTGTCGGACAGCGTATAATCCGCAGTGCCGAGAGTCGTATCGCCCAATTTCACCGCCGACACATTCTGCGTCTGTTCAGAGCCACTGTAGGTCAAGGGTTCACCGAGCGTGACCGTTGCACCGGTGATGGACTTGGGCGCGATGGTAAAGTCGGCAGAGGTAGCAGAGTAGATATGCGTCGCTGTCTCGCACGTCACCGTCACTTTATAGGTTCCGGCCTCGATGGGCTTAGCTGCACCGCTATAGCTCGTGCCATCCTTTCGCAGGGTGCCAGTGTAAGAAACGGTAGTGGACTGCGTTCCGTCCGGCATAGTATAGGTCGGAACAGAAAGTGTATCGCCGAACGTGCAGCCCTGCTGCGTCACGCCGCCTGCAAGCGCAGCGGTGGTCTTATCGGTCACCGTGACCGTGATGCTGTCGCTCTTGCCCGTGTATTCAGGTGTACCGTCGTTGTTTTCATCCTTACTTGCCACCGTGACGGCAACGGTGACGCTTCCGGTGGTATCACCGGAGGTCAGCACGCCGCCGCTGATAGAGCAGCCATTAGCCTCACCGGAAATAGCAAAAGAAACAGTTCCCTTTGCACCGGTTACAAGGCTATTGAGATCCAACGTATTGCCGCCTTTGGTAACATTGGCCGTTGCCGTGATCACAGCGGGATCTTCCACCGCCGTGATCGCAAAGCCCTTATTCGCCGCCCCCTGATAGTTGCCCTTGCCGGTGACGATCACGGTAGCGGTGCCGACGTACTGGTTGTTGCTGTAGCTGTAGGTAAAGTCCGTACCAGACGTCAACTCTTTTTCGCCGTCTTTGACCTCCGGCGTGGGCGTGATCTGGTCACCGGTGTAGGACGCGCTAGGAATCTCTGCGATCATGCTAGCATCCACGCTCTTCGCCGTCAGGCTCCAAGCTTTGGTCGCCTCGCCGGTAAAATTGCCCTTACCGGTAATGATCAGCGCCGTGTTCTCTACATTCGTGGCAGAGTTGCCGGAAGTGATCTCGTAATCGTCTGTAGTAAGAGTCAACTCATCTACCTTGACCGCGCTGATGGTCACGTTCTTCGCCGTCCCATCGTAAGTAGGTGCGGTGTCTAGCATAATATCTGCGCCGGTGATGGACTTGGGCGCGATGGTAAATCTCAGTTCCAGACCTGCACCGGCTTCGTAGGCAGTGCCTGCGCTCGTGTTGAATGTTACTTTGTAGTGACCGGCGTTCTTCACCTCGTTCACAGGGGTGTATGCCGCTTCGCCATCAGCGCTGTAGGTAAAGGACAAAGCGCCATTTACCTCGCCTGCATCCGTGGCAGAGGTGTTCTTCTCAACGCCCACGCTCAGCACAGAGCCGGTATAGGTATTGTCAGCGGGCAATCCGGTCAGCTGATAGCTGTCGGCGGATGCCGTCTTGCCGCTGACCGCAGGGATCGTATAGTCCTCAGACACTACATTGCCGCTCTGAACTTTAACAGTGGTATCGCCTTTGCTCAGTGCATTACCGGCAGCATATACAACCGTATAGTTGCTGTAATTGCTATCCGTCGTTCCGTCATCATAGGCAGCCGTCACTGTCAGCTCACTCTGTGAAATGGTGTCACCGTGCGTTTTACTGCCGCCGGTATAGCCGCCAATTGTAAGGCTAGTCAGTTCTCTGTCAGCGGTTTTTTTGTATTGCTTACTTGCAACAAAGCTGTTGCCGCTCTTGGTAAAGCTCCAACCGTCCAGTGTCACGGTGCTGCTGTCAGTAAACAAATAGCCGTCGCTAGGCGTGACGGTAACCGTCGCGGTGTAGGGCGTGTTTGCCGCAAACTTGTTGTCCGTAAGCGCAGGACTCCACGAAACGTTTGCCGTAACGTGCTCGCCAGTCAACGCACTGTTGTCTGTTACATTCTTGGCCGGAGCGGTAACACTGCCGCTCAGCGTGACATTGCCCAATTCCTGCACCACCGTAGCAGAAACAGGCGCAGGCAGGCCAACGGTATAGGCTCTTTCTTCCACTTGCCCGTCAGGAATACGACAGATAGACAAGCGCTCACTGTCACCTAAAATACTAAACGGAGCTGCATTTTTTGGGTCACAATTCTTCACACGGAATTTTACCGTCAGAATTGTCATGTCTGATTTAGTCCCAACATTTCCAACTACGGCGCTACTCTTCTCTGTATCATATGTTTGCCCGACCGCTCCGACGGAAAAATATCCGTTTTGGTTCGCTTCATTTTTTGTGCTATTGACTCTTTGCTCCCATCCGTCGGTATGCGAAACGTAGATACCTTCTTCGTTGTAAACAGCTTCATATGCAGGCTTGAATGTATATTCTGCATTTGAAATAGTTGCGATCTCAAAACAATCCCTATCAAAGCCGAGTGCCACCTGCACAGATGAATACGTTCCACTCGGAAGTTTGATTTTCGCCGTAACCATGTCACCTGCACGTAGTTCATTCAAATTACGTGCTTGCGTCGTCTCCCCAACTGTAGCGTTTACTTCTAATCCTAGCGTAAAATCAGACGTCTCCGCCAATGCGGTAGTCGGCAGCAGCGACAGCACAAGCGCCAGTACGCACAGCAAAGACAGCAGTCTTTTTTTCATGCTTCTCCCCTTACCTTTCTAAAATTATTCTAGCGTAACGTTGCCAACGCAATATTGCAATACAATCACCGCATCTTGAATATTTACGACGCCATCTCTATTGGCGTCTGCCGCAAGCTTCAATGATCCATTGAGCGAAAGATTGCCTACGCAATACTGCAAAATCACCACCGCATCTTGAATGTTGACCACGCCATCTCCATTGGCATCGCCGATTTTCCATACCTGGTCATACGAAAACTTGGCAGCATAATTCTCTGCTTTGAACGCTTTTCCCTCGCTCACGAGGTAGACATAGTACGTTCCGGTGCGCAGCTCCTTGGGGTAGGCGGCGTCTGTGCCGGTGAAGCTCGCCTTGCCGTTGGCACCTTTCTCTGCCTGGTTGATGTAAACGATGTTGTCCGCCGTCGGGGTCGTCGGCGCATTGCCGCTTGCATCTCCCTTGAGCACCAACAGCAGGCACTGCGCATTCTCTTCTCCCGTCAGGCCGCTTGCCGTAACGTCAAACTTGACCGCGTTGGCGTAGTAGCCGCCAACATCTGTAATCGCGCTGTTGTCTGCCTTTTTCGGCGTAATGGTTACACCATCGTTGGTCTTAATATTGTAAATGCCCGGGTCGTTGCTGTCCGCCGCCAGCACGCCCACGCACAGCAGTGCCGACAGGATCGCCCCCAGCAGAAGCGACCGCAATAGTCTCTTCATACAGTTCCTCCTTTTTCTATGTCAACTTTTTGCTCACTTCGCGTAACGCACGAAGATCGCCGCGACCTCCGCGCGCGTGGCAGTCGCCGTGGGGCTGACGGTGGTCGGGCTCGTGCCGTTGACCACGCCGTTGTAGATCGCCCAGTACATCGCAGTCTTTGCCCACGGCGCGATCGCGCCGCTGTCGGTAAACTGGCTGTCATATGTGGCGGTGAACATCGTCTCCGCGCCGCTCTGCGAACCGCTGTAGCGGAAGAGAATGGTCACGACCTCCTGACGGGTGATCTTGCCGTCGGGGCTGAACGTGTTCGCGCCCGTGCCGTTGACATAGCCCTTTTCCGCCGCCCAGTTCAGCGCATCGCGGTACCACGCATTTTGCGGAACATCGGTGAAACCGGCCGCGGTGTTCGCCGCGGGCTTGTCCGCCATGCGGTAGAGCATGGTGACGAACTCCGCACGTGTCAGCTGGCGGTTCGGCTCGAACTTTCCGCCGCCCACGCCGTTGACGTAGCCAAGCTGCGCGGCGCGCTCGATGCTCTCATAACCCCAGAAGGACTTCGGCACATCGAGGAAGGTCTGCCCGGCGTTCTCACCGGGGACGGAAGGTTCCGCCGGCTCATCGCCCTTCGGCTGCTCCGGCTTTTCCGTGCCGGAGGGCTTCTGCGGCGAGTCCGCCGCAGGAACGTTCGTGCTGATAGAAGCACCGTTGGCATCGCTGAACACGGCGTCCTTGAGCGTAAAGCCGGTCTCGCCCGACTTGAGCACCTTGAAGGTAAACACGCCGATCGAGCCGTCGCCCTTCGCCGATGAGGTCGCCGCCGCGGCGACGATCGCGCCGTCTGCCGCGTCAGGATTGGCGGCCGAGAGCGTGCCCTTGAGCACATCGCCCACCGAGGCGCTCACGCAGGTGACGACCGTCTTGTCGAAGGCAAGCGTATACTGCGCAGCGCACAATCCCGGATTGCCGGAGATGTCCACCTTGACCGTGAACGTCTCACCCACCGCGGGCAGCGAGGCCGGTGCGTCGATCTTCAGGCTCGTCCCGGCGGCATAGGCCGGCAGGCTGAGCATAGCGATCATCAGCACCAGCAGCAGGCCGCGCCTGATGAAATTGTGTCTTTTCATTCTCTTCCTCCCCTGTTTTCAATGTTGTTCTGTTCTCCATCCGGAGAACAGAAAGGGTGTACACCCTTTGCCGTTGTATTCATTTTATTTTCCTGCCGCCGAGGCATTTGGCATCGCTTGCAGCGCCGCGCACAGCGGGGAATAATCACCGCCAGCATCCATCAGGAAAACGCGCATTTCGGTGACGTCTTCCTTTGCCGCGGCAGAAAGGGAAAGCTCTCCCACGCCTCCGGTGAGCGTCATCGTTCCCGCAGCAGACAGGCCGACCAGCCGTCCGCCCTGATACAGCGCCAGCATCGGCTCAACCGTCGAAACCGCGTTACCCGACGAAAAGTGTTGCAGATCAGCAACATCCACTGCGACGGTGTATGTCTTGCCCGATGATGTGCTGTCGACCGAGCATTTCTTCTCGTCGACCACCGCGGTCACACCGCTCTGCTTTTCAATCGTGGCCGGACGGACATCCACAACGGAAATAGGCGTACTGCTCTCTCCGTAGAGTTTCACCGAGTCGAAATCAAGTTTTTTCCCATCCGTCGCGCCCGAGAACTTGATGACCATCAGCTGTTGTTCATCGGCATATGGCAGCGCCGAGGCCCAGGAAACGCGGAGCTTGCCGCTTTCGCTATTAACCTGGCAGCCCGCAGCGCTCGATATGACCTCTGCCGTCATCGACGAACCAAAGCGCAGCTCAAAGTTTCCACCGCAGGTCACGCCCCGGCCCTGCAGCACCACAGCGACCGTCGCTGTGCCGTCATCCTGCAATGCACCGCCGACGATCCAGAGCTTCGGGTCACGGCTGGACGGGGCTGTCACGCTGATCGTGCCGTCCGTGACCGAGGTGTCCAGCGGCTGTGAATTCTCATCGTACAGCCGCACATCCGTCAGCCGGACGGCGGAGTCCGCCTGTTCTTTACTGATGGTTTGCAGCACGATGGTGCACAGATTGCCGTCTGCTATCTCCTTCGTGGAGCTGAACGCAACACTGAGCACACCATCTTTTTTCACGTTGTAGGTCATGACCGCGCCCTTAAGGCTGTCCAGCGCCTGCACCGAACGCACTTGAAAGCACTTCGGATCGTATGTAAACGTGAAACTGCCGCCCGCCGCATGCAGGCCGCCGTCCAGACGGACCGTCACGCCAACGGCCTGATGCTCTGCCGTTTCGCTGCTGCTCAGACCGAGATGCGCCGTCTTTTTCGCCACGCTGCCCGCAATCGCGCTCGCATCCACCGGCACACCATTTGCATTGTACAGCCTGAGCTGCTCGGCTGAAACAGCGCTGCCGCCCGTCGGCGTGTCGGCGGTGATTCGGAACACCAGTTTGCAGAGTACGGTGTCCTTAATCGGTTCTGCCACGCCGGTGAACGTTACGCGGACTGTGCCCTCGTCGGCACCATTGACAACGCAGTAGATGGAAGGCGCTGCCTCCGAGTTAGCCGACACAAGCTCCAGCACTTTACTGTCATAGCGAATGGTAAAGTTTCCGCTGTAAACATCGTCGCTTTTCAGTCCGACGGTCACATCGACCACCTCGCCTTTTGCGCCGCTCACGGTCGAGATCTCGACCGTGCCCGCCGCAAACACCTGCTGCGGCGCAGCGGCTGCTCCGAACAGGAGCAGCACTGCGAGCAGGCAGGATAAAACGTTCTTTTTCATCGCGAGCCCTCCGTCAGTTCAGGCTGTCGATGAGTTTTGCATCGTAACGAAGGATCTTGATCGCGTCGCCCGCATCGACGAAACCGTCTTTGTTGACGTCCGCCGCCTTTTCCTGCTCCTCCGTCAGCTCCTTCGCAAGGCCGACCGAGTAGCGCAGGCAGAGCATCGCGTCCGCCGAGTCGATGTAGCCGTCGCCGTTCACATCGCCAAGCTGCGGCGCCGCCGTCACAGTCACGGTGACCTCAGCGGAGTGGTTGCCATCCACGCTCGTGGCATGGATCTTAGTCGTGCCGACGCTCACTGCCGTGACAATGCCCGTGCGGGAAACCGATGCGATCCCCGGATCATCGCTCGTCCAGACAAGCGTTTTAACTGTCGCATCCGCCGGCGTGATAGTTGCTGTCAGCTTGGCCGTGCCCCCCATCGGGATCTCATGCTTGGTCTCGCCGAACGAAACGCCGGTCACGCGCACGCGCGCGGCAAGCACCGAGACCGTGGCGCTCACATGGCGATCGCCCGCCGTGGCACTGATGATGCATGTGCCGGGGCCAACCGCCGTAACCAAACCACTGTCGGAAACCGATGCAACTTTTGTGTCACTCGAGTTCCAAACGATAGACTTTGCAAAACTTGCAGGCTGGACGGTCGCCGTCAGCTGCTCGCCCTCTTCATTCATGTAGAGCGTCAGCGAATACTTGTTCAGCTTGATCGAGCTGACCGTCTCCTGCGGCGTTTCCGGCGCCGCCGTCACGGTGATGGGTTCGCTCGTTACCGAAATGCCGCCAACGCTCGCCGTGACCGTTGCCGTGCCGCCGCCGACCGCCGTGACCTTACCGCCCGGCGAGACATAGAGCACCTTGGTGTCAGAGCTTGTCCAGGTGACGGCCTTCTCCGGGTTCGTCAGCACCACGCCGCCCTCCAGCGCATACGCCGCCGTCAGGTCAGCGCTCGTGCCGAGCGCAAGCGTCTCAGGCGCACCGGAGATGGATACATCCGATGCACTCAGGCTGTCCTTTGCCAGAACGGTGACGGGGATCTCCTTTTTGACATTGGAATTCCCGTACAGGCTGACTGTCAGCGTGCCCGTTCCGGCGCTTTGCGCCGTCAGATAACCGCTACCACCACTATATTCTACGCAAGTAGGAGTTTCAGTATTAAATGAGTAACCACTGCCCGAACTCATTGCGCCATAAGGCGCGCAGCGCAGGTCAAGGAACATTTTTTCGCCCTCGAGCAGCGTGAGGGAATCCACGCTCTCGATGGCGTTCACGCTCTCTGTCCCGCTGCCCACGTCATAGCGCAGGCGGTTGAGGCGCGGTCTTCCGTTGTTGTCCTGCTCCCAAAACACCTGAGTCTTGAGATAGTAGCGTCCATCCGCCGGAATGCGGAAGGTCTGGTTTGCATAGCCATCACTTTTGACCGTTTTTCCCGCCGCATCCAACAAGTCAACGTCGCACCACGAGCCTACGGCATCGCGGCTGACGCGCACGACCTCGCCCGCCTTGCGCTCGCCAATGCAGAAGTAGCGGTATTCGTCACTGACATTAGTATCCCTGTAATACTCCGCCCATTCACCGGGCGCGAGCGGCTTTGCCGTTTCGAGGCTGACGTTTTCCTCCGAAGGCGGCAGGATGTTGTACACGACGGAGCAATTCTCACAGCGGCCATCTGCCTTTGCCTTCAAATAGTAAGCCCCCGCATCCAGCGTAAGGGTTCTGACAGCGCTATAGCCGTACCAATCGTCTATGCGCGCGGCATTGTCGCCCGCCGTAAGGAAATCCTCCTCGCGGTAAAGAGAATAATTAATACTATTTTGTGCTGCTGCACGGATACTCACTCTCGCACCGCGCTTCGGCACGACGAGCTTGAACCAGTCCACGTCATTTCCTGCGCTGATCTCAAAGCTGCGCGGCGCGCCCTCGTAGAGCGGCGTCGCCTTTTTCCACGTGTCGTTGTTTTCCTCGTCCGTCGCGGGGAGCAGTTCAATGCCGGTCGTGCGGATGTCATGGTCGATATAGCTGCTGTCGGCCGTCAATTTGATGTAATAAATGCCTGCATCCGTAAGCTTGAAGTACATATCTGTAACAGTACGCGAGCTATTGTATCCGCTGCCGAACTCGCCCTTACTGTTGTCTTCACCATATTCCATCAGAGTCTCCGCGCGATAAAGCACCGCGTTCGTCCGCTTGGTGGAGGTCAGATGCAGCGTCATGTCATTCTCCGGCACAGTAAAGCAGAACCAATCTGCGTCGGTGGTGCTGGACAGCACATGCTGGACGTTGCCGACCGGAACGCTTGCCGCAGTCTGCCAGGTGTCGTTGCTCTCGTAGGGATCGTCGCCGCCCTCGCTCACGCAGATGCGCAGCGCGGAGCGCTTGTAGTCCATCGCCTTGCTATTATAATATCCATCGACCTTCGCAAAGTAATCCGTCCCCTTTGCCGCCGTGGTATGGACGCGCACCAGATACTGTCCCTGTTTGTCGCAGCCGATCGTATTGACGTGGCGGATGTTGACCCGCGTGCTCCCGACCACAGGCGTGCCGTCCGGCGCGTAGACTTCATAGAAAAACTCGTCGGAATAGTCCGTGTTCAGATCCAAAAAGCTCAGCGTGTAGAGTTTCTTCTCCCCTGCATTCGGAGCAGCCTCAAATGAGAACCAGTCCTCGTCGCCAAAGCCACCGACCATGAACGCTGCATCCGTGCCGACGGTCAGGGGCGTCGCCGTCTCCCTCGTGTCGTTTTGCTCGTTCGCATCGCCGTCCAGGATCTCCACGGACAGCGTGCGCGTCAAGGGCGTTGTATCGCTCCGCTGCAGGGCAATATAATGCTCGCCCGCCGCCGCGGCGTGGAGATAGAGCGTCCTGTTCGCGTCGATCTCCGCATACGCCGCGCAGGAGGTATTGTTATACTTTAAGTCCCCCGCCGGGTCAAAATACAGGTAGAACCGCTCACCCTGATTGGCATAATTGTAGCCGGAAACCGTCAGCGCAATGTCCTGCCCCGGCTTTGTCGTAACGACCTTGAAGTAATCAGTGTCACTTCCTGCAACGGTAAACTCTGTGCTCTCGCCGTCATGCAGTTCCGTAGCCGCCGCCTTTGTGTCGTTCGGCTCGTTCGTGTCGTTATCGAGCAGTGTGGATACGAATGAAGCTGTTATAGGTTGCAAAGAACTCTGATGATAATAGGAAAATCTCAGATAATACGTTCCAATATCACTTGTGCAGAAAACTACCGTACTTCTACTGGTATTAATCTGATCCGATCCAACATTAGCTCCTGTAGAATCATAAATATCCACGAAAAAGCGTTCTGCTGATTTCGCCTGTACTGAAATAAACTGTGACTGTTTTGTTGTTGTAATCGCGAAATAGTCACTATCTCCGTAAAGCAATGTAAAGTCAATGCTTTGTCCCGATTGAATCTGTGTGGCCGTTTCAATCGAATTATTCGGTTCATATTTATCATTGTCATAGAGCGTAACGAAGAAAGTGATCTCCATTGGGGTCTGCGCATTACGGGCAAACAAGCTGAGATAATATGTGCCGCTTTCTTCAACAATCGTAGTGCACACATCCGCCCGACCGTTTCTCCAGCTCTTTCCATCCGCAGAATATATCCACGGTGTCACGCCCGTATACGACTTGTCGAGGCTGACATGAACTTGCTGTCCGGCCTTCACACCTGGGATCGCGTAGTAGTTGTCCCCGGTGTTCAGCGTGCTCGTCACCGGCACGCCGACAGGAACGCTCTGCGCGTCCTCTATGGTCGTGCTGCCCGCCACCGTTGTTGTCGTCGTTTCCTCCGCCTGCGCGGACGGAGTGAACGGGCAAAGCCCCAGCAGCAGACACAGCGCCAGTATCGCTGCAAGGAATCTTCTGTGCTTCTTTTCCACTGATTTCATCCCCCAAACTTAAAATATTTGCGCATTTGTAATTTAAGTATAGAGATATTTTGGGGCAAAACAATATGCTGGTTGGTAAGTATCGGAAGAAAATTTTCAAAAATTTTTCACGCGATTCAGAGGAATCTGAACGGCGTTTTTTCTCAAAACACATCGACAAATACTTAAATCGTGCTGAACAAGCTTGTTTCTCTAAAGCGGCAACAAAAAAGCGGCTGCATAAGCAGCCGCTTCTTTATGATATTTTTTGAAAAGAAAACTCCGGAAAACCGAAGTTTTCCGGAGTTTCGATGACAAAATTAGCGCTTGGAGAACTGCGGAGCGCGACGGGCGGCCTTGAGGCCGTACTTCTTGCGCTCCTTCATACGAGGATCGCGCGTGAGGAAGCCGGCCTTCTTCAGGACGGTGCGGTACTCGGGGTTGACCAGCAGCAGGGCGCGGGCCACGCCGTGACGCAGAGCGCCGGCCTGACCGGAAACGCCGCCGCCCTCGACGGTGGCAACGATGTCGACCTTGCCGAGCTCCTCGGTCGCGGCGAGGGGCTGACGGACGACCATCTTCAGGGTCTCGAGACCGAAATACTCGTCGATGTCGCGGCCGTTGATGGTGATAGCGCCGGTGCCGTTCTGGAAGAGGCGAACGCGGGCGACGGAGGACTTTCTACGGCCGGTGCCGTACAGATAAGGCTTCTTGGACTGATACATTCTTCTCTTCCTCCTTAGACTTCGTAGGCTTCGGGCTTCTGAGCCTGCTGCTCGTGGGTGTCACCAGCGTAGATGTGCAGGCGCTTCAGGGAGTCCTTGGTCACGGTGTTGCGGGGCATCATGCCGCGCACAGCCACGCGCATCGCAAGCTCGGGCTTCTCCTGCATGAGGATGCGATACTTGGTCTCCTTCAGACCGCCGACCCAGCCGGAGTGCGTACGATAGTACTTCTGCTCCATCTTGTTGCCGGTGAGGATGGCCTTGGAAGCGTTGATGATGATGACGTTGTCGCCGCAGTCGGCGTGCGGGGTGTAGGTGACTTTGCGCTTGCCGCGGAGCAGATCAGCCGCAGCAACGGCGGTCTTGCCCATGGGCTTGCCAGCAGCATCGATGACGTACCACTTACGCTCGATGTTGCCCTTGTTCGCCATAAAAGTGGACATGGTGTGTTTCCTCCATATTGATCTATGAATGAAAGCTTGTGCTTTACATTTATATTGTTCCTTGGTAAAATCGGAACGAATTTATTTATAGCATTTGGGCGCGAGAATGTCAACACTATTTTAATTTAGCGCAAGCAATGCTCGTAAATTCTCCCGTTTTCTTTGATTATCTCTCAATTTCTCAAATCACAAAATCGAAATTCTTTTATTTTTCGCAAGGAGCTGTACCTATGCAGGAAATCTTGGGCCTCGTGCGCCGCTGCGTTACGGACTACGACATGATCCAGGAGGGCGAGACGGTCGCCGTCGGCGTCTCCGGCGGCAAGGACTCGCTCGTCACGCTCACCGCGCTCGCGCGCCTTTCCAAATTCTACCAGAAGCCGTTCAAGGTCGCGGCCATCACGGTCGAAACGGGCGTACCGGGCATGAACTTCGACGCCGTCGCGGCGTATTGCAAATCGCTCGGCGTGGAGTACATCCGCGTGGACGTGCCGATCTACGAGGTCGTCTTTTTGGAGCGCAAGGAAAAAAATCCCTGCTCGCTGTGCGCCAAGCTCCGCCGCGGTGCGCTTTCGACCGCGATGAACGAGCACGGCATCAAAACGATCGCGCTCGGCCACCACTACGACGACGCGGTCGAAACACTTTTGATGAATCTCCTCTTTGAGGGCCGCATCGGCTGCTTCCAGCCCGTGACATACCTGAGCCGCTCGGACGTGACGCAGATCCGCCCGCTGCTCTATGTGAAGGAGCAGCAGGTGCGCAATGTCGCGGCAAAGCTCGATCTTCCCATCGTACATAACCCCTGCCCCGCCAACGGTGAGACGCGCCGTCAGGAGGTCAAAGAGCTCATCGAGTCGCTCTCCGAGCGCTACCCAGACCTCAAGCAGAAGCTCTTTGGCGCGATGCAGCGGTATCCGCTGTACGGCTGGGATACAAAAAATTCGGAAAAGTGACATTGTCACTTTTCCGAGAATATTTCACTGCGCTTTGTGCCTCGGTTGGCCGCTGAAAGAGGCCAATTCGACACACGCTTCGCGCAAAGTGTTTTCTGCCACGCGCATGTCGCGGCAGAAAACGATTAAAATCTTTTCGTGCCTATGGGCACCTGGGCAGCCGTTAGCAGCTTTGCTGCTCTACGGATGCCGCGTACCCCTCGCGGGTAAAAACTCTACGAGGCTTTTGTCCTATGTACATTAAATAAACACCAGCCTCAGCAAGATCAGCAGCGCGAGGCCCGGCACGCCGAGGACGGCGATGACGAGAGCGTTGAAAAGATTCAGCCCCAGCGAAAGCTTGGCGAGCACGCCGAGCGCGCTTAGAATGCCGAGCAGCGCAAAGCCGAGCAGCGTGTTGACGAGCAGCTTGCCCGCGAGCTTCAACGGCGCGGCGAACAGCCTGAGCACCGCGAGCAGCGCAAACACGGCAAACAGGACAAGCAGTATTTTTTCCGTTATCCCCATTTTGCGACCCCCTCGCTGCACGTTTTGTACACGGCTTCGCCGCTGCGCTCCTTGATCTGGCGCAGCAGGTAGTCATAGCGTGAGAGCTCGGCGTTGATCTCATACACGCAGGCGTCGACAAGCTCCGGCGCGCAGACCGCGTTGAAGCGCGCGTACGCCTGCGACAGCGCGACACGCGTGTCGCGCAGCTCGCTGAACAAGTCCTGCATGGATGCATCGCGCGCGACGTCACAGCGCAGCAAATTGACCTTTCGCATGTTTTCGCCCTCCCATACCTCTGCAATGTCAGTGTATGGAAAGTGTGGACAAATATTCCTCTTTTCAAACAAGGAGCCAAGTATGGAGCATGAAGATTATATGCGCGAGGCGCTGTCTCTCGCGCGCGAGGCCGCACAGGAGGGCGAGGTGCCCGTCGGCTGTGTCATCGCCAAAGACGGCGAGATCATCGGCCGAGGCCGCAACCGGCGTGAGGAACTGCAGCGCACCTCCTCGCACGCAGAGATGGAAGCCATCGCACAGGCAAATGAACGTCTGCGCTCCTGGCGGCTCGACGGCTGCACGCTCTACGTGACGCTTGAGCCCTGCCCGATGTGCGCGGGCGCGATCGTCAACGCGCGCATCCCGCGCGTCTACTATGGCGCGCGCGACGAGGCGATGGGCGCCTGCGGCGGCGTGCTGAACCTCTTTATGGAGCGTTTTCCCTTCCGCCCCGCGCTCGTGGGCGGCATTCTGAAAGACGAATGCCGCGCCGTGCTGGCCGATTTTTTCCGCACGCTGCGTTCGTAAAGTGATTTCGCTTTCGTGCGTCATTTGACCGCCGGTTAGGAATTGCTACTGCGTCATTACTGCGTCCGAGATATCGACAGTTTGGCACAGTCTTGCACAGCCCCGTGCAAGCTGCAAACGACTGTGGCGCAAGGATTTTCCTTGATTTGCAAGGGTTTCCGGATCTTCTTTCTATTTAACACTTTTGTAACACTTTCCCTCGAACTTTGTTAACATGCGTCCTTTATCTTAATCCTTGCAAGAGACAATAGCTTCTTTTCATCCAATCTTCCATCTTATAAGAAAAGGGACGCCGTGAGGCGTCCTTTTTCGTTATATTCTGATGTAGGATGGCGTCACGGATCGAAGTCCGCCGCCGCGCCGATACCGAGCGCGATGCACGCGCCGCCGGCGTAGAAGAGGATCTCGGCAAGCGTCGGGCGCGCGGCCAAGGCCGCCGCGCAAAGGATGACGCTCATCGTGCTCGCGGGCATCAGCAGCCGCGGCGTGCCGCCGCGGAAAGCAAAGGCCGCAAATTCGAGCAGCAGCACCGTCAGCGCCGCGAGCGCCAGCGTTTCGACATAGTAATGACGCAGAATCGGGTCCGCCGCGTGCTCGCGGTAGAAGAGGATCAGCGCAAGCACCATCGCGCACACAGGCACGAGCAGCGCAACGCCTGGGAACTCCGCCTTGCGGCGTAGCGCGGTCGTAGCGTACAGCAGGCATGCCGCGCCGACTGCCAGAAAAACGGACAGGAGCATCGTAAGCGTCGTGCGGAGCGAGAACACCAACGAGCACACCGCCGAGCCGATGAGTGCAAAGCTGCCGAGCACCATCAGCAAGACCGCAAGCGTCGAGCGGTCAAAGGCGAAGTAGAGGTCCATGCTGCCGCACAGCTCGCGCTGAGCGGGATAGCGCCGCGCCATAATGACCGCGATGACCGCTGCGACGACGAGCACCGCAGGCAGCACCATCGTGTTTAAGTCCATCGGGACGGGAAGTCCGTTCGCGTCAAAGCCGACTGCCAGCAGGCGGAGGCGTGCCAGCGCCGCTGCCGCAGAAAAAAGCACCAGCAAAAGCCAATGAAGAATTTTCACAAAACCGAACCCTTTCTTTTTCCGGAATACGGCGCGCGCAGCGCCGGAAAACATTTATTTATTGATGATAGCACACTCATCCCCGTTTGTCCATGAATCATTTTGCGGACAAGTCGGTCATACACTGATAAAAACACTGTCACTTAAGCATCGCGGCCGTGGGCCGCAGGGAGGAACACGCCTTGAAACAGCTTCTTCGCATCACGATATTATTGCTCGGCCTCATCTGGATCCTCGCCTGGGCGGCGGCAGGCCGCTTTGACGACACGCCGAACACACAGGACGGCTCGGAATCTCCCCTGCCGAGCGGTGAGATCGCCGCCCCCGGCGAGCGCGACAGCGCAAAAACGCTGCGCGTCCAAATTCAGGGCGAGGTCCAGGAGATGGACATGGGCACATACCTTCTCGGCGTGCTGCGCGCGGAAATGCCCGCCTCGTTTGAGGAGGAGGCGCTCAAGGCACAGGCCATCGCCGCGCGCACCTACACGCTCTATCGCATCCGCGGCGGCGGCAGTGCCAACCATCCAGACGCCGATGCCTGCGACGATCACACCTGCTGCAAGGCGTATTTGAGCGCCGAGCAGGCCGCGGCCAACTGGGGCAGCATGGCCGTCTACTACGAGGGAAAACTCGCACGCGCCGTGAGCGAAACGGACGGCGAGGTCATCTTGTATGACGGCGCGCCCATCCTTGCCGTGTTCTTCTCGTCTGCCGACGGCAGCACGCAGGGCGCAGGCGACGTGTGGATGAACGATCTGCCGTATCTCCAAAAGGTCGATAGCCCCGAGACGGAAGAGCTCGTACCGAACTACTACTCGGTCGCAACGTTCACGGCAGCGGAATTCAAATCCCTCGTCCTCGCCGCCAAGCCGGACGCCGACCTTTCCGGCAGCCCAGAGGACTGGATCAAGGATATCGTGCGAAATGACTCGGACTATGTCGCCTCCGTCACGGTCGGCGGCGTCAAGCTGCGCGGCAATGACCTGCGCACGATTCTCTCGCTGCGCTCGCCGTCGTTCACCGTGGAATGCAAGGACAATGCCTTTACCTTCCACGTCACAGGCTACGGCCACGGTGTCGGCATGAGCCAGTACGGCGCAAATATCCTCGCCAAGCAGGGCCTTTCCGCCGAGGAAATCGTGCAGCACTATTTTTCGAACACCACCGTCGGCTATTATGACGGCTGAGGCATCGCGGATATTGCAAAGCGGCGGAAAAATTGCTATAATATTAAGATAAAATACGCAAGGAGGCGGGAGAAATGAAGAGCAAGCGTTTTTTGTGTCTGCTGCTTGTATTGCTGATGGTCTTCTCCCTCACCCCCAGCGAAACGAGGGCCGAGACGACTGTCTATTTCACCGCCGTCAACGACCAACTTTTGCCCGATCTGAGCGATGAGACGATGCCGTTCTGGTCGGGTGGGCGGCTGTATGTCCCCTCCACAGTCATCACCGGCACGGACTTGGGCCTTTTCTACTCCCGCAGCCGCGACAAGAGCACCGCCGTCGTTTACCGGCAGGGCAGCGCACTGACGTTCAACTTCGCCGCCGGCACCGTCGCCGACCAGAACGACCGCCAGTACAGCGGTCCGGCCATCGTGCGCAGCGACGTTGTGTTCCTGCCGCTCGACCTTTTGACGCAGTTTTTCTCGCTCGATTATAGCTACACGCGCGTGACCTATGGTTACCTGGTCCGCGTCAAAAGTGATACGGTCGTGCTTTCCGACGCGAAGTTCATCGACGCCGCGGCTATGTCCATGGAGCAGCGCTACAACGAATATATGAAGACGCACAGCGAGTCGAACGATCCCGGCAACACACCGAATCAGAACACCGACGGCGACCGCGACCTTGTCTGTCTCGCGCTGCGTGTGACGGACGAAGAGAGCGCAAACGCCCTGCTCGACACGCTCGCAAGCGACAACGCGACGGCGACGTTTCTCTTCTCGGAAGAGCAGCTTTCCTCGCTCGGCGATCTGCTGCGCCGTGTCGTCATCAGCGGCAACGCCGCCGCGCTGCGCATCGACGCTTCCGGCGGCAGCTCACGCACGGTCAGCGCGATCGAGCGCGCAAACAACGCGCTATGGGCCGCGTGCAACGAAAAAGCGCGGCTCGTCGCGCTCTACGGCGCGTCGGACAAGACGCTGCGCGCCGTGCGCGCCGCGGGCTACTGCCCCATTGACTTCGACCTGGATTACAGCGGCGGTCTTCCCACCGCGGCGCAGGCCGCCAGCAGCATCGCGCGTCAGGCCCGCTCCGGCGGGTGCATCGCCTATCTCGGCGCTGACACCGCCGTGCAGGCAGATTGGAGCACGCTGCTCTCTCGCCTCCGCTCGTCCTCGCGTCTCATCACGGCGCTCAACGAGCTCGCGGTCACAAAGGACGCGTGACGGTTTTACAAATTGTTCAGGAAACGCGCACAGTTTTGCGTATAATAAACAATAACACAGAAGAAAGACACACGCTTGTGTGAAGGAGGAAACCAGCATGGCACGCAATATTCTTGTCGTGGAGGACGACAATAATATTTCCAACCTCATTAAGATGTATCTCGACAAAGAGGGCTTTGACGTCCGCATCGCCGCCGACGGCGGCAAGGCCGTGGAGGAATTCAAGGAAAAAGAGCCCGACCTTGTGCTGCTCGACGTGATGCTCCCCGTGCTCGACGGCTGGGGCGTATGCGCCAAGATCCGCGAGACGTCCAAGTGCCCGATCATCATGCTCACCGCCAAGGGCGAGGTCAACGACCGCATCCACGGCCTTGAGATGGGCGCGGACGACTATGTTGTCAAGCCCTTTGAAATGAAGGAGCTGCTTGCGCGCATCAACGCCGTGCTGCGCCGCAGCGAGATCCCCGAGGACACGCACAAGCGCCTCACGTTCGACAAGCTCATCATCGACCTCGACTCCTATGAGCTCATCGTCGACGGCAAGAAGATCGACACGCCGCCCAAAGAGCTGGAGCTTCTCTACCACCTTGCCGCCACGCCGAACCGCGTCTACACGCGCAACCAGCTGCTTGACGAGGTGTGGGGCTTCGACTACTTCGGCGATTCACGCACGGTGGACGTACACGTCAAGAGGCTCCGCGAAAAGGTCGAAAACGTCAGCGACCAGTGGGCGCTCAAGACCGTCTGGGGCGTCGGGTATAAATTCGAAGTGAAGTAATTCAGTATGCCGGAAGAAAACAAAGAGAAAACACAGAAAAAGCGCTGGACGCTCAAAAAGGTCAAGACCCGCTGCCGCACGATCTACTGGCAGAATTTTCTGCTTACGGCAAGCGTCGTCATGCTGACGCTGGCGCTGCTCGGCAGCGCGTTCTTCGCGCTGACGTATTCCTACGCCATCGACGAGCGCAGCGAGCAGATGCAGAGCAAGGCGACGGTCGTGTCACACATGGTGTCGTCCTACATGGAAAACGGCTCGCTCACAGGGCTGCGTGAGCTGGCAGACTTTGCTTCGAACGTGACAGATGCAGAATTTCTCATCTGCAACTCGGACGGCAACCTGCTGCTGACAACCGATACAACTCTCGTCAACCGCGTGCTGACCGTGCCGCAGGACGTGGCCGAGGGCGCGATGAGCGATGACACCTACGCCGTGCGCACCACGCTCGGCGACATCTATGAGGACACGCACTTCGTCGTCGGCGTGCCGATCGTGAGCGAGGGCGCAACCGTCGGCTTTGTGCTGGCGGTGACCGGCGCGCGGGCGCTGACGACGATGTGGCGCACGTTCATCGGATTGTTTTTCATGACGGCGGTGACGGTGCTGCTGCTTTCGTTTGTCGTGAGCGCGTGGGTCAGCATGCGCCAGTCGCGCCCCATCCACGAGATGGCGGAGGCGACGCGCCGCTTCGCCGAGGGCAACTTCGACGTGCGCATGCACAATTACGAGGGCGTGACGGAGATCACAGAGCTGGCAGAATCTTTCAACAACATGGCGGACTCCTTGCAGGAGACCGAGCGCCAGCGCCGCGAGTTCATCGCAAACGTCTCCCACGAATTGAAAACCCCGATGACGACCATCGCAGGCTACACCGACGGCATTCTGGACGGCACGATCCCGCCCGAGCAGGAAAAGGAGTACCTGCGCATCATCTCGGATGAGGCGCGGCGCCTTTCCCGTCTCGTGCGCCGCATGCTCGAGGTCTCGCAGCTCCAGTCGCGCGACCTGACGCGCACGAAGGCGCCGTTCGACGTGTGCGAGAGCATGCGCCGCGTGCTCATCTCGATGGAAAAAAAGATCACCGACCGCGGGCTCGATGTCGACGCCGACATTCCCGACAGCGGCATCATGGTGCTCGGCGACAACGACCTCATCACGCAGGTCATCTACAATCTGCTCGAAAACGCGACAAAATTCGCCCGCAAGGGCTCCGCGCTCTATCTCGGCGTAACGACGCTCAACGGCAAGGCGCTGATCTCGGTTCGCAACGAGGGCGACACCATCCCCGCCGAGGAGATCCCGCTGCTCTTTGAGCGCTTCCACAAGAGCGACAAATCCCGCTCCGAGGATAAGGACGGCGTGGGCCTCGGGCTCTACGTGGTCAAAACCATTCTGGACCAGCACAAGGAGCACATCGCCGTCACAAGCGAAAACGGCCTGACGACGTTCACCTTCAGCGTGACGCTCGCCGGCGGGCAGACCGCGCAGTAAAGTCTCAACAGGAGAAACACGCTATGGATCACGAGAATCAGGAGTTATCCCCGACGGTCAGCCAGAGCGGCGAGCCGCAGGAGGTCGTGCTGCGCTATGAAGCGCCCGTCACGCCCATCGTGGAGCGCTACGTGCAGCCGACACCGCTGCCCGGACAGCCGAAGAAGCATATATCACCGCACAAAAAGCGGAAAGGGCTTAAGATCTTCCTTTTCTGCATGCTCGGCCTTCTCCTCGTCAGCGGCGTCGTCACGGCGCTGTGGCTCGGCGGCGCGTTCGACGATCACCGTTCCTATCACGACGATGATTTTGAGCAGCGCCATGACGAGGATTATTACGACAACAGCGAGCATGGCGAAACGACCATCAAGCGCCTGCCCAACACCGATCAGGTCAAGCTCCGCTACAACGAAAGCCACGGCGAGGCGCTGACGATCCAGGAGATCTACCAGAAAGTCAATCCCTCCACCGTCACGGTGCTCACCGGCAACCGCGACGGCAGCGCCATGGTCGGCACCGGCGTCATCTTCACCGAGGATGGCTACATCCTCACGAACGCCCACGTCATCGCGGGCGGCTCGGAGTGCTACGTCGTGCTCGACACGGGTGAGGATTACCGTGCGTGCCTTTTGGGGCTCGACGAAGAAAAGGACCTCGCCGTCATCAAGATCGCGGCCAGCGGCCTTCCCGCCGCGGAATTCGGCGACTCTGACGCGCTGACGGTCGGCGATCCGGTGTTCGCCATCGGCAACCCGCTCGGCGTGGAGCTGCGCGGCACGCTGACCGACGGCATCGTCTCCGCCATCAACCGCGACGTGTACGTCGACGGCGTGACGATGACGCTCATTCAGACGAATGCCGCGCTCAACAACGGCAACTCCGGCGGCCCGCTCATCAACGTGTACGGACAGGTCGTCGGCATCAACACGATGAAGATGGGCTCGTCCTCCACCACGAGCGTGGAGGGCCTCGGCTTTGCCATTCCCATCGCCTCGACCGCCTATATGATCAATGACTTGATCGCCTACGGTGAGGTACACGGCGAGGTGATGATCGGCATTTCGGTGCAGCCCGTTCCCGTCACGGCAGAAAATGGCGAGAGCGCGCTTCTCGTCATGGAGGTCACGCCCGGCGGCCCCGGTGAGGAAGCCGGCATCCAGAAGGGTGACCTTATCGTAGCGGCCGACGGCGAAGCGTTGACAAAGTCCACCGACCTTCTGCGTGTCCGCCGCCGCCATGAAGCAGGTGAAACGCTCAAGCTCTTAGTCGAGCGCGACGGCAAGCGCTTCACCGCAGACGTTGTTTTACGCGAAATCGACACATGAGGAATCACCTATGAAGAAAAAGCAATTTGCGCTCGGCTCGCTGCTCCTCGGCGCCGTCTCCTGGCTGTGCCTGCGGGGATTGCAGCACATTGAGCGCCGCATGAAAAAGAAACAGGAAAAGTAAAGAAGCAACGATCCCCGTCCGGCGGAAGGTTCCACCGGACGGGGATCGTTTTGTACTCTGCATCAGCGCTGCTTTTTCTGGTCGTTCCGTTCCTTTTATATTGCAATTTAGAGAATGGATTCTACAATACCACCATTTCTGATTTTAAACAAGTCTCCCCACTCAGAATAGTATCCATGCATAATAACAACCGAATCAACTTCATATTGCTGTGTAACTTCATATATTTGAGATGAAATATCGCACATATTATTTTCCAGCACGCTGAAAAACGCATATGAAAGGCCGGGATAGAACAATACCGCATCCGTTGAATAGTCCTTAATCGTTGTCACGCTGACCGGCTGTCGAAAATCTCTCCGTCGCTCTGGGCAATTCATTTTTTTCGTTCCGTCATTGCAGCACACCATATATTTCCCTCTTGTCTGCAAATCATTGATATAGCGACGGATAAATCCCTCGGTTATCTCCGTTACATTCTCAATCAGCATTTCATCTCCACACCATCTTTCAAACAGATGAAGTGTCTGCTCATAGCTCTCCATTGTCTTTTCGCTGAGCTGTTTGCTTTGGCAATAGAGCATGTACTCGTCAATCTGGCAAATCATTTTGTTAGTAAACATAAAAAACTCCCCCAATCCATCCGGTTTTGTCACCCAATGAATTGAGGGAGTTAGTAGCTTTAAGGCGATAGATTTATAGCTTTTTCAAAGCGTTTTCATTGTATTTTGGCCTTGTTTATCGCTTTGAAAAATTCCTGACTACTCGGAAAAACCCTTGTGTCGCCTATACTTCACCTCACACCCTATAGATCTTCCGTTGTAAACGGATGCGGTCCGCGATCATGGCGATAAACTCGCTGTTGGTCGGCTTTCCTTTCGTGTTGGATACCGTGTAGCCAAAATAGCGCTGGAGCGTCTCAAGGTCGCCGCGGTCCCATGCGACCTCGATCGCATGGCGCACAGCGCGCTCGACGCGCGAGGGCGTGGTGCTGTAGCGGCGCGCGACCTCGGGATAGAGCACCTTCGTCACGGCGTTGATGACATCCATGTCCTGCACGGCGATGACGATGGCCTCGCGCACGTACTGATAGCCCTTGATGTGCGCGGGCACGCCGACCTCGTGGATCACTGCCGTGACCTCGCGCTCAAGCGCCTGCGACTCGTCCTCGCTCTCCTCGCCTTCGTTGACCGCGCGGCGCATCTGGTCCAGAAGCGAGGTCAGCTCGCAGGGCTTGGGCATGAAGAACGATACGCCGCGGCTCATCGCCTGCGACACGATCTGATCGCGATAAAGAGCCGAGACGACAACTGTCTTCATCTGCACCTTGTCCTTCGCCGCCTGCTCGAGCACGCCAAAGCCGTCAAGTCCCGGCAGCAAAAGATCCATCACAAGAAGCTGCGGCTTTCGCTCCGCTATATCCTGCGCCGCAGCCAGTCCGTCGGCTGCGCATCCCACTACGTCGAACTCACCCGTTGCTTCCAATGCCTGTTTCAGTGCTGTGCGGAACTCCTCGTTTGCGTCCGCTAATACGACCGTGATCCTCTTGTCCATGTCATCCCGTCCTTTTCACACAAGTTTTCGCCGACCCAGCCGGCCAGCTTCAGCAGCAAAATGTGACGTCTTCGTTCTGCCATGACTTTAAGCTAACATATTTGGACAGCGTTTTCAAGCGAGTTATGTCGAATCTAACCATCTTTTTCTAACTTTTTGCGTGAAAACTTGGTTGTTTTTACGGAATCTTAACACAAATGTTCTTCCATCTTGGTAGGTTATTCACTCGAAAGCCCCGCCGCAGAGAGCATATTTTCGATAAAAATACCATAACCTCTTGACGGATCATCCAGCAGGACGTGCGTGACCGCGCCAATGATCTTGCCATCCTGCAAAATCGCGCTGCCGCTCATTCCCTGCACCACGCCGCCGGTCTGCGCAAGAAGCTCCTCGTCCGTCACGCGCAGCAGCAGATTTCGCGTGCTGCCGGAAGGCGAATAGATTTTTTCAATCTCAATATCATACTCGCGCGTTTCATTGCCGGAAACGGTGGCCAGGATCGTCGCCTTGCCGGTCTTGACCTCGTCCTTTTTTGCGATCGGCAGCGCCGCGCCGGTGATCTTTGCTGCGTCCTCTGCCGAGAGCTTGCCGAAAATGCCGCATTCGGTGTTGGCGTAAAGCGTTCCGCTGTCGCGCGTCAGGTCAAAGTCGCCCTTGAGCTCGCCGGGCGAGGCGCGCTCGCCTTTTTTCACCGCCTTGACCGAGGCGTCCATGATGCTGCCGTGGTCGAGCGGCAGGAGCTGCCCCGTGTCCACGTCCGTGACCCCGTGGCCCAGCGCGCCGAACGTGCCGCTCTGCGGATCAAAGAAGGTCATCGTGCCGATACCCGCCATACTGTCGCGCACCCAGGCGCCGAGGCGGTACTCGCCGTCCTCATCCTTCTCCGGCTCTGCGCTCAGTTCGATCGTGCGGCTGCCGCGCTTTACGGTCAACGCCGCGGCGTCCTCGCCGTTTTCTGCCAGAAGCTGACGGAATTCCTCAATGGTGTCCAGGCTTTGCCCGCCGATGGCCGTGATGACGTCGCCCTCCTTGAGTCCGCAGTCCTTCGCCGGACTTTCCCCATCGGAAAAGCCGACGACGAGCACGCCATCGGAAAAGAGCTTGACGCCGACGGTCTGTCCGACGGGGATCAGCTCGCTGACCGTCCGGTCCGCCGCCTGCGCAGACGGCATTGCGATCGCGGCGGCGGCAAAAAATCCCAGCAGGATCGCCGCCGCTCGCTTTTTTGTGCGATGCGTTCCATCCATTCTCTCACCCCTTTAAAAAATACGGGCAGACGGCGCGCCTGTGCGCGCAGGACGCTGCCGTCCGCCCAATGCCGGAAATTTTTTCTTTCTCATTTCTTTTTCTCTGTCCGGCGCATTTACTTTCTGCGCTTCGGGCAAAATTAAAAGGTGCAAAATTTTGATGCGCTGGCATCGCTTTTTGAAATGGCGCCGTAAATGCGGACAAAGAAATTCCGCAGACCAAAGTCTGCGGAATTTTGGGAATTGTTTCCATTTAACGCTCGCGGTTGAAAATTTTGAAGATGTCGTCGAACGGATCGGGCTCATCTTCGTGCTTGGCCTCTTCCTCGGCCTTTTCCTTGTCGAAGTCGAGCGGCGCAAGACCGGCAGCGGCGCTCTCGCCGCTCTGCTCGGCAGGCTTCTTATCCTTGTTGAAGTCCAGCGCGCCGGGCGCCTTGTCAAAGCCCGTGGCGATGACGGTGACGCGGATCTCGTCGTCGAGCGTCTCGTCGAACGTCGCGCCGAAGATCGTGAGCGCGTCGGGATGCACGGCCTCCTGCACGAGGGACGCTGCCTGCTCGACCTCGTCGAGGCCGATGTCCATCGAGCCCGTGACGTTGATGAGCACGCCGTGCGCACCGTTGATGGAGGTCTCCAGCAGCGGGGACGAAATGGCCATGCGCGCGGCCTCCTCGGCCTTGTTCTTGCCGGCGGCGCGGCCGACGCCCATGTGGGCAAGGCCCGCGTCCTTCATGATGGCGGTCACATCGGCAAAGTCGAGGTTGATGAAGCCCGTGTCGCGGATCAGGTCGGAGATGCTCTGCACCGCCTGACGCAGCACGTCGTCCGCGATCTCGAACGCGTTGGCAAAGGTGATCTTCTGGTCGGTCGCGTGCTTGAGGCGCTCGTTCGGGATGATGACGAGCGAGTCGACCTTGGTCTTGAGCTCTTCGATGCCCGCTTCCGCCTGCGTCATGCGGCGGCGGCCTTCAAAACCGAAGGGCTTCGTCACGACGCCGACGGTCAGGATGCCCGCCTCGCGCGCGATCTCGGCAACAATGGGCGCGCCGCCCGTGCCGGTGCCGCCGCCCATGCCGGCGGTGATGAAGACCATATCAGTGTCCTCGAGCGCCTTGGCGATCTGGTTGCGGCTCTCCTCGGCGCTCTTGCGGCCGACCTCAGGGTCGGAGCCCGCGCCCTGACCGTGCGTCAGCTTTTCGCCGATCTGAATTTTATAAGTGGCGGCAGACACGTTGAGCGCCTGCTTATCTGTATTCACTGCGACAAAGTCGACGCCGCGCGCACCGGTGCGCACCATGCGGTTGACCACATTGTTGCCGCCGCCGCCAACGCCGATGACCTTGATCTTAACTACGTTTTCAGGACCGGTCTCCAATCCGAATGCCATGTCGGTTCCTCCTGCAATCTGTTGTATGGGCAAGGCACTTGCCGCTGCAAGCGCCACAATATCAGGTATTTGCTATCTTAATTATTGTATTACGGTTTTCCCGCGGGGTCAATAGCAATCGGCCATTTCGGGGAAACTTTTTTACGTCAACTTCCGCCTTTATTCCGGGATGAAGTCAGCCCTGCCGTCGTTCATCAGGTTGATCGTGCCGGTCTGATTGGCTTCAAGCTGCTCCACCACCGTGCGCACATTCCCGAGCTTGTAGGCAATGTCCGCATCCCAGGGCATTTTGACCGTAAATCGGTCCAAATAGGTAAAGGTGATGGCCGTGCCGTCGCTCAGGTCGATCTCGCCGATCATGGAGAGAAGCTGCTTATCCTCCGCTGTGCGCAGCAGCGTGAGCAGGCGCTCGAATTTATACGAATCCTCGTCCGCAAACGCCGCCATCGCGCCGACCGCGGGCTCGACGAGCGTGCAGCCGGTCACGCGCGCGCAGCTCTCGGGGATCTGCGCCGCGCGCTCCAGAATTTTGCCTTCGTCGCTCATGAGCCATGTGCCGTTTTCGCCCGTCAGCGCAGCGGAGGCCGTGCACTCCGTCACGGTCAGAATGAGCGCGTCGGGGTATTTGCGGTTGATGACAACGGTTTCCACATACGGAAGCGTGTCGAAAATGGATTGTTTGACCTTATATTTGTTCAGCAGCACAAGGTTCTGCTCCTTCTGCACGCCCGCAGCCTCGATGATCTGCTCCTCGGTATAGCGCTCGTTGCCCTCCACCACGATCATATCGACGCGGAAGAACATCGTCAGCGCGCCGAGAAATGCGGCGATCACGACCGCGAGGCACAAAAGTCTCAGCGGGAAAGAGGCTCTTCCCCGCCTGCGCCGTCTGTTTCTTCGCTTTGACGCCATAGTTTTCCTGCCTTTTTTCTTCGTTTGCTTATGTACCCGTCTCCCGCCGCACATGCGCGCCCAGCACGCCAAGGTCGCGCTCGATGCTTTCATAGCCGCGGTCGATGTGCTCGATGCGCGAAATGCGCGTGAGTCCGTCGGCCTGCAGGCCCGCAATCACAAGCGCCGCGCCCGCGCGAAGGTCGGTGCACTTGACGCGCGCGCCGTGCAGGTGCTCGCGTCCCGTGACGACGGCCACGCGCCCCGCGACGCGCACCTCCGCGCCCATGCGCGCCAGCTCGTCGACATGGCGGTAACGGTTTTCAAAAATATTCTCTACAAAAACGGTGCTGCCCGCGCTTTTCAGCAGCGCCGCCATCAGCACCGGCTGCGCGTCCGTCGGAAAGCCCGGATAGGGCGCCGTGCGCACAGGGCGGATGGATCTGAGACTGCCATCACTTTGGAGGAAAACATCGTCCTCCCCGCTTTTGACCGTGCAGCCCGCCTCGCTCAGCGCGCCGGACACAGTCGAAAGCGGCCGCGGGTCGACGCCGCGAAGGCGCACCTCTCCCCCACAGCAGGCCGCGGCGCAGAGATACGTCGCGCCCACGATGCGGTCGGCGATGATGCGGTATGTTCCGCCGTGCAGCGCGCGCTTTCCCTCGACTGTGATGATCGAGCCGCCCGCGCCGCGGACGTTGCCTCCCATCGCGTTAATAAAGTTCTGTAAATCGACGATCTCCGGCTCGCGCGCGGCGTTGTAGATCGTCGTCACGCCGTCTGCGCCGCAGGCGCAGAGGAGCGCGTTTTCCGTCGCGCCCACGCTCGGCATGGGTAAGTACACATCGCTCCCGAGAAGCGTTCCGCCGCGGCACTTGAGCTCGCCGCCCGTCTCCCTGATCTCTGCCCCCAAGGCGCTCAGGGCGCTTAAGTGCAGGTCAATGGGACGCGGCCCCAGTTCGCAGCCGCCGGGATAACAGATCGTCGCTTCCTTGCAGCGCGCCAGGATCGCGCCGAGGAAGATGACCGACGAGCGCATCTCGCGCATCAGCGCGTCCGGCACGACCGCGCGGTCCATGCGCGCTGTGTCGACCACGAGCGCACTGTCCTCCCAGTGCGTGCAACAGCCCAAGTGCCGCAAAATGGCAACGGACGCATCCACGTCCCGCAGCTTCGGACAATTTTCGATCACGCAGGTGTCCGCGCACAAAAGCGTCGCCGCCAAAATCGGCAGCACACTGTTTTTTGAGCCTTGTATCGTGAGTTCTCCGTACAGGCGCTCCCCGCCCTCTACCAACAGCTCACACATCATGTTCCCTCCCGCAAGCACATTACTTTTCCATCGTATGGCTTTTGCGGAAAATGGGTGACTGCCGGCTTTCGCAGGGCAATAGTTAGGCATTTTCAGTATAGCCATTTTGCCGCGGCGCGTCAACTTCTTTTTGCCTTGCTTTCCCGCCCGCTTTGTGGCAAAATGAGACTATTGTATTTCTCCCCGAAAGGAGTCTTTTTTCATGAAAAAAACGCTCAAAGTCGCGCTCTATATTCTGTTGGCGCTCGTTCTGATCGTGTTGGCCTACGTCATCTATGTCTTCGCCGCCTACTACCGTGTGGAGGATATGCAGAAGCTTGGCGTTGCGCACTGCGACGCCGCCTCTGCCGCACCGATGGCGGACGCGCCGCAGACCGGCGTCACCTACCGCGTTTCGTCGGCCAACGTGGGCTTCGGCGCGTACAGCGACGATTACAGCTTCTTCATGGACGGCGGCAAGGAGAGCCGCGCCCGCAGCAGGCAGGCCGTCGACGAGAATATGCGCGGCGAGGTCTCGCTCGTCAAAGACCTTTCGCCCGACTTCGCCCTCTTTCAGGAGGTCGACATCGACGGCACGCGCAGCTGGCACATCGCAGAGGACGCTTATCTCGACGATGTGATGGGGAACAGCGAATTTAACAAGGTATTCGCGCAGAATTATGACAGTCCCTACCTCTTCTATCCTCTTATTAACCCCCACGGCGCGAACCAGTCCGGTATCCTGACGCTCTCGCGCCATCCGATCTCTTCCGCCGTGCGCCGCTCGCTGCCGATCGAGACGGGCATCATGAAGCTCGTCGACCTGGACCGCTGCTACTCCGTCAGCCGCGTCCCGATGGAAAACGGCAGGGAGCTGGTGCTCTATAACCTGCATCTTTCGGCCTACACGTCCGACGGCACCATCGCGACCGAGCAGCTGCAAATGCTCTGCGCCGATATGCTGGCGGAATATGAAAACGGCAACTACTGCGTCGCGGGCGGCGACTTCAATAAGGACCTGCTCGGCAATTCTGCCGAGATCTTCGGTGTCGCGGGCGGCGAGAACGACACCTGGGCGCAGCCCATCCCCGAGGGGACGATCCCCGACGGGCTCTCCCTCGTCGTGCCGTTTGACCCCGAACACCCCGTCGCCACCTGCCGCACGGCCAACGAACCCTACAACGAGGAGACGACCTTCCGCGTCACGGTCGACGGCTTCCTCGTGTCCGACAACGTCGAAGCCGTCTCCGCCGATGTCGTCGACGCGGGGTATCGCTACTCCGACCACAATCCCATCTATATGGACTTCATTTTGAAGGCGGAATAAAGCGTCAAAAGTAAAGGAAGCGAGCCTCACGGCTCGCTTCCTTTTTATTCTCTTTCACTTGAGAAGCGTCATCACTGTGTCGTAGATGCGCTTGGTCGCGTCGGGAATGCCGAGCGCCGCCATGTTCTGGGACATCGTCTCCATCCGCTGCGGATCGTTCAGGATGCCCGCCGCGGCGGCGAAGAGCTTCTTGCCGTCAAGGCCCTCTTCCGGCAGCACGAGCGCCGCGCCGTGGTCGCCGAGCAGCGCCGCGTTCTTTTCCTGATGGTGGTTCGTCACGTTGGGCGACGGCACAAGTATCGCCGGAACGCCGAGCGCCGTCAGCTCGCTGAGCGTAGACGCGCCCGCGCGGCAGATAACGAGGTCAGCGGCGCGCATGACAGTCGCCATGTCGTAGATGTACTCGCGCACGTCGAGCGCGGGATGCTCGGTGATCTCCAACCCGTCATCGTGCATCCACTGCTGCATCGGCTTCCAGCAGATCTCGCCGACGCCGTGGATATGGTAAAAGGGCTCCTTCGCGCTCTCAAGCGCCAGAAACTCCGCCATCGCGCGGTTCATCGCGTTCGACCCGAGGCTGCCCCAGAACGAGACGATGAGCTTGCGCCCGTCGTTCATGCCGAGTCTTTCCTTCGCCTGCTGCTTGCTGATCGTGAAGAAGTCGCCGCGCACGGGCGTACCGGTCACGACCACCTTTTCGGGGTGCTTGTAGTGCGCGCGGCAGTCCTCAAAGCCAACCATGATGCGGTCGCAGTGGGGCTCCAGCTGCCGCGTCGTCAGCCCCGGCACAATGTTTGACTCGTGCACCGCCGTCGGGATGCCCGCCTTTGCGCCGTAGCGCACGAGTGGATAGCTCGCGTAGCCGCCGGTGCCGACGATCAGGTCGGGGTGAAAATCGTGTAAGATGGCGTTCGCCTCACGCTCGGCGTGGGCGAGATTTTTGAGCGAAACAAGGTTGTGCTTGATCTCCGCGAGCTTGAACGAGCGGTGGAACGATGAAATGTTCACCGTACGGAACGGATAGTCCGTGTGCGCGATCAAATCGCGCTCCAGTCCGCGCTCCGCGCCGACGAATAAGATCTGCGTGCCCGCGTCCTTTTCCCGCATATAGCCCGCGAGCGCAAGCGCGGGGTTGACATGCCCCGCCGTGCCGCCGCAGGTAAAGATGACCTTCATAGCCGTTTTCTCCTTCCCGCGTCAGCGCATCTGGCGCGAAACGCTCAGTACGATGCCGACCTCGGCCAGCTGCACGGCAAGCGCCGTGCCGCCGTAGCTGAAAAACGGCAGCGAAATACCCGTGTTCGGGATCAGATTCGTCACGACCGCGATGTTCAGGAATACCTGCAAGGCGATCTGCGTCGTCACGCCGACGGCAAGCAGACTTCCGAAGCGGTCGCGCGCGTGCAGGGCGATCCAGTAGCCGCGGATGATGAGCAGCGCGAACATGACCATGATGATCGTCGCGCCGACAAGGCCGAGCTCCTCGCAGATGATGGCAAAGATGAAGTCGTTGTGCTCTTCGGGCAGGAACAGAAACTTCTGCCGGCTCTTGCCAAGGCCCAGTCCGAACAATCCGCCCGAACCGATGGAGAGCAGGCTCTGCCGGATCTGATAGCCCTTATCGCGCATCCACTCTTCGTTGAACGGGTCGAGCCAGATGTCGATTCGGCTCGAGTTGTAGGTGATGATGCCGGTCGCAAAGGCGTAGATCACCAGCAGCACCAGCGCGAAGCCGAGACCGACCCAGTAGTTGCGGATACCGCCGACGTACATCATCACCGCGCCGACGCCGAGCAGCAGCACCATACCGGAAAAGTGCGGCTCCTTCGCCATCAGCGCCGCAATCACGCCGAGGATAGCGGCATACGGTACGATACCTTCACGAAATGTGGCCATTTTGTCTTTTTTCTTTGAAATGCTATCGGCAAAATAGAGGATAATGCCGACCTTGGC
>CEAB01044570.1_pt1 | contig 43335 bp, 30 predicted proteins | sample 557651 | NCBI WGS metagenome assembly CEAB01 (sample SAMEA3182046, study PRJEB8094) | gut metagenome | biome: human; feature: gut; material: Stool; isolation source: human stools | place: Canada | collected 2011-11-15
TTTAATGCATGTGCATGTCCCTGACTGCCATAACCGATAATGGCGATTGTCTTACCATCCAATAATGATAAATTACAATCCTGCTGATAAAAAATCCTAGCTTCTGCCATCTTACTTTACCTCCAAAAGTATTAATTAATATTTATTTTAAACTTGCAGCTCCCCTTGCAAGTCCTGTAATACCAGTTCTTGCGAGTTCTGTAATTTTAAAACCGTTAAGTAATTCAATAAAAGCATTAAGTTTGCTCTGTGCTCCTGTAAGCTCTATAATAACAGATTCTGTTGAAACATCAACAATATTTGCTCTGAATATATCACTTATAGCTATAATTTCCTGTCTTCTTGTCGTATCACATTCGACCTTAACAAGAACAAGTTCCCTGCACACAGATGCCTCTGCCGGAAGTTCTACAACTTCTTTGACATCTATAAGCTTTGAAAGCTGCTTCTCAATCTGTTCAAGAACATCATCATCACCTGTAACTGTAACTGTCATTCTTGACACCTTAGGGTCTGTTGTTTCACCAACAGTAAGACTATCTATATTGTAACCTCTTCTGCTGAAAAGTCCTGCAACACGGCTTAAAACACCGGCTGAATTTTCAACTAGAATAGAAAAAACTGCATGTCTCATATGTACCTCCCGTATAACAAAAGAACTTCACTATATTGTATCAACTGCCTTGTCCGTTGTCAACAAATAAATACCACCATCAAGCAATCCTGAATCGCTTTTTTCATGCGTAACAACTATACATATTCTGCCGTCACGATGCTTTTTTATATACTCTGCTGCAAGAATCTTTGTCTCCTCATCCATGCCGGAAAACGGCTCATCCAGAATAACCGTATCCGATTTTTTCATCATTGCCCTGACAAGACACACACGCCTTTTCATGCCGCCGCTGTAAGTTCCGGTACTTTTATCCGAAGGATAGTCCTTTAAGACCTCTGCAAGATTTTCATTTATAATTTTACGCATCGTTTTCTTATCATGTCCGCCAAAATCATTTTTATCAAGAACAAGCATAATATTGTCTGCCGCACTTATATCATTTATAAGCCTGTCTTCCTGAAAATCAAATGACACAACCCCTGCACCGCTAACTGTCCCTCTGTCAGCATTTTCAAGTCCCGCTATAATCCTTACAAGTGTTGTCTTGCCGGCTCCCGATTCCCCCATAATACATGTTATGCTGTCATCCGGAAACTCTGCCATAATATTATCAAGCACATGCTTTTCATCATAACTTTTACATATATTTTCAAGTTTTATCATTACAGCTTCCTCATCTTTAAGACTGTCAAATCCACAAGTTTCATAAATATTTTCTCAAAAATAAAACTCATAAATACAACTGCTATACTCCAGGCAAATAAATCCGCCGTCATCAGATATAATTTTGAATAATACAGCTGTTCTCCTATTGAATGTGTCACAAGCCCGATTACTTCAGCCGAAACCCCTGCTTTCCAGCACATTCCAAGTGCTGATTTCAGAGAGGTCTGAATATATGGCAGCACATAAACAGCATATATACATCTTATTTTTTTCCAACCCGGCACATTAAACACCTGTGCCATCTCAAGTATTTTGCTGTCCACATTGCCAACGCCCGTTATAACGCTGTTATAAATCATCGGAAATACAACAATAAATGAAATATATGACGCAACATTTTTCGAGCCGAACCATATAATCAGCACAATAATAAATGATGCTATCGGAAGCGACTGCATTATTACTATTGCCGGTCTTAAAAATTCCCTGAGCCATCCGCAAAAAGATGCAAGAAACCCCATAATGCATGCTGTCACAAATGCAATTATAAAACCGGCAAAGATATGTACAAAGCTTCCGCCTGCTGCTATGTAAAAATCTTTTTCACCCAGCTTTGTGCATAATGCCTTAAACACATTGACAGGGCCTGCCAAAATAAGTTCAAGCCCTGTCAATGATGCTGCTGCCTGCCATATAAGCAGCCATACAGCTATAATAATTATTTTATTAATGTTTTTTTTAAAGTTTTTTTTCATCATTAATTTCATCCAGTTTTGCAATCGTCTTTATAAGAACATAAATCGACATAATATCGTCATGACTCCATTTTCTCTTATGGTCGCCAAATGTATCAAAGCAGATCAGCCATTTATATACACCATCTGCATCTTTTACACCTATCTGAAGCGATGAACATATCTTTTCTTCAATCAGCATCTTATATACATCATAATGATCCATTGCAAGCGATGTTATATTATTAATAACATTAATTCCATTTTCATTAAATAGAGAAAGATATTTTTCATTTCTCATAGGTATGGCATATTGCGGATGCTTTCCATATTTGCCATACTTCTTGACGCATGCCATGTCATCACCGGCATATACACATATCCCCTGAATGTGCATCTTGTCCATCAATTCGGTAAATACACTATCTATTGTATTTCTGCCATATTTCACTATTCTTGCAATCATATCGGCAGCCATATTACCCTTCTCGTAAGGCTTCATAAAGTCACCACCGATTATATGTCCATCCTTGATTCCTTCTGCAATTGCTTTTCCATGAAGCTTTTCATCATAAATTATATATCTGTTCTTGCCTTTTTCTTTTGCAATATAAAGGCATCCATCTGCAATACGGAATAATTCTTCATATACCGTGCCATCCTGCGGATACTTTGCAACACCAATCGATGCTCCGAATTCATATCCCGGCTGTTTTTCAGCCAAAGAAAAACTCAGTCCTTTTCTTATCGCTTTAAGATAAATTCTTACATCATCTTCACTATGACAGTCAGTAAACAGACATATAAACTCATCGCCGCCAATTCTTCCTATAATTCCTTTATCACCAATATTCTTTCGCAATTCAGCGGCAAATCCGGCAATAACTTCATCACCGAAATAATGTCCATATGTATCATTAACATTTTTAAAATCATCTATATCCATTACAGCAAGATAAAGAGTTCTTCTGTCATTAAGAGTGTCAGCCTCGGCAAGTGCATCAATAACCGCTTCCGTTACAGCCTTTTTATTAAGAAGTCCTGTAGCAGAATCTTTGTTTACATCATTATCATAAAGTACGGGCTGTGCATCAATTCTTCCGCCAATTTCGTCGATGAGACCGACAACGAGCATGTTAATCGAGCCTTCTCTCATTGTCTCGCCCCTGAAATTGAGCAAATCTGTTCTTGTGCCACGCGACATAAAAGAAGACTGGAATGTCGATGAAAAACTGTCGATGCCATTTTCTATATCATCACACATTCTGTTGAAACGCTCTATATTCTCGCCTTCAACAAAGCCCATCCTGATTACTCTCTTCTGCCACTCACTAAGCATATCTTTTTCAAGTATCTCCGAATGTCCATTAACATAAAAGTATATAGTTATAATTTTAGTCTTAAAATCGTATTCAAAAAATCTTTGCTTCATCTGATTCATAAATACGCGGTATTTACGGACATTGTTATAATACAGTTCAAATTTATCATTCTGTGTTATTATATCTTTAATCTGAAGCTCAATTCTTCCCGGCTCATCAGCTTCAAAACGTCTTCTCATCAAAACCCATCTGAATACTTCTTTTCTTGTATGAATTCTAAGCAGTACAAAATTACTCTTATCAGAAGAAATACATTCCTCAAATATATTCAAATCATCAGGATAAATGAGCTTATTCATAAGAAACATTGTATTCTCGCCCATCATCCTATAAAAACGTTCATCGCCGCTTATAATCTGATAATCTTTTGTAATTGTACAATTTGCTTCCAGAACCTCACTGTCTTCATGTCTTAAACTTACTGGTATCATAATCCTCACCCCTGATATATACCATAGTATAAAATGTTATGTAACAGGCTGCTGTCTTTCTTCTTCTCTCCTTGCTCCAACTTTTGTCACCATCCTGTCATGCACCTCAAGCACTCTGAATGAATATCCGTCACAAGTACATTCAAACTGTTCATTATCCTGTGGTATCTTCCCCATTTTATAAATAAGATAACCATTTATAGTATCAATATCTTCGCAGTCAAAATGCATGTCAAATGCATCTTCTATATCTTCAAGAAGTGTCTGTCCGTCTATTATATAACTGCCATCAGGCTGGCGGCTTATAAGCACTTCTTCATCATCATATTCATCAAAAATGTTACCGACAATCTCTTCAAGAATATCTTCCATAGTAACAATACCGGCTGTCTGTCCGTATTCATCAACAACAACTGCCATATGTACTTTATCGGACTGCATCTCCTTAAAAAGAACACTTATATTTCTTGTCTCAGGTATATAACTCGCATCAAAAAGAACCTGATGTTTCATATCGACAAGTTTCTTTTTTCTGTTCTTTTCTTCTGAATATATCTTGAGCAGATCTCTTATATGAAGAATTCCTATGATATTATCAATATCGCCGTCATACACAGGATATCTTGAATAATTCTCGCCCATTATAAATTCAAAAGCTTCTTCTACTGTAGTATCAGCTTCAATTCCTACAATACTCTTTCTGTGAGTCATGACATCAGATGCATGTTTCTCCCCAAACTCAAAAATATTGCCAATCATCTCAGCTTCATTCTCTTTTAAAACACCCTGTTCATGGCCTTCATTGACCATATCCATAATCTCTTCTTCTGTTACATCATCATCTTTCTTCACTTTACCTGTAATCTTTTTAAAAAGTGAAGAAAATAATCCTTCGTTCCCATCCGCGGGATGGCCTTCGTTCATCTTCTATATCCTTTCTTAAACAAACTAATTTAATCAGTATGCTTTTTTATAGTAACATATAAACATATTATCAGTCAATAGAATCCATCTCAAGACTCACTGATAAAGCATGATTAACCTGCGAAATAATCTCATTATCAAGATGACACACTTTATCTTTTAATCTCTTCTTGTCTATTGTACGCAGCTGCTCAAGTAAAATTACCGAATCTTTTACTATATCAAATCTTTTTGAATCAATTTCAACATGTGTCGGCAGCTTAGCTTTATTCATTTTTGATGTTATCGCAGCACATATTACAGTAGGACTGTGTTTATTGCCTGTATCATTCTGTATTATAAGTACAGGTCTTACTCCACCCTGTTCTGAACCGACAACCGGTCTTAAATCTGCATAAAATATATCACCACGTTTAATTACCAAATCTATCACACTCCCCCAAAGCTATTTATTAATCTGATAATCGTAGTATTTCCAGCTTACGGGTGTGTATTCAATTTTTTATTAATATATATTGCCTGTTTCAGATTTCAAGATTCCATTTTTCATGGAAATAATCATGGCTTCCTATGTATCTGCCGTTATAATAATAATTCCTCGGAATTCTTTTATTAAGATCACATACGAATTCATAGTTAAATGTTCCTGCTAGAGCAGAAATTTCTTCTACAGTTATCTCCTCATTTCCATCTTTTCCGATAAGTGTGACAACATCATTTCTTTGTATATCCGGAATTGATGTCGCATCAACCATCATCTGGTCCATACACACACGTCCGACAATAGGAACTTTGTGTCCACGGATAATCACATATCCTTTTGACGAAAGATTTCTCGGATAACCGTCTCCATATCCGACAGAGACAGTTGCAAGCTTTGTCTCATGCTGTGTTGTAAATGTTCCGCCATAACTTACACGTTCGCCTGCCGGTACTGTCTTTACCATAGTAACATGACTTTTCAGTTCAAGTGCCGGTTTAAGCTGAACTTTATCTTTATTAACTTCGTCAGAAGGATACATTCCGTACATTGCTATTCCAAGACGCACCATATCTTTATATGTATCAGGCATATCTATAACTGCCGCACTGTTTGCACAGTGTTTTATTTCAAATGTAATCCCCTCATCTTCAAGTTTTTTTATAAAACCATTAAACTTCTCATACTGTCTGTTTGCTGATGTTTTATCAGTCTCATCCGAAGCTGCAAAATGAGTAAAAATACCTCTTACATTAAGATTAGGAAGCTGCTCGATTTTCTTTACAAGCATAACACCGCTCTCATCAGGTTCCATTCCTATTCTTCTCATTCCTGTATCTACTTTAATATGGCATATTGCTGTCTTTCCTGCCTTTTTTGCCGCCTCGCTTAATTCCTCGGCTGTCTCATAATCAAAAACTGTAGCTGCAACTTCATTTTCAACCAGAGTTTCATATTCATCTGTATTTACAAAGCCAAGTATTAATATAGGTTTATCTATTCCATTTTCTCTTAAATTAACTGCTTCATCAAGAGTTGCAACAGCATACCCGAAGACTTTTGAATACACTGCTTTTGCAACTGCAACGTCTCCATGCCCGTATCCGTCTGCCTTGACTACTGCAAGTGACTTTGTGCCGGCAGGCGTAAGTGCCATAAGTGCCTCTACATTGGATTCTATGTTTCCGAGTTCAACATCTGCATATACTCTGTAATACTTTCCCATTTTAACTCTGTTCCCCGATTCCTTATTTTTTAATTATAATCTGTATTATTTTGTGTAAAAACTGTGCTTAACGACTCTGCAATATCCCATGCTTTCATTGAAAATGTGCCTTGATTTTTCCGGCACATATCACCGGCACAGCCATGTATATATACAGCCAGTGCTGCTGCAAAACACTCATCATCAAATCCTGCACACATCATGCCGGCAATAACTCCCGTAAGCACATCTCCGGAACCGCCTGTTGCCATTCCGCAATTTCCGGAAGTATTGATATATATGTTATCATGGTCACAAACCACTGTTGCTGCATCTTTTAATACGCATATAACACCATGTTCTTTTGAATAACATGATGCCGTCTCCACAGGATTTCCCTTTATCTGTCCTATGCTTTTTCCTGTAAGCCGTGACATTTCTCCAACATGCGGTGTCATAATCACTTTGCCTTTGTATCTGCTTATATATTCATAATATTCTTCATTTTCTGAGATGATATTCAAAGCATCCGCATCAAGTATTAATGTCGCATCCGAACCTGATTGTAAAATGCATTTTACAATCTCTTCTGACTGTCCTGAAACCGATAATCCCGGACCGGCAATAATGCAGTCTGCCCATGTACACCATTTTGTAAGTTCATCACAATTGCTGTTTTTATCATTATATGTGTCACATATTGATTCCGGCACAAGTGTAAGAAGTGCATTTTTATTATTTTCATGTGTAAAAACCCGCACAAGTCCGCAGCCGCTTCTGTATGCAGACTGTGCTGACATAAACGCCGCACCGCCCATACTCCTGCTTCCCGCCGCTATAAGCACTTTTCCGCTCGTTCCTTTATTACCGTCTGCTTCTCTTTCGGGAATCGTCAGAATATCCTTTTTTTCAATCATTCTTGCCGGATTATTTTCTAATATTTTTTGCACATTGTCCTGACTGACTGCAAAACCTATATCAGAAACTATTACTTTTCCTGCATATTTCCTACCGGGATACAAAACCATCCCTGTCTTGTCAAATCCAAATGTAACTGTATAATCTGCTTTTACTTTCTTATTGCTTACCTGAACTATTCCCGCACTAAGCCCCGACGGAATATCAACCGCCACCTTAACTGCACTGACACGGTTAATCTCATCTATAATCTGTGCATAAACACCCGTGACATCTCTTGAAAGTCCAATTCCAAACATTGCATCTATAATAAAATCATATTCATCCAGTGGCAGTATGTTATCTTGTACCGCACATTCAAATGGAATTTCAAGATTTTTTATAATATTTTTCTGCAGCTCATACTCATCTGTTCCCGGCTCTTTTCTGCCAGCTTCATACACCAATGTTTTATAACCATGAAGATAAAGCTGACGTATGGCAGCAAGCCCGTCAGCTCCATTGTTTCCTTTTGTACAGACAACGCAGATGCTTATATCTTTTTTTCCGCTGTCTTTTTTATTGTATGCAAGTTTTTCCACAAATGATGATACAGACAATGCTGCACGCTCCATAAGAACTACAGATGGAATCCCTGTCGTTTTTATTGAATATTCATCTATTTTTTTCATTGCAGCAGAATCAAGTAAATACTTCATATACAGTTACTCCTGACCTTTTGAATTAATATCATCAAGGACTCCCATGATCTCCGGTCCAAAGATATTATGCATTCCCGAATAAAGCTGTTCGTTCATACTCTCCTTATCATGCTTTATAAGAAGATTCTTTTTGAGCTTGATTCTTGTAGCTTCAATCCATTTATCCAGCACTTCAAGATCTGCTTTGTTTTCATTAATCTTCGCATAGCACATCTTTACCGTTTCAACCAGAAGTTTTCTATTAGCTTCTGCCAGCTGTCTTGGAATCTCTTTTTCTTCATCTTCAAGTGATTCAATCTTGTCTTTTGCTTCATGTATAAGACGCTGGTTTTTATTCATACGTTTCTTACGACGAAAATCATTGCCGTCTTCTTCCATATTTTCAACGACATCCTGAATAACCTGTTCTTTTATCTTTTTTACTTCTTTTAAATCATTGGTTACCTGTCCCTGTTTTTTTAGCAGGTCATTAACCTTTTTTTCCCAATACTTTATCTCGTCAGTTTTGCTGACCTCCGGGACAAGCAGATACCATCTCTTATCTAGTGTAAGAATAGGAATATGATTAAATGATGCTGTGTCTTTTATTAAATCATATGTAATATCTGCCATGATAAATCACCCCTCCTGTATATTACGAGTTTTACCATTTTTATTTGCTATATTATATGAAAGTCTCATAAGGCTCTCTGATAAATGTACATTTTCAACTAGAACATCTTCAGGCATATTAAGGTCTGTATGTGCAAAATTCCATATTGCCTTTATTCCGTCTTCAGCCACTTCTTTTGCAACTTCTCTTGCTGCCTGTCTTGGAATTGTAAGTGCAACTATCTCGATATTATTTTCTTTTATAAACCCTTTTAGTTCATCCATCATCATAATATCAAGACTGCCTATCTTTTTGCCTTTAAGCTCATGATTATTATCAAAAACACCTTTTATTATAAATCCTCTCTTTGCAAAATCACCCGAATTAACAAGTGCTGCACCGAGATTACCTGCACCGATAATAATCATATTATGAGTACGGTCAATACCAAGAATTTTAGCTATCTCATCATAAAGATACTTTACATTATATCCGTATCCCTGCTGGCCAAACCCTCCAAAATTGTTCAGATCCTGTCTTATCTGCGATGCGGTAACCTTCATCCTTGCACTGAGTTCTTTTGATGAGATTCTTTGAACACCGCTTTCAATCAATTCACCAAGATATCTATAGTATCTTGGAAGTCTCCTGATTACCGCAGATGATATTTTTTTTGTCTCTTCCATATTGCTCATCCGTACCTTCCTGTTTTTTCGTATTTTTTATTATAAACCAATGTTAAAACAATGTCAAAGTCAGCCTAATACTCTCTTGGCAATATCAACTGATTCCTTCGCATCTTTCGCATAGAAATCCGCATGAATTTCTTTTGCATATTCCGGTGTAAGGACAGCACCGCCTACCATAACTTTACAATCAAGATTATTTTCATGCAAAAGTTCGATTGTCTCTTTCATTGATACAAGTGTTGTTGTCATAAGTGCTGAAAGTCCTACAAGTTTTACATCATTTTCTTTTACCGCATCAACTACAGCCTGATAAGGAACATCTTTTCCCAGATCTATAACATCATATCCATAATTTTCAAGAAGAACTTTTACAATATTTTTTCCTATATCATGCACATCGCCTTTTACTGTCGCAATTACAATTTTTCCTTTACTCACCGGTGCCGCATCACTTTTTATCATAAATTTTCTTATAACTTCAAATGCCGCCTGTGCAACTGATGCGGACATTATCAGCTGCGGAAGGAAAAGTGTGCCTTTTTCAAATTCCTCACCGATTTTATCAAGTGCCGGTATTAAAACTTCATTGACAACTTCCATTGAGTCTGTATTTTCCAGAAGCTTAGCTGTGCAGTCAGCACCTTCATTTTTAAGTCCGTTAAGAACTGCATTGTAAAGTGCAAGCTTATCACCTTCAAGTCCTGTATCATTATCAGAAGCTGATTGCTGTATGCCCTTTGCACCATCCGGCCCTGATTTTGTGTCCGTTCCTGCTGATTTATTTTCAGAAATGACAATCTTTGGTACTATCTGTTTTCCTGCATAATGCTTTATAAAATCAACTGAATTCTTATCAAATCCTGCAAGAAGCTTGTAAGCTCTTACAGCACCTGTCATCTCTTCAATATTAGGATTAATAATAGGAAGGTCAAGTCCATTTTCAAGTGCCATTGTAAGAAAAATGTGATTTACAAGCACACGGTTAGGAAGCCCGAAGGAAATGTTGGATACGCCGAGAACTGTCTTCAATCCAAGTTCTGTCTTGACACGGTGAAGTGCTTTAAGCGTCTCAACTACCCCGTCCTGCTCTGCAGATGCAGTAAGTGTAAGACAGTCAATGTATACATTTTCTTTCGGAATGCCTATTGCAAGTGCCGCATCTAGAATTTTCTTTGCAATTGCAAATCTGTCTTCCGCCTTTTTAGGAATACCATTTTTATCAAGAGTAAGTCCAACAACAGAAGCTCCGTATTTTTTTACAAGTGGAAGAACATTTTTAAGAGACTCTTCCTCACCGTTTACTGAATTGACTATCGGCTTACCGTTGTATACACGAAGTGCTGCCTCAAGCACTTCAGGAATTGTAGAATCAAGCTGAAGCGGAACATCCACTACTGACTGCAGTGACTTGACAGCTGTTATCATCATCTCACGCTCATCTATTCCCGGAAGTCCGACATTGACATCAAGAATATCAGCTCCTGCCTGAACCTGTTCAAGTGCCTGATTAAGTATGTAATCTATATCGCCTTTACGCAAAGCTTCCTGAAATATTTTCTTGCCTGTAGGATTAATTCTCTCACCGATTATTCTCGGCTGGTCTATCGGAACTACCTTTGTTGCAGAACATACTGCTGCCGGAATTACTTTTTGTGGCAGCTCATTTACAATTGCATTGCCATTTTCTTTAAGCATGTCTGAAAGTTCTTTAATAAATTCCGGATTTGTACCGCAGCATCCGCCGAATACCCTGATTCCGTACTTTCTTAAATCTTTCATAAATTCAGCAAAATCCTTTGGTCCCACGTTATATTCATTCGTCTGTGGGTCAGGAAGTCCTGCATTGGGCTTAACTACAACAGGAAGATTGGTCCATTTTGTAACTTCTTCTATAACAGGTTCTAACTCTTTTGGGCCGAGTGAACAATTGACACCAATGGCATCAACACCAAGTCCTTCAAGAGTAAGTGCCATTGACGGAACCATACATCCTGTAAATGTTCTTTTATTCATCTCAAATGTCATTGTACACATTATAGGAAGGTCAGAATTTTCTTTTGCGGCAAGTACAGCAGCCTTTACATCAAGCAGGTCTGTCATTGTCTCAAATACAACAAGGTCAGCCCCCGCATTGCTTCCGGCTTTCACCACCTCTGCATACATCTCATATGCCTCTTCAAAGCTTAAAGTGCCTGTAGGCTCTAAAAGCTGGCCTATCGGACCTACATCAAGTGCTACCAGTGCCTCAGGTTTGACATTATCTCTGGCTGTAATCGCATTTTTAATTCCTGCAGTGACAAGTTCATCCACACTGTGTCCGCATTCTTCCAGTTTGTAAGCGTTGCCGCCAAATGTATTGGCATATATTACATCTGAACCGGCATTAAGATACTGCTCATGAATAGAAACAAGAAGTTCCGGATGTGTAATATTAAGCATCTCAGGTGTTTCACCCATTTTCATGCCTGCTGCCTGAAGCATTGTTCCCATTGCTCCATCAAGAATAACATAATCTCTTTTTAATAATTCTCTAAAATCTCTAGCCATTACAACGTCCACCTTTCTGTCTGAACTGACACTTCTTATTCATACTGCATGTCTGACATCCTCTTGCCCTCTGAGGAATTGGATTTTTCGACAGTCCTATAACTGCCGTAACTGATTTTGTCGGTGTGAGCATATCTGTCGAACTGACATTAAGCCCAATCTGTTTTGGAGCATTTAATACATGAAGGAACTGTCCCTGAAGACTTATCGGCAGATCTCCGTATCCAAGTCCAAACCTGAATGTCTGGTAATATCCGGGATTTTCCTCTTTTATGATAAGTTCAGCCCGGTCACATGCCTGTTCAACTGCAACGCTGCACAGACTGTCTATCGCAACAGCCTCAGCCATGTCACGTATCTGTGCTATTCTTATAAGTCTGTCTGCATCAGCAGATATCGTAACCGCCATAAGCACAGCCTTATCGCATCCATCAAGATGTTTTTTTATAGAATTTCCTGTAAGAAACAGATTCGTATCTTTAACAAGAATTCCTTTTTCTTCTCTTGAAATATCGCATACTTTGTATACAAATCTGGGTTTTACACAGCTAAGCACTTCTTTCTCACATTTTGTTATAAGCTTATCAAGCTGCTCATCAATATCTTCACCTCTGTGTCCCATATATCTTAATGCTTCATTTTTATCGAGTTGTCCAAGAACTATATCAGCATGCATGTATCATTAACTCCCGCCTTTCATAGCATCTGCTATGAATTTTATCTTTTTTTCTTCTTTTTACGTCCTGTTCCCTTTGCTTTTTCCATGCTGATTTTTCTGCCCTTTATGGTAACATTTTCCATTGCAAGCAGAACTGCATCTGCATACTTTGAAGGTACTTCAACAAATGTATAATTATCAAGCATATCGATAGAGCCGACAAGCTTACCGGGAATTCCTGACTCACCTGTTATTGCACCAAGAATATTAGCCGGCTTAATCTTATCTTTTTTACCCACATTGATAAAAAGTCTTACCATGCCTCTCCTGTCAGCATCAAGGTCATAATGAACCTGTTCAAGTTCCTCTCTGTCCTCAAGTGAATCACCTACTACCATTTTAAGAAGTGCAGCAGCCACATCAAGACATGTATAATCTTCCATATTAAGCCTGTCCTCAACAGCCTCAACCATATCTGAAAGCCCTCCGGCTTCAATAGTCTCCTTTATATTTGAAAATATTGCTTCAAGCTTTGTATTTTTCACATCATCCATTGATGGAATAGGTTTTGCCTTGATTTTTGTCTTGCAGTAACGCTCAATATCCTTCAGCTTATATGCTTCTTTTCCGGAAACAAATGATAAAGCAACACCCTCTCTTCCGGCACGTCCGGTTCTTCCTATTCTGTGCACATAATATTCTTCATCCTGAGGCAGGTCATAATTAAATACAACATCAACATCATCAACGTCAATTCCTCTTGCCGCAACATCTGTAGCAATAAGTATTTCTGTCTTTCCGCTTCTGAAATCAGCCATTACCCTGTCTCTCTGGGCCTGCTTCATATCTCCGTGAATTCCGTCTGCAAAATATCCTCTGCCTTTAAGCTCAGATATAAGCTCGTCAACCTGTCTTTTTGTATTACAGAATACAACTGAAAGTCTCGGATTATATATATCTATCAGCCTGCATAAAAGCTCATTCTTATTCTTTGGTCTTACTTCATAATAATACTGTTCAATATTCTTTACTGTAAGTTCTTTTCTTACAACCTTGATAATTTCTGCATCCTTCTGGAAATTCTTTGCAATATCCATAATAGCCTTAGGCATTGTCGCTGAGAACATTATTGTCTGTCTGTCTTCAGGTGTATCTGTAAGGATAGTCTCCATATCCTCCCTGAAGCCCATATCAAGCATTTCATCTGCCTCATCAAGAACTACCATTGAAACATTATCAAATTTAACTGTCTTTCTTCTCATATGGTCCATAACACGTCCCGGCGTACCTACAAGAATCTGCACTCCAGCTTTTAATGACTTAATCTGTCTTACAATCTCCTGTCCGCCATATACCGGAAGCACTTTTATGTCGCTCATATATTTTGCAAGTTTTCTGATTTCTTCTGCAACCTGGACTGCAAGTTCTCTTGTCGGGCAGAGTATTACTGCCTGAAGTTTCTTTAAATCAGGATCTATTTTTTCGAGAACAGGAATAGAATATGCTGCCGTCTTTCCTGTACCTGTCTGTGCCTGTCCGACCACATCTCGGTCGTCCATAATAACCGGAATAGCTGAAGCCTGAATAGGAGATGCCTCTTCAAACCCCATATCTTCAACAGCTCTTAATATTCTCTCATCTAAATTTAATTCTTCAAATTTCATTAATTCTCCATTCCTGCTCTGTAAAAAGCAATCTTTATAATCGATTTATTTTACACAATTATGCTGATAAAGTCAAAATGTTTATTATTACATACAATTCAGACACTCAATATATCAATCGCCTTCCTATGCATATTGCAAATAAAGCATTTCCCATTTATAATAAAATATTAGTGTGGCAGACAAGTCTTTTACCTGTCACCATGTATAAGCAAATTTTCAAAGGACGGATATAAAAATGATTTTATCATGTAACCATATAAGCAAATCGTTTGGCACTGACCAGATTATAAATGACTGCTCATTTCACCTTGAAGAACGTGAAAAAGCTGCCATAATCGGAATCAATGGTGCCGGAAAATCTACTCTTTTAAAAATCATTGTCGGTGAACTTCCCGCTGATTCAGGAAATGTGACTGTCTCCAAAGGAAAAACTCTCGGTTATCTTTCACAGCACCAGAATCTCTCAACTGACAAGACTATATATGATGAACTTCTGTCTGTTAAACAGGATTTAATTGATATGGAAAATACTATCCGCAGTCTCGAAATACAGATGAAAGATGTTACAGGCGATGAGCTTGACAACCTGCTTTCACAGTATACAAGACTTAATCATGAATTTGAGATGAATAACGGATATGCATATAAAAGTGAAGTTACCGGTGTCCTTAAAGGTCTTGGGTTTGGCGATGAGGATTTTTCTCTTCATGTAAACACACTCTCAGGCGGTCAGAAAACGCGTGTTGCACTTGCAAAACTGCTCATATCAAAGCCTGACATCATCATGCTTGATGAACCTACCAACCATCTTGATATGGATTCTATTGCATGGCTTGAAAATTATCTTCTAACATATAATGGAAGCGTCTTAATAGTTGCACATGACAGGTATTTTCTTGATAAAATTGTCACAAAGATTATCGAGATTGACAACACTGCCGTCACGGTATTTTCCGGCAATTATACAGACTATGCTGCCAAAAAAGCTGTTCTTCGCAACATGAAATTAAAAGAATACCTAAACCAGCAGCGTGATATCAAACACCAGCAGGAAGTAATCACAAAACTGAAACAGTTCAACCGTGAAAAATCAATCAAACGTGCCGAAAGCCGTGAAAAAATGCTTGACAAAATGGAACTTGTCGATAAGCCAACAGAACTAAACGACAAAATGCATATACGCCTTGATCCTAAGGTGGTAAGCGGCAATGACGTATTAACTGTCAAAGACCTTTCAAAAAGTTTTGGCGATAACTTTTTATTTTCAGGTCTTGACTTTGAAATAAAAAGAGGCGAACGCGTTGCCCTCATCGGCAATAACGGAACAGGCAAAACAACAATACTTAAAATAATTAACGGTTTAATTCCTGCTGATTATGGTGAAATCACTCTCGGTTCAAAAGTTACAATCGGATATTACGACCAGGAACATCACGTTCTCGACCCTGATAAGACTCTGTTTGAGGAAATTCAGGATGCTTATCCTGACCTTAACAACACACAGATAAGAAACACTCTCGCCGCATTTTTATTTACCGGTGACGAAGTATTTAAGTATATCAGGGATTTGAGCGGTGGCGAACGTGGACGTGTATCACTTGCAAAACTTATGCTTTCAAACGCCAACTTTCTGATTCTTGATGAGCCAACTAACCATCTTGATATAGTTTCAAAGGAAATTCTTGAAAATGCACTCAATAATTACACCGGAACTGTTTTTTATGTTTCACATGACAGATATTTTATCAACACAACAGCCACAAGAATTATTGAACTTACAGGGCATACAATTGTAAATTATATCGGCAATTACGATTATTATATCGAAAAAAAGGATATACTTACACCAAAAGCACTTACTGATGCTACAGCTGCCATTAATGACAGCATGGCATCATCAGCCTGTCAGACACCGTCATCAGCACAGGGGTCTTCAAAGGCAGAATGGCAGCAGTCAAAAGAAGAAGCTGCAAGACTTAAAAAACTTAAAAATGAGCTGAAACGCACGGAAGACAAAATCAGCCAGACTGAAGAACGCATCAGTGCAATTGATGAAGAATATAACAATCCTGATATTGCAAGTGACACAGCAAAACTTGTCGAACTTCACAATGAACGCACTTCTCTCTCTGAAATGCTTGATGAATTGTACGAAAAATGGGAAGAGCTATCCGAAGAACTTATTGACAAATAAGTCCTTATGGAGTATAAAGAAGTATAATATATTTTTATCTAAGGAGGATGTTCCTATAATGAACAAAACAGAATTAGTATCTGCTATCGCAGAAAAATCTGAATTATCAAAGAAGGATGCTGAAAAGGCATTAAACGCTTTTATTGAGGCCGTGACAGATGAATTAAAGAATGGCTCAAAAGTACAGCTCGTAGGTTTTGGTACATTTGAGACTTCTGACAGAGCAGCAAGAACAGGCAAGAATCCACAGACAGGTGCTGAGATTAAGATTGCTGCATGCAAGGCTCCTAAGTTTAAGGCTGGTAAGGCTTTAAAGGATTCTGTAAACGCTTAATCATATAGTATAATCTATAATAAGCAAGATTTAAGACCATGATGTGTTTGCATTTTCTAATATGCTCTCCCAGCATGGTCTTTTATTTTTGCAGCATACAGGCAAAGTCCGCCACTTTGCCATTTAATAAATATAAAATGGAGAATATCTGCAATGGAAATCGAAAAAAAATATCTTGTATCGGAACTTCCTGACAATCTGCCACAATACAAATACCGTAAAATCGAGCAGGGTTATCTTTCAACCTCTCCTGTTGTACGCGTCAGAATGGACAACGACGAATATTATCTTACATACAAGGGAAAAGGTTTACTCGCAAGAGAAGAATATAATCTTCCTCTCACAAAAGAATCATATGAACATCTTATCAAAAAGGCTGATGGCAATATAATAACGAAAAAACGCTATGAAATTCCTGATAACAGCGGACACACTATTGAGCTTGATATATTTGAAGGTGTTTTTAGCGGAACAATCCTTGCTGAAGTTGAATTTGATTCTGTTGAAGAAGCCGAAAGCTACAATCCACCGGCATGGTTTAAAGAAGACGTAACAATGAACAAAATGTATCATAACAGTAATATGAGCATGCTTGATGTAAGCCATATTAATACTGGAAACGGAGAGTAAAATGAAACCTTTTATTGATAAAGAGTATATTAAAACAACTTTGCAGAGACTGCGTCTTGCCATCCTTACTCTCATAAAGTGGATGTTATGCTCGATTGCATCAGGTATTGTAATCGGTCTTATAGGAGCTTTTTTCCATTCACTCCTCGACTTGGCCGCCGAAATAAGGACTGCACATCCATGGATACTGTTTTTGCTTCCAATATCAGGTGTTATCATAGTTTTTATATACCGTCTTTCCGGATGTAAAAGCAGTAAAGGCACAAACCTTGTTATAACAGCTATTCAGTCCAACGAAGAAGTTCCGCTAAAAATGACACCTTTAATTATTGTATCGACAATCCTTACTCACCTATGCGGTGGTTCAGCAGGACGAGAAGGTGCAGCACTTCAGGTCGGCGGTTCTTTAGGCAACGCTTTTGCAAAGCTATTTAACTTTGATGACAAAGACACTCGAATAATGATAATGTGCGGAATGAGTGCATGCTTCTCTGCACTTTTCGGAACTCCTGTAGCCGCAGCTGTTTTTTCAATGGAAGTTATCAGCGTCGGCATAATGTATTATGCAGCACTCGTTCCATGTACTGTTGCTGCACTTATAGCAAGCAGCATTTCCTCAATGTCAGGCCTTGCCGCCACACGTTTTACTGTAGAAGAAATCCCTCAGTTTGGTATCCCTAATGGTATAAAATTTTTCATCCTGTCACTCATCTTTGCAGTAGCAAGCATACTTTTATGTGTTGTTTTGCACAAAACCTCACATTTTTTCACTGCTCATTTTGAAAACCAGTACGTTCGTATCATAGTTGCAGCCGTGTTGGTTATTATTATGAGATTTTTATTCGGCACTACTGATTATCTTGGTGCCGGTACAGACATAATTGCACGCAGCTTTGTAGAACAGAGTGCATGGTATGTATTCCTTTTGAAAATGATTTTTACAGCTGTCACTCTTGGCGGCGGATTTAAAGGCGGCGAAATTGTTCCTACACTTTTTGTCGGTGCTACACTTGGAAGCTTCCTCGCTCCGATATTCGGACTTCCTACAGGCATATGTGCTGCATGCGGCATGGTTGCGGTATTCTGCGGCGTAACTAACTGCCCTCTCACATCTCTGCTTCTCTCAATAGAGATGTTTGGCAGCGAAAGTCTGAAATACTGCCTGTTATGTATTGCTTTAAGCTATCTGCTCTCAGGTTATTATAGTCTCTATAACAGCCAGAAAATCATGTATTCAAAATACAGAACCGAATTCATTAACAGACATTCTTCTTAAAATAACATAAATCACTTCTTTAGTGCATTATAAAAAACCGGTATCAGACATTATCGATTTTCATCTTTTGTCTGATACCGGCTTTTATTTAATCTGTTTATTCCGACTGAAAACACTCTATTTATTCCGCATAAAAATTGTCATCCGGCATACTGCCGCCCACTGATGAAGGGTTTGACTCATAAAGTATTGTAAGATACTGATTTATGCGTGTTTTCATTTCATTTGACTTGATAAATGTGATATTACAATATGGAATTGCTTTCTTGGCAACTGCCGCTTTAAATATACCAAATTCCTCAACATATTCTGCTGCTGTATCAACATTTGAATTTACAAAATCAACTGAATTTTCATACTCTTCCATAAATTTTGCAACTGCTGCTTTATTCTTTTCATAATAATCTGCATTAACAGCTATAACTCCAGTAACAACAGTGCTTCCGTCTGTTGAAAGATTTTCCCATTCTTTTGTTACATCAAGTGCAATTCTTACATCGCTGTTTGCCGCCATAACAGTTGTAACATATGGCTGCGGAAGCATTGCAACTGCACCTGAATCTGATGAAGCAAGCATTGCTGCTGCCTCTGAAGCCTCTGACTTAAATTCAATATTCACATCTTTTTCAGCATCAAGCCCTGCCTTTTTCAAAAGATATTTAAGTGTATACTCTGGTGTTGTGCCTTTTCCTGTTGTATAAATTGTTTTTCCTTTTAAATCAGCTACATTCTGCACCGTGTTTCCTTTTTCGACGATATAAAGCACACCGAGTGTATTTATGCCAAGCACCTTGATTTTGCCATTGCTTTTGTTGTAAAGTGTTGCAGCCGCATTACAAGGCAATGCTGCAATCTGCACATCTCCTTTTATCAGAAGCGAACTGAATTCGTCAGCAGATGCGGCAATCTTAAAATCATAATTATTGGCTGTCTTTTTTTCTTTTGAATCTTCCATAAGCTTAGCCATTCCAATCGCTGTAGGTCCCTTCAAGGCAGCAACTGTAATATCTTTTGCTTCATAGCTCTGTGTCTGTGATTGTGTCACATCACTGTTGTCTGCATCTCTTTTACCGTCAGAAGGCATCCGGCACGCAGTAAGCCCAAGTGCAATTACCATACATAAAATCAATGCCATGAGTTTCTTTTTCATTTTCTCTTTCTCCTTTTCAACTTTCCTATTTTATTTCCACTCCGTAACAACAAACTGAATAGTCTTTTTCCCATTAAATTCATTGATGGATGGATAATAAACAATTGAAATATTCTGCTCCCTCTTTGGAACATTCATGCTGTCAGCACGAAACATTATAGCATCATACGAATATGCATTTGCATCTTCCAGCACCATTTTTAAAACATTCCTGTTTTTCCCTATTATTGAAGCCTGTCTTACCCTAAGATTCTTATCTGCAAATACAGGTTTTTCATTTCCTTTGCCAAATGGCTCCAAAAGCTTTAACTGTTCTATAAGTGGAAATCCTACATAGCCTAAAGGCATCGGTACATCTATCCATGTAACAGGCGTAAGCTGCTCCTTTGTCAGCTTCTGGTTATGATTAAGCTGCCATCTGAACTCATCTATATTTTCTTTGTCAAGTGATATTCCAGCCGCCATCGGATGACCTCCGAATTTATTTAAAAGATAACCACATCTTGTTATCTCCTCAAACATGTTGTAGCCCTCTATGGAACGGCCTGAACCTTTTGCTCCCTCAGCTGCATCAGTTATAACAAATGTCGGTCTGTAAAAATATTCTTTCACTCTTCCGGCGATTATTCCGGCAACACTCTCATGACATTCCGGAAGATACACAACTAAAACATTATCATTGATAAGTTCCGTATTTTCCACCATATCAATAGCTTTTGCAGCTTCTTTTTCTGTCATATCCTTACGTTCTTCATTAAGTGAGCGTAACTTTTCTGCCTTGACTCTGGCTTCACCTGGATTTTCTTCCATAAGGAGGCTTACCGCATGCCTTGCTGTTTCAAGGCGTCCGCCAGCATTAAGACATGGGCCTATAACGAAACCAATATGATATGATGAAAGAGAGGCTATATCAATCTGACATGCATCTACCAAAGCACGTATCCCCGTATTTTTCGTATTTTTCAGTGTTGAAAGTCCAAATTTCACAAGAATCCTGTTTTCATCTTCAAGGTCAACCACATCTCCGATTGTGGCAATAGATGCGAGCTGCCTGTATTCATTTAAGTCTTCCGGATTTAGATTAAGACGCTCATAAATAATCTCTATGAGTTTGTATGCAACTGCTGCACCACAAAGCATTTTAAAAGGATACTTACACTCTTTCTGTTTTGGATTAACTATCGCATCTGCATCAGATTCCAGAAATACTTTTTCTCCATTTTCTTCCTTAAAAGGTATATCGTGATGGTCTGTTACAATTACTGTCATGTTATTTTCTTTAGCATAATTTATCTGTGGTATTGCTGCAATTCCATTGTCACATGTCACAATTGTATCTATACCATCTTCAATGGCATGATTAATAATATTTTCATTAATTCCATATCCGTCAACTATTCTGTCAGGCACTGTGTAATCTACATCTGCTCCTGCTTTTTTAAGACCCTTTAATAATATCGTAACAGAGCATACGCCGTCAATATCATAATCTCCAACTATTCTTATATGTTTCCTATGATTTATTTTATCAATAATAATATCCGCCGCTTTGTCTGCATCCTTTAATAAATGTGCATCATGCATACTTGATATATCTCCGCCAAGATACATATCAATCTCTTCATTCGTGCATACATCACGGTTTCTTATAATTCTGGCTATAACCTGGTCAATTCCATATCTGGCCGCAATTGCTTTAAAGTCAGCCTTTTTGGCATAAACCATCCATTTACTCATAATTTTTCTCCATAAAAGAAAAGGGAGAGCAAGCTCCCCCTTTCAATAATCACTCAATATTCCAATTGAATATACTTTTTAAACCTGTGAGCCATCTTCGCCAATAGCAGCTTTTTTCTTCTTTTCTTCCTTTGCTGCTTCCTCAGCCTGTGCTCCGATTTTCTTACCGCCAAGAACATACCATAATGCACTTGTAATACATACTGATGAATATGCACCGGCAATTACACCAACCATAAGTGGAAGTGCAAATTCTCTTACTGATGTCACACCAAAAATAAATAATGAAAGAAGCATGATAAATGTTGTAAGAGATGAATTGAATGTTCTTGTAAATGTATTACCAATTGCTTCATTTACAAGCTCAGCGATATTAGTCTTTCTGTTAGCATTCTTTAAGCTTTCTCTGATTCTGTCGAAAATGACAATTGTACTGTTGATTGAATAACCAACAATAGTAAGCATACATGCAATAAATGTTGTACCTACCTGAACTCTTGCAAGGGCATAGAATGCAAGTACAACAAGACAGTCATGAACAAGTGCGATAACTGCAGCAAGTGCAAATTTGATATCCCTGAATCTGATAAAGATATAAATAAGCATGCAGATTGTTGCAATAATAACTGAAATAAATGCACTCTGCTTCATTGTAGCACTAACTGAAGAACCGATTGTATCTGATTCAACAATTGTTCCATCCTGAATAGGGAACTTAGCTTTTACAGCTTCTTCCGCTGCTTCTCTCTGGTCAAGTGTGAGATCTGTTGTCTTAAATGTTACTTTTGTGCTGTCTTTAACTTTCTGCTGCTGTACTTCTGTAATACCGGCAGCCTGTCTGATTACAGGAATAATTTCATTTTCAATCTGTTCCTGTGAATATTCCTGCTGGAATGTGTAAGTAGTTGTTGTACCACCTACGAATTCAAGACTGTAATTAAGAGCTCTGTTTCCTGATGCCTTAAATCCTGCCATACCGATAAAACCAGCAAGAATAACTACTGCCGAACCGATAAAACACCATTTTCTGATACCAAGGAAATTAAACTTCTTAGTATGAATAGTTCTTCCGTACCATTTTACATCTGTAATACCAAAGTTGTAGAAAAGCTTCATGATTACTCTTGTGATTACAAGTGCTGTAAACATTGATACAACAATACCAAGAGCAAGTGTCATGGCAAATCCCTTGATAGGTCCTGTACCAAATATGTAGAGAACTACTGCTGCAATAAGAGTTGTTATATTACCATCAACAATTGCTGATGTAGCTTTTGAATAACCTGCCTGAATAGCTGCCTCAACACTTCTTCCTGCACCGATTTCCTCACGTATTCTTGAATAGATAACTACGTTGGCATCCACAGCCATACCTATACCAAGAATAATACCTGCAAGACCCGGAAGTGTAAGGGTTATATCATATACGCTTACGAGTACAAGTACAAGTGCTGTGTAAATCCATAATGCAAGTGTTGCAACAACACCAGGAATTCTATACGAAACAATCATAAAAATGCAAAGTACAATAAGACCGATTGCAGCTGCAATAACACTTGTACGGATTGCATTATGTCCGAGCTGTGCAGCAACTACATTAGAACTTACCTCGTTAAGTGTAAGAGGAATTGAACCTATTCTTATGAATACTGCAAGATTATCAGCTGATTCAAATGATTCCATATTTGTAATAGAAGCTGTTCCGCCTGAAATTACAGACTCAACTGTCGGATAGCTTATTACCTGTCCATCATAAACAATATAAATAATCTTATTAAGGTTATCTCTTGTTGCCTGCTCAAACTTTGCTGCTCCATCATCAGTAAATGTAAGCTGAACACCAAATGATGTTGATGATGATGAGCTTGTATCTGTATAAGCCTGTGCTCCCTTTACATCAGAACCTGTAAGGAGTGGCGTATATTCCTCTCCCTTTGACCATGCTGTATATCCTGTACTGTCAAGAAATTCCAAAGAACCAGGTGTACCGAGCTCTTCAAGAATTGCATTAGCATCTGTAACACCAGGAATCTCAACTGTTATTCTCTTGTCGCCTGCTTCGTAAACCTGTGATTCTGTACTCTTGCCCTCCACACGTTTTTCAAGCTTTGCGATTGTATCTTTGATATCCTGACTGCTTGGATTGTCCTCCTGTATTTCATAAGTAATACTTACACCACCGGCAAGGTCAAGTCCAAGATTAATATCTTTGGCACTTCCTGAACCATTTTCGTCAATACCGAAAACAGAAATCAGTGTAAAGCCGATAATCATAGCGAGTATCACAATTGAATACACTATTTTTTTAGCTTTGCTGTACTTCATTTTTTTAGTAAAACTCCCTTCTTTTTTAGTCATTTGCGAGTGCTGCTTTAATCATAATAGCACACTCAATTCTTTTTCTCTGTAAGTCACAGCCGATGTCATATGCATCGTTAATATTCCCATGGAAATTGTAAGAATTTGCAGCACACCCACCACTGCAATAAAACTTAGCGAAACAATTCTTACACTTTTCCTTAGAATAAACATTACTATTCTTAAACATATCACGTATATCTGTTCTGGTAATACCATCATCCACATTACCCATAAGGAAATCTTCATTTCCTACAAACTGATGACATGGATAAAAATCGCCCCATGGTGTCACCGCAAGATATTCGCATCCCGAACCACATCCTGAAAGTCTTTTTGCAACACATGGTCCGCCGTTTAAGTCTATCATAAAATGGAAAAAGTTAAATCCGTTACCGGCCTTTTTACGCTTTACAAGCTCTTTTGCAAGTAAATCGTACTGTTCACATATAAAAGGTACATCTTCCGGTCTTATCGCATAATCATCTGTAGGCTGTGCTACAACAGGCTCCACCGAAATCTGTTCAAATCCTTCATCAGCAAGATGAAGAACATCATTTGCAAAATCAAGATTATTATGTGTAAATGTACCTCTTACATAATAATTATTCTGATTTCTGCTCTCTGCTACCTTCTTAAACTTAGGCATTATAATATCATATGAACTGCCATGTCCGTTTCTTGTAGGACGCATTAAATCATTGATTTCCTTACGTCCGTCAATACTTAAAACAATATTTCCCATCTCTTTATTGGCAAATTCAAGAATATCATCATCAAGAAGAATTCCGTTAGTTGTAAGTGTAAATCTGAACTTTTTATTATTAGCCTCTTCAAGACTTCTTCCATACTCTACAAGCTGCTTTACAACCTCAAAGTTCATTGTAGGCTCGCCGCCAAAGAAATCAACTTCAAGATTACGTCTTGAACCCGAATTAGCAACTAAAAAGTCAAGTGCTTTCTTGCCGACCTCAAAGCTCATCATAGCTCTTCTTCCATGATATTCTCCCTCTTCGGCAAAACAATACTTACAGGCAAGATTACAGTCATGTGCAATGTGCAGACATAATGCCTTTACAACTGTAGGTCTGTCCTTAAATGAATCTATATATGGTTCATAAATATCTTCTGTAAAGAGCTGTCCATCTTCTTTTAACTGCTCTATCTCATTATATGCTTCACGCACATCACTTTCAGGATACTTATTCTCCAGAAGTTCTATGATTTCATCCAGTGAATGGTTCTCATACTGTTCAATAATATCGTATACCATATCATCTACAACATGAACCGAACCACTGTTTACATCAAGAACAATATTATATCCGTTATTTTTATACTGGTGTACCATTTGTTCTCCGTTCCTGTCCAAATCTTTTTTAAAGAAAATAAGAGCGTGTCGAAAATGCTTAACACGCTCTCCTTTTCTACTGATTACTGCTGTAACACAACAACTGTTACTTAGTTATTCTTATTCTCACAGCTCTGGTTGCCGACTGTACATGATGTCTTACATGCTGACTGGCATGATGTCTGACATTCGCCACATCCGCCATGCTTCATTGTATCTTTTAATACACGATTGCTGATTGTCTTAATATGCTTCACGACAATTCCTCCTTCTGTTTTTAAACTAACGATAATTATAACATGTCCGTCTCTCTAAATCAAGCCCAAACTCCTAAGCACAAAAATCCATCCTGTCAATGTTATGCTTGAAAGAAGTGTTGTAAGAACAATAATGCTTGAAGAAAGAACACCGTCATTATCCATATTCTTTGCCATTATATAACATGTTACTGTTGATGGAGAGGCAGTCATTATAAGAATTGCGACAAGTTCCTGATTTCTGAATCCTATCATAACTGCCACCGGTATAGCTATGGCCGCTATTCCTACCAATTTGATAAATGTTGCTATAAGCGTAGGTTTTATCTTCTTTATAGCCTTGCTGCCCTCAAATCCGGCACCGATACATATTAAAGCAACCGGAGTCGCTGTCTGGGCAACCGACTGAATCGTCTTCTGCATAATAACCGGCTGTTTAAGCCCTGCAACCGACGCAAGAAATCCAAGTACAATACCAATAATAATCGGATTTCTGGCTATATTAATACATGCTTTCTTTATATTTGATGCACTATCTTTTTCAGCTGCTTTGCCATCTGCATTCTCAGGTACTGCTTTAAATGTAAGAACAATAACAGAAAATATATTAAACAGCGGCACGGCAGCAACAATCATAAGAGGTGCCATTCCTGTGCTTGAATACATGCTCTGTATGAAAGCCATGCCAAGAATTGCTGCACTGCTTCTAAATGATGCCTGAACAAATGCCCCCTTCATAGATTCATCTTTCATAAAAATCTCTGTTAAAATCCATATTATTGAAAACATAAGAATTGTAACCACCATACAGTAAATCACAAACTTTGCATCAAACTGGCTTTTAAAATCCGTAGCTGACAAATCACGGAATAAAAGCACCGGAAGTGCCACCTTAAATACATATTTATTTGCTTTAGAAGCAAAATTGTCATCAATTATACCAAGCTGTTTTATAACCCATCCAAGTATCATGACAAGAAATATCGGAACAGTTGAATTAATGCTGTATATAAAACTATCCATATTATTTTCCTCTGTTTTTTTATTATCTGTTGATATCAAGCCAGAAAGCATGATTTAAAGGTCCGCTGCCTTTTCCAAGATTAAGTCCGTCCTTTAAAGCACCTGATATATATTTCTTTGCATTTTCTACAGCAAATGCCATATCATTTCCCATTGCAAGATTACATGCTATCGCAGACGATAATGTGCAGCCCGTTCCATGCGTATTATCATTATTTATTCTCTCACCCTCAAACCAGACTGCTCTTTCGTCACAATAAAGCAGATCATTCGCCGTATTAAGATCATGTCCGCCTTTTACCAGCACCGCTGTCCTGCCATCAAGCTTATAGCTTATAACTTTAGCGGCTTCCACCATATCTTCTGACTTGCTTATCTTCATTGATGATAAAACCTCAGCCTCAGGTATATTTGGCGTAATTATATCTGCAAGCGGCATAAGAATGTTAATCAATGATGCACTTGCCTCTTCTTCCAAAAGTCTTGACCCGCTTGTTGAAACCATAACCGGGTCCAAAACGATATTTTTCGGTTTGTATTTTTTCAATTTATCAGCAATAGTCCTTATAAGTTCTGAATTGGATACCATTCCGATTTTTACTGCATCAGGAAATATATCATCAAATATACATTCAAGTTCATTTGCAAGAAAATCAGGTGTCACATCACTTATTCCATATACGCCTGTAGTATTTTGTGCTGTGAGTGACGTAATGGCACTCATCCCATAGACTTTATGTGCCATCATAGTCTTTAAGTCAGCCTGTATTCCGGCACCGCCGCTGCAATCACTTCCGGCAATCGTTAAAACTTTCTTCATATAGCCTCCTTTTTAATTCGCGGCATTCACCAGTTTTACCATGCTCTCATGAATTCCGGCCAGCCACCTGAAAAAACAAAAAAGCGGCAAAGCAAAATGCTTCACCGCTTCTTACAGTAGTGCAGTCGGCGGGACTTGAACCCGCACCCAAGCAATATGGACTAGATCCTTAGTCTAGCGCGTATGCCAATTCCGCCACGACTGCTCATTAAATTGTTTCACAGCAAAACCTTTGTTTAAGCTGTTTCGTAACAACAAATGATATATTACACTATAATTTATGTTTTGTCTACTATTTTTTAAAAAATATTTTTATACCGGATTGTTATATACACATTATTATTTGTATATATGAAAAGAGCGGTAAAGCAAAATGCTCTACCGTTCTTACCCAGTGCAGTCGGCGGGACTTGAACCCGCACCCAAGCAATATGGACTAGATCCTTAGTCTAGCGCGTATGCCAATTCCGCCACGACTGCTTATTTTGTTTTGCCGTTGCACTCACAACGCTTGATTATAATATCATTATATGTGACATCTGTCAACACTTTTTTTATTTTTTTTGTAATTTTTTGTAATTTATAAATTCTCTTTTAATTCTTCATACGAATATATCATCTTTATTGTATTGCTTTTATATTTTTCATAAATCGTTAATATATCTGTCATTTATACATAATATTATGCACAAAATAATAGAGCTGTCACGCCAAATCTTAATGATACATGCGAACAGCTCCATTGTTATTTATTATTATTCTGCTGCAAGTTCTGTAACAGCTTTAACAACTTCTTCTTTATCAAAAGGCTTTGTTATAAACTTCTCTGCACCAATCTTTAATGCTTCTATGACTTTATTCTGCTGTCCGGCTGCTGTAATCATAACAGCCTTTGCATCTTCATCATAATCTTTTATCTGCTTTAATGCTTCCGTACCATCCATATTAGGCATTGTAATATCAAGTGTAATTACATCAGGACTGAACTGCTTGTATGCAAGAACACCTTCTATTCCGTCAGAAGCTTCGCCAACAACTGCAAATCCTGCCCCTTCAAGAATATTTCTAAGCATCTTTCTTGACATACCTGAGTCATCAACAATAACTACAGTGCCCTTTGCATCTTTTATATCTGACTGCGTCTGGTTTACTCTCATCTTTCCAATAATAGGCATGCTGCCCGGCTGTGCATTGCTGTCAATTGCAACATACAAATCAAGCTCCTCACCATCAATAAATATAGGCATAACATATGCTTCACCCTTGGCAACCTGATTCTCATATGCAACCTGTGGCAGAATCTCTAATTCCATGCCATCCTTTGCCATTGCTGTAGCAAAAAGACCACTTATACAGTTGACAAATTCTCCGACTGCATCGCTTACTTCAACACCTGTCATATTAAACTTCTCACCTGTATAGCCTTCTGCAACCTTAATAAATGTTTCATTGATATCTTTCATCGCAAAACCAATGCAGAAATCATGTGCACCTTCGCTCTTCTGGGCTGCCATACATCTGTAATCAAGATGGTCAATCTTTTTCATATTATCAATGTAATAATTATTACTTACAAATCTTGTTATATTTCTTAATACAAGGCTTGCAATCTTAGCCGCATAACCCTGTGCATCCTTTGTAAATGCACCTACAACGCCATCAACATCATCTTTTTTAAGTGCAGCCATCTGTTCATCATTAAGTCCAAGTTCTTTCTGGAAATCATCAATATATCCATCAATCTTAGATATCTTAATGCTGCTGTTTTCAACAAGGACCTGTAAAAACTGCATATATGGATTACCCTGTTTTTCAAGAAGTTCAGATATCTGGGCATCTGTAAGCCATCCTTTTTCGATAGCAATGTCACCAAATCTCTTATCTTCCTGCTGCTGGATTCTGTTAATCTCATCAGCCTGCTCAGTTGTAAGAAGCTTGTCAGCAACAGCTATAACTCCGAGCTTAACTCTTATCTGTAACTGTGCACTTAAAATCTTATTGAGTGTCTCTTCATCCAGAATATTTTCTTTTACAAGGTATTTTCCAAATAATTGTCCAAACATAACGTGAATCTCCTTAGTTTTAGTTTCAAGATTTTTAATAATATAATATTACTTCATTTATTAAATTATTTCAAGTAAAATCGTTAAACTTATTATGTCAGTTATTTATCATCATCCGAATCCATAACCTCTGTAATATCCAGCGTCTCAACAGTATCGTCATCTATGACAATGCTGTCATTGTCAGAATCAGACATATCTTCATCATCTTCATCATCTTCATCATCTTCAAGTTCATTTTCATCATCAAGTTCATCTTCATCAAACTGGTTTCCGACAAGCTCTCTTGCAATTTTTTTATTTTTAGATGATTGGGAAGCAAATACACCTGCACAGATTACAGCCGCCACTGCAGCAACAGCACATACCGCACTTATAATCTTCCAGATAAAAGTACCTGATGAAAACGTGCCACCTGACACATTTTCAGATACTCCGGCAACAGTTTTTACAGAATCCGGAAGTGCAAAAAATCTCTGGATTGTCTGATATTTATAATCATAACAATACCAGCCTGTCACACCGTCACTGCTCACTCCGTAAAATAGGCAGTATTGGTCACTGCTTCCTTTAAGCACTATCACGTCCATACCGTTTATCTTTTCTTCGCTAAGCTTATATCCTGCCGGTATTTCCATTGAAGTTGTGATATTTAATATCACATATGATATTGAAGGCTGTGCAATCTGGATATATTTTGAAAATGTCTTTGTGACGCTGTCATAAATGTAATATCCTGATTTCTCAGGAGAAAGCACAGCATCAAGATACATTATAGTAACTTTTCCAGCATAACCTTTAGCCGCCTTAACTTTTGTTCCGTTATAATCAATCTCTGTCTCTTCAAATCCATCAGGAAGTGGATATGCACCAAAATCATCAGAAATAACAAAATCCGTTCCGTTCATTGTCACTTTTGTATATTGTGGTTCATTCTGCTGATTTGAGCTGTTTTCCGAATCAGATGATGACTCCTGGTTCCCACCTCTTGTTACATTCAATGTATAAGTTCTCTCATCGCCATTCTCGGCTGTAACGGTTATGTAAATCGTATTTTGACCGACTGAAAGACTTGTATCTGAAATTCTCACATTGGCATTACCATCTCTTGTATCGGCACTTACAATAAGCTTAGTAACATCATCTGCGACTGAAACCGAATAAGATGTTCTTCCGACTGAAAATGCCGGAGAAAGACTTCCCGGACTTATTTCAAGTGATGAAAGATAATTATCTGACGAATAGCTTTCACCGCCGTTATTATCATCTTCTCCCTGATTGCCACCGTTATCGTCACTGCCGGAATTGCCACCATTATCATCATTGCCGGAATTACCGCCTGTCTTTCCTGAAACAGTTCCGGAAGAGCCTGTTACCTGAATCTTTTCATCCGAATATTCATCAAGTCCAACAACATAAGATGAACCTATTACACTCACCGAAGAAGAACCGGAAGCTATAATCTTAAAATTAATAGTTTTACTAACAGGATTATCACCTGTATCCAGCCAATTGACACTTCCTGCACCACCGGCATCAGCACCGCTTACATATTCAAGCATATCGGCATCATAACTCAAGTACATTCTTGATGCACCAAGCTTAAAATCAGCATATATATTTACTGTAACGCTTACTACATCGCCGACATTTCCGCTTGCTGAGCTGACACTTGTGCCTACAGCAGGTGCTGCATTAACTTTCTGGTTAAATGCAAGAAGCTGTGTCATTATAACAATCATAACGACAGCCAGACTTGTATATTTTTTAATCTTATTCATTAACATTCTCCAATCTCTCAGAAAAATCACTGTGTAATCTCTTTCATTCCAAGAATATGCCTCTTTACAGCAACGATATCTATAAGGTCAATCTCACCATCCCTGTTAATATCCGCAGCACGCAGGAATTCTCCCTTAAGCTGTGATAATTCAAGAATATGTCTCTTAATCTTAACAATATCTATAAGGTCAATCTCACCATCGCCATTGATATCTCCATAGACAACAAATGTGTAAGAAGCATATTCATTACCTGAATTATCATTTATGACAAGACGGTCACCGGTTGCAATTATATCGCCATCGCCTTTTCTGTCTCCATTTCTGTTACAGATATAAGCTGTGGCATTTTGTGTCCTCACATTACCAAGAACAGTTCCTGCATTGTCACCAGCTTTTACGCCCGAAATATACATATTGTCACTGTCAAGATTATATCCTGTATCAAATGACGGATTTTCCGGTGCCGGATCAGGTGATGGAGGATTTGGATTTTCTGACGGCTCTTTTCTTACTACTGTAAGATAATATGTCCTGTCAGAACCATTTTCTGCATGTACCGTAACTTCTATATTATTTTCACCGACATTAAGCCTATGTTCACCTGCTCCGTCAACCCATGATGAACCTGATATTGCAGATGCATTAATATTTATTCTGTCAACATTATTGTCAACGATAAGGCTGTAATCCTGAGTATACTTCTTGAATGACGGTGTAATTGAATGTCCGTCAACATACATATCTGATAAAAGATTACCAGGATCTCCGTCGCCATCAGGTGCTGTACATGTCTCCTGCGGCATATTATCGTATACAGGAATTGTAAATACAAGACCTGTATTATATTTTGTGCTGTCTGAATAAGCATTTGCTGCTTTCTGCGACTCACTTCTAGGTGCCATAACATTAGTCATATACTGATGCCAGTATGGTGACGATGAAACGACATCAAATTTTTCATAGTAAATCGTGCTCTGTCCGCGGTTTATGTAACTGCTGCCAATCATCTTTGCACCGCCGACAATTGATTTCATTCGTGTGTTCCACGGACGAAGCGAATCAGAATCCGAGCGGCTTGCATATATCATGCCATTTACAACAGCTGAAATATTTCCGTTCTTTACAGCTCCCTGATTATAATAATTATAATATCCTCTGTATCCTGCAACATTACCGGAAATGCATGAACCGTATCCCGTATTTCCCTGCTCCTGTAAAATACGTGTTGCAAGATGATAAGGACTCACACCTGACTGTCTGCCCGCAAGCATAAGTCCCGACGCATATGTATAATCATTTCCTTCAAAAGATAAATCATGGCTCGAATTTTCCATAAATGTTCCTGATATAATCTGCTCTACACCGGATTCGTTCTGCAAAGAAGAGTCATATGCAAGACTTTCAAACATAAATATATATGGATTTGAAAGGAAATTCCGAGGGTCCATAGTATACTCGATAAGTTCTCTTGAAGCCTGAACCCAGCCACCGCTGTCCATCTCTGTCCACTCGCCGGAATTCCAGTTATAACATCCTGATTCAACAGACTTCCATGAACTCTTTGCACTGCCATATATAAGGCTTCGTCCTATAACATTCTCATTGTCAATAACTTCATTCCAGTCTTTTCCGACATGATCTGCAACAAAAACCCATTTAGGATAATCTGCATGAAGCTGACGCAGCCCATCCTTATATGAATCCGGAAATCCCTGCTCATTAAGATAGCTTTCAAAATCCATATCTTCCGAATAAGAATTATCTTTTGAAGTATATTCACCACTTATATAACCATAAGTATATGAACCATTGTAGTCAAAGCCTATTTTGTACCAATAATAAGTATCGCTTGTATATACTGTTTCATAAATGTCAAATGTAAAAGAATCATCGACAACCGTTATAATCTGTCCTGTTTGCGTATCAGGCTGCGTACGCACACGCAGCCCGGAAACACCTGAATTCACATGTCCCGTGGCGACTGCATTTTCGGCCCTTACAGCAACAGGTCCGAAATACTGCGACACTCCGGCAATTGATGCTGCAAGCATTGTGAACAGCATAAATACCGCAATTATTCTTTTCCATGAAAATAGTATCTTTTTATCTTTATTCATTAAACCACCTTAATTCATATATCTTACGATAAAAACTAATTATTTTTACCGAACTCAGAAAGTTTAAGTCCTTCATTACGCTCTAATACCATATTAACACTCCAGCTGTTTACAAACAAGAGAAGCGAGTTGTCTTTGAGGTCTTTAATCTTCTTCATATCTGAAGTACCAACAATTCTTGACATATTGATTTCTTCAGGATTTTCAATCCAGCGGATATGCTCATATGGAAGCGGTTCAAGCTTAATATCAACATTGTACTCGTTCTTTAATCTGTACTCTAATACTTCAAACTGAAGAACACCGACAACGCCAACAATAATCTCTTCCATTCCTGTATTGAACTCCTGGAAAATCTGAATTGCACCTTCCTGTGCAATCTGGCTGATACCTTTTATAAACTGTTTACGCTTCATCGTATCAATCTGGCGTACTCTCGCAAAATGTTCAGGTGCAAATGTCGGAATTCCCTCAAATGCAAACTTTTTATTGGAATTGCAGATTGTATCACCTATTGAGAAAATGCCCGGATCAAATACACCGATAATATCACCGGCATATGCTTCCTCAACAATGTGTCTTTCCTGTGCCATCATCTGCTGTGGCTGTGAAAGTCTTATCTTCTTGCCTCCCTGCACATGGAATGACTCCATGCCTGCCGTAAATTTGCCGGAACAGATTCTCATAAAAGCAATTCTGTCACGGTGTGCTTTATTCATATTGGCCTGTATTTTGAATACAAATGCCGAAAAATCTTCCTTTACCGGGTCAATAATTCCCTCAGAAGAATTTCTTGGAAGCGGAGGTGTTGTCATTTTAAGGAAATGCTGTAAAAACGTCTCAACACCAAAATTAGTAAGTGCTGAACCAAAAAATACAGGTGTAAGATCACCAGCCTGCACTTTTTCAAGATCAAATTCTGCACTTGCACCATCAAGAAGCTCTACATCTTCATTCAGCTTATCAAAAAAAGCTTGTCCGATTTCATCCTTTAAAGCAGCATCATCTATGCTCATATTCTTAGTATCTACTTCTTTCTGACCATTCATTGCCGCCTTAAAAAGAGAAACTTCTCTCTCATTGCGGTCATAAACGCCCTTAAATTCCTTGCCGCATCCGATAGGCCAGTTGACAGGGCATGTGCTTATGCCGAGCACGCTCTCAATCTCATCAAGAAGTTCAAATGGGTCGTTTGCCTCTCTATCCATCTTATTAATAAATGTAAAAATAGGAATATGTCTCATTACACATACCTTGAAAAGCTTAATTGTCTGTTTCTCAACACCCTTTGATGCATCAATAACCATGACTGCTGAATCGGCAGCCATAAGTGTACGATAAGTATCTTCCGAGAAATCCTCATGTCCCGGAGTATCAAGAATATTAATGCAATATCCTCCATAATTAAACTGAAGAACAGAAGAAGTTACAGAAATACCTCTTTCTTTTTCTATCTCCATCCAGTCAGAAACTGCATGTTTTGCCGTCTTCTTGCCCTTTACAGAACCGGCAAGATTGATAGCACCACCATAGAGAAGAAACTTCTCTGTAAGTGTTGTCTTACCGGCATCCGGGTGGGATATGATTGCAAATGTACGTCTTTTTTCTATTTCACTTTTAATATCAGGCATTAAATTTTCCTCACTATAAATCTTTATAATAAAATATATTTTTACAAAGCATCCTGTACTTTGATTATTTTCGTGCAGACACAGGCTTTGACCTGCCATCATAATAATCAGCAAGAAGCCTATGATGCGGCTGCATCACAGGCTTCTCACAACCGTCTTAAAAAGACTATCTGTTCATATTAAGTGCAAACTTATATGAAACCTCTGACTTATCATCAATTTTTCTGAATACATTAACTACGGTATTCATAACTTCAGTGAATTCATCTTCCTCAGCTTCAATACTTACAATCTGTCCATCATCCTTGATCTCAACAGACTTTGCTACTGTTTCATCTAAAATAGCTTTCTTTGCTGCTTCAACCTTTTCTGCATCTGTAAGCATTTTGCTCTTGCTCTTATACTTAACACTATAAGTTCTAACCATGATTCTATTCCTCCATGTAACTGATTTACGCACGAATACATATTGTATTATATATCAATATTATCAACAGGGCAACAATTATTTAACTAAAAATCATACCTCTATTGCATATCCAAGCGTAAATGAATATATAATTTTTTCTTTTACATTTAATCCTGTAAGACGGCTTAATGCTTTTGCGTAATAATCAAGCTGTATACTGTAGCGGCTTCTGAGTTCCTCTTCGCCCTTTTTGCCTTTTAAAACTCTGTCTGTCTTATAATCGACTATTGTAATCTCATCATTTTCAACTATATACAAATCAATTACGCCCTGTATAAGCTGTCCAAATGCCTGGTCATTTTCATCAGTCATCTCGAACACAAAAGGCTGCTCACGCCAGACTTTGCCTGCCATTGACGCATTTTTTACACGTTTTCCTATCTGTGAAGTGCAAAATGCTGCAATATCCCGCACTTTTACGCATTGTTTCTGTGATTTGTCAATTTTTTCATCAGAAAGCATGTCTGCGATTTCACTTTTTATGGCATCAATCATTTCATCTTCATTATCAGGAAGTTTACCATAATCAATACATTCCATAATCCTGTGATATGCACTTCCCCTCCTGCTTCCTTTAAGAACCGCTTCTTCATCACTCATAAATGAGGGAACAGGCTCATCATCTTCCTCTGTATCCGTAATACCTGCAATAGATTCATGCATCTGTGATTTTTCATCAAAATCCGAATCGTGCTGCATCTGTTTAAGTTCGGATACCGTAACTTTTGCTTTTCTTTCAATATCATTTTCATACGGATATTCCGGAAGTTCCACAATTTCCTGATTTTGTGTTTCAAAATCCTCCTGTGTGTTTTCATCATAATCATTTTCTATCGATTCATCCACCACAACAGCAGCATCTGTCTGTGTGACATCATCTGTCTGCACAAAGTCATCAATATATGAAGCCCCGCTTGTATCAAAAAAGTCCTGCGGTTTACCAAATGTGACAAAAAATCTTCCATTATTAACACTCTCATCCATGAGTGCCTGCGGCATTACCATATCAAAATAATTCTGGCATGACGCATCATCAGCATAGTCAAATATCCCTTTTTCAGCAAGAAATATGGATTTGCTATGCCATGTCTCTTCTGCCTTTCCTTCATCTTTTACAGTTCCTGTGATAAACAGTTTCTCTCTTGCTCTCGTCATCGCAACATAGAGAATTCTCATCTCTTCGCTTATATTATCACGGATAATCTTTTTAGAAACTGCACTCTTTATAATTGTCTGGCTCTTTGTTCTTTCTTTAACACGCACAACATTAGTACCTATTCCAAGTTCCCTGTCGATTACAACATCTCCGGCAGCATCTTTATTATTTATCTTTTTACCCATTCCCGTAAGAATAACAACAGGAAACTCAAGGCCTTTGCTCTTATGGATACTCATTACACGCACAAGATTATCATTTTCGCCAAGCAGCGATGCTTCACCTATCTCGACTTCAAATTTTTTCATACGCTCTATGTATCTTAAAAAGTTAAATAATCCACTGTAACTTGTCTTTTCAAACTGTGCAGCCCTGTAAAGAAGCATATCAAGATTTGCCTGCCTTCTCTCCCCGGCCGGCATTGTCTTTACATAATCATAGTATCCTGTGTTGTAAATAACATCCCACAAAAGGTCATACACAGACATAATCTCACTTTTTACCCTGTATGAGTTAAGAAGTTTAAGGAATTTCGCAACTTTTTCATTTTTTTCCAATGATGTAAGCTGATTATAAAGTCTTGTCTTTTTATCAGTCTGCCTTATAGTGGCAAGTTCTGTCGTATCAAATCTTCCAAAATACGAAAGCATAACAGCCGACAGTGGTATATCCTGAAGCGGATTATCAATTACTGTAAGAAAACTTACTAAAATCTGTATTTCCCTTACACTGAAATATCCCTGTGATGTGTCAGAATATGCCGGAATATCCCTGCTCATAAGCGTATTGACAAAACTTTCCGCCCATCCGGAAACAGTTCTTGTAAGAATAACAATATCACTGTATCTTAAAGGTCTGTATCCACCATCAGCATTTTTATCATACACCATATACACTCTGCCATTTTTGCGGTTCATAAGATTTTCTATAATATCAGCAACAGCTCCCGCCTCAGTCTCATGACTGCCCGAATCCGTATCATCATCAGATTCAAAAGCATATATTTCTGTCTTATCATCCATGCCAAAATTCATTGTCTTATATTTTTTTGCATTAATAATAACATCAGGCGGACACTCGGGATATACAAGTCCTGTATTAAGCCTTACTTCATCATTGTATGCCATGCCGCAGTATGATTCATTCATAAGCCTGTAAAATACATCATTCGTACACTCGAGTACATTCCTGCGGCTTCTGAAATTAGTCTGAAGCTCTATTTTTACTGTATCTAAAGATTCCGCAGAATCAGTCTGTGAATCGCTGTTATATACATCATACGAATTATATTTTTCAATAAAAAGTTCCGGACATGCCATTCTGAACTTATAGATACTCTGCTTGACATCACCTACCATATAAATGTTTTGTCCATCTTTTGAAACAGCTGTAAGAATCACTTCCTGCAAAAGATTACTGTCCTGATATTCATCAATAAGTATTTCCTCATAAAAGCCGGCAAGCGTCTTAGCCGCATCAGTTCGGATTTTCTGTCCGTTTTCACGTTTTATAAGAATATTTAGAGCCATGTGTTCCATATCATTAAAATCAATAACATTTCTTCTCTTCTTTTCCCCGCTCATCCTCTGCGAAAATTCAAGAGCAAGATGAACCATCATTCTCACTGCCGGAGTGTTATCAACAATATCCTTATAAATCTTATTAATATCCCCCGTTATCAGCTTTCCTTTAACATCTTTTGTCAGGAAATTCTTAAAATTATCCCTTTCCTGTTTCACATAATTCTTCTTTTCTTCATCAACACCTTTACTGCATCTTCCGATATTTCCAAATGAAGAAAGATTTATCCTTTTTACAAGCATCTCAAAATTTTCAGAATTGATAAGCATCTTTATAAGCTGATGGTCTTCGCTTACTGTCGCAAGATAGCCTGCAGGTCCATCCGGACTCTGACATATTTTTTCAAGCTTATCAAATATACCGTCAAAATCTTCAAGACTTTTCTTTAAATCATTAAATAAATATTGTATACAAGGATTGGAGTCCATTGATTTTTCTGTCACAAGATAATTTTCAAGACATTCCTCATACCACTCATCTTCCCACGGACAGCTTCTTGCCGCATTATATATTTTCATTATAATGTCAACAATTTTAGAATCATCCCTGCCTGTTCCGTAAGCATCGACAAACTGAAGAAAATCTTCATTTCCGGAAGAATAGTATTCTTCAAGCATATCATCCATGACATCATTTTCAAGGAGCTTGATTTCGCCATCATCCGCAGTACGAAATCCCGGGTCAACATCAATATCCGAGAAATAATTTCTCACAATATTAAGACAGAAACTGTCAATAGTCGTTATCTTTGCATTATGTATAAGTGACTGCTGCCTTATGATATTTTCATTTCCCGGGCTGCTCTCAAGGATATTATCAAGTGCTTCACGGATTCTCTGCCTCATCTCGGCTGCTGCCGCTTTTGTAAATGTAACAACAACAAGCCTGTCTATATCGACAGGATGATTTTCATCTGTAATTTTTTTTATTATACGTTCAACTAATACAGCTGTTTTTCCTGAGCCTGCGGCGGCAGCCACAAGTGAACTTCTGCCCGAAACGTAAATGGCCTGTTTTTGTTTATCAGTCCAGTTTGCTGCCATCCTCGTCAACTCCTTCCTTTATATTTTCCCAAAGCTGTGCATCATCGAATTTCTGAATCTGCCTGAACTTTATATTACCAAGATTTTGTGAAAATCCGCACACCTCATTATACGGACAATATGAACATGAGCTGTAATTGCCATCTTTATACGGATTTATCTTATCAGCTCCCGAATATATTTTTTTACCCACATCAGAAGTTTTCTTTGCAATGTAATTATCAAGTGAAATAAACTGATCCGTATTTAAAATATGGCTTCGTGAATCAATTGTGCCATCCTTTTTGTAACTTACAGGAATAACATCAGATTTTTTCACATCAGAACTATCCATATTTTTAATTATATTGCCGTCACAGTTGACAACACCTTTCATTGCAAGTGCTTCAAATATCATCTTTTCAACTGATGTCCCATCATCCGACAAATCACTTGCCGTGCTGTCCAGTTCCACAATCGGATTGTCAATATTATAATACAAAAGTCCTGCCGGAATAATATTCTTGTCAGGGTGGCGTTTTTTCTCTATCTGCATTGCCGCACGCATATATACAACAAGCTGCATCTTTATTCCGTAATATGCTTTAAGCAGATCAAAATCAGATTTTCCTGACTTGTAATCGACAATTCTTACATAGACATTGTCATCATCCTCACAGATGTCAATTCTGTCTATCTTTCCTTTTATCACCATTCTTCCGGTATTTTCGCCGGACCTTATCTCATGTTCATCTATGATAAACGGCATCTCAAATACGTCAGGTGCAAATACACCTTTTTCAAGCTGCTTTCCGACAGCCCACAAAGTTCTGTCAGCGAGGTCTTCCATCCTTCTTATAAGAAATTCATTTCTTCCCGAATCTTTAAGGATTGTATCAGCATAATCCGCACTGATATTTCCAAGTGTCTCCGATACAAGCTTTCTTCTCTCCTCATCAGAAAGACTTGCTATCGGCTTTTTCTCATGCTTTAAATGTGAACTGATTCTTTCCAGCACACTGTGAAGCACAGTACCAAAATCTGCAACTTCAAATGTATACTTTTCACGTTCCTCAAGTCCCAGTCCATATCTTAGAAAATATGCGAACTGACATGATGCAAATGTCTCAAATGATGAAACGCTTCCTGTAATTTCACCGCCAAACAGTGACGCTGCAATATTTTCACCAAGCACTTTTATATAATTTTCATCACTGTATACAATTTCCGCTTTCGGAATCTTTATATATGACATCTGCGATGTAAATTGTGATGCAGGATAAATACCTATCGACGGATACAGCTTTCTTATATTTCTTATAAGATATGACGGCAGTCTGCCCTTTCCGTCATCGCCCTTTGATGAATATGTTATATAAAGCCTGTCCGAAGCCTTTGTCAGTATCATATAAAGGTAGAATCGCTGAACAAAAGCCTTCTGCCTTGCACCGGGTGACAATGTCACATCTGCATTTTCAAGTACATCTCTGTCAGTCTCTGACAAAATCCCGGCTTTGTCATTTGATTTTGGTATAAGCCCATCATTTACACCGACAAAAAACATGACTTTTACATCATCAAGACGCGTTCTTTCTATATCACCGATAAGGACACAGTCTGATGACGGCGGTATAAGTCCGACTTTTATCTCAGCAAAGCCAGAATCAACAATCCTGTTAAATTCAGCTACTGCAATCTTTTCGGTACCAAGCAGTTCGACTATTTTATCAAAAAAATCGATAACTTTTTTATATAACTGCTCATACTCGGCTCCCGTATCTTCCATATCTGCGTATTCATTAATCTTTTTGTAACAATCGGACGCTTTTATAAACTCGTACAGCCCTCTTGCATAATCTTTTACAAGTGAATCTTTGTCTTTTAATGCTTTCTCAAGTATCTCAAGCGGCTTCATAATCTTTTCACGAAGTTCATTGAGATAATCAAGCGGATATGCACTTCTGCCTCTGCCTTTTTTTACCCATGTGCCATGCCACTGCTTTGAACCACGTATACCGACTGCAAGGCAGTAATTGTCAAGCAAATCAACATCTTCACGGCTTATTCCCGACATTCCCGAACGCAGATACCTGAACATCGAATCGTATGTAAAGCTCTTTTCAATTATTTCAAGTGCACTTCTTATATACTCGACAAATGGATTGTCGGTTACAGGCTTCTTGTTATCGACAAAACACGGAATCCTGTTCTGTCTGCATATATTTCCGGCAAGAATTCCATATGAAGCCATATCAGCCGAAACTATCGCTATATCTCGATATCTGTATCCTTCGTATCTTGTAAGCCTTAAAATCTCACTGATACAGTAATTCAGTTCCTCCTTTGGTGTCTGTGCAGTAATAATTTTTATATCTTCACATTTTTTGTTATATGACTGATTATTATTTCTGAAAATATTTTTTTCAAGAAAAGCTATCTCATCCGAAACAAATCTCGGATTTTTTTCATTGTCAAGTATTATAGGATTTAACACGTCAACATGTATTACATCACAGATTCTATAAAGCTTTGATACCATCTCTTTACTCATAAAGAAAAGCTGCTGTACCCCCTCATTGACATTAAGCTTTTCTCTTGAATCTGCCGTCACTGAAACTATAACTTTACCTGAATATATAAGAAGAAGTTCAATAAGCCTGTACTGTATCGGTGTAAATCCTGTAAATCCGTCAAGTATAATTTCGCTTCTTTTTATGTTTTCCGAACGGTCAATAACACTGCAAAGAACAGATAATATCTCTTCTGAAGTTATATAATTATCAGCCAGATATTCTTTAAATGCAGAATATACAACCGAAATGTCATCAAGCTTGGCTGAAAGCTGTCTGCTGTCTTCCACTCTTTCCCGAATTTCACCAAGTCTTTTTACGTCTATATCATATTGAAGAAATTCCGATATAACCGACTTTAATTCTGAGACAAATCCCGTCTTGTTGATATTGCTGCCAAAATATCTCAGCTTATCCCTGTTATCGCCAAGGACTTTACGGACAATAAGATTTTTACCTGTATCGTCAAGAACCGGATGATTCTGTCCGCCTATTTCTTCAAACACCTTATAAGAAAGACGCTCAAAACTCACAACATCTATATTAAGAATTCCTTTTCGCGGATGGCTATCAACAAGTTTCTTCTGTGTTGCCATCGTATACTGTTCAGGAACTACGACAATATAGTTTTTTTCAGGATATTTCATGGATTTCTCAATTACATCCGAGTATATATATGTTGATTTTCCTGCCCCCGAACCACCTGCTACAATCTGAAGTGACATTTTATTTCCTCCATTCATATTTCATACTGATTCCGCATATCTTTATAATAACAAAAAACGAGGTAAATGACTATGAATTCTCAGACAAAAATTGTTGTAATCCGTATGAAATGGCTTATCATCGCCGTTATTGCCGCAATTGTCCTTATCGCCGGCATTGTATTATATTTCAATATTGGAAAAAATGATTCCGGCTCATCATCCGGCAATGCCAGAATGACATCTACCGATGTAAAATCCGCTGCGGATACTGATTCCTCAGATGTCAGGAATTCTACATACAAAAATTCACCGGTAACCTACACACCCGGTGTATACACTGCTTCTATCATGCTTGATGGAAATCCTGTAGATATAAAAGTAACTCTTGATAAAAATAATATTAATAATATAGAGCTTGTCAATCTGTCTGACAGCGTAACAACAATGTATCCTATGTTAAATGATAATTTTGAAGAAATCGCTTCTGCCGTAAAAATAAACGGAAGCACGCAGAATATAACTTACAGTGCCGACAGCAAATACACTTCAAGCATGATTCTCTCCGGCATAAAAAACGCCCTTGACAAAGCTGTTGTAACGGACTCAAAATAAATATTGCGTCGGCTCAGAAAAGACAAAACAGCAAAAAAAGGTTTGGAACTTTATTTTTACTAAAGTTCCAAACCATATTAATCCATCTTTATCCCGTCCCAATCAGAAAAATCTGTGTATTTTATGCAGAAATAATACTCATTTTTTGAATTTTTATATATTGTTATGTATGACATAACATCTTTTCCCTTATACAATGTATACTTTCCCCAGCTTTGTGGGTGACTTTTATAGATTTCCAATATCTGTGCGTCATCTTCTATCATCCACTCTTCAGGATATA
>CEAB01033495.1_pt1 | contig 43066 bp, 42 predicted proteins | sample 557651 | NCBI WGS metagenome assembly CEAB01 (sample SAMEA3182046, study PRJEB8094) | gut metagenome | biome: human; feature: gut; material: Stool; isolation source: human stools | place: Canada | collected 2011-11-15
ACGCCCTCTTTCATTACGAGATCAGCAGCTTCGCCGCTTACCTCCATAGGCTGTGCCTCCTTTCTTTTGCCTTGTTTGGCAAATGATTCTCTGTTGATGGTGAAGTGCTTTCCTGCACCTGCCGCAGCATCCGCGGCGCATATTCCACGATTTTTCCGCATAACCGCAGTTCCCGACGCAAGGGCCTGAGCTGCGCGGTCAACGCATCAATGTCCGTGTTAAGCGGCTCAGACGGCTGCTCCCGGCGCAATGCGTATAGCTCCTTGCGCTGCTCTACTAATATCTGCATCTCATTCGATAACGCATGTTCCATACGGACGGCTCATCCAGAGGAAAGAACGTTGCTCCAAACTGGATTCCTCTGCGCTGTTCAAAAGGATTTCTTTATCAACATCAAAGTCTTCCACATAGGCGATGGTGTTCCGCTGAACGACCTTTTCTAAGAACTTGAGGATGTCCGGTTGATAGTCTTTTTCATTTTCCATGCTTGGCGTTTTCTCCTTTGCGGTATATGGGATATTCAGATAATCCAGCACCTCGCTACAGCCGAGCTTGTGGACGCAGAACTCATACTGCTTTGGATGTGTGACCTCCATGCGCTGAAACCAGTTCGGTTCGACTTCCAGCTGGATACCAAACATACAGAACATACAGCCGCTGCGCTTTACACCGGTCGTTGTCAGCTTGCCGTTTTTCTCAACGATTTCACCATTGACGCATGCTCATCGTCATGCTCGTCGGCCTCGCCATGGGCACAACCGTCACCATCGCTCAGGTCGTCGGCGCGGAAAACAAGGCCCGCGCGGCAAGAGCCGTCGGCAACACCGTGACGCTCTTCGGCGCGCTGAGCCTGGTTCTGGTCGGCGTTTTGCTCGCTCTGGTGCGCCGGATTGTGGGCTTCATGTCCACACCCGCCGAGGCGGTCTCAGGCACGGTTTCGTATCTCACGATCTGTTTTCTCGGCATCCCGTTCATCACGGCATACAACATTATTAGCCTCATCTTCCGCGGCATGGGAGACAGCAAGACGCCCATGCGCTTCATCGCCGCAGCCTGCGCATGCAACATCGCGCTGGATTATTTCTTCATGGGCGCGCTGCACCTCGGCCCGGCCGGCGCCGCGCTCGGCACGACGCTTTCTCAGGCGCTGAGCGTCGTCTTCGCCCTGGCCCTCATCCGCAGAAGAGGCCTCGGCCTGCCGCTTACCCGGCGGGATTTGAAGCCGGACCGCGCGGTTTTCGGCCAGATTCTCAAAATCGGCGTACCCATCACCTGCCAGGACGGCCTGATTCAAATTGCGTTCATCGTCATCACCGTCATCGCAAACCACCGCGGCCTCACCGACGCGGCCGCTGTTGGCATTGTCGAGAAGGTCATCAGCTTTTTGTTTTTGATTCCGTCTTCGATGCTCTCGACCGCTTCGGCCCTCGGCGCGCAGAACATCGGCGCCGGAAAGCCGGAGCGCGCGCGAAAAACGCTCGGCTATGCGATTTTGCTCGCGGCCGGCTTCGGCGTTCTGGTCACGCTGATCGTCCAGTTCACCGCCGAGCCCATCGTCGGCCTGTTCACCCCGGACCAGGCCGCTGTCCGCGCGGGCGGGCAGTATCTGCGCGGGTATATTTTCGACTGCTTCTTTGCAGGCATTCATTTCTGCTTCAGCGGCTACTTCTGCGCCTGCGGCAAATCGGGACTCTCCTTCCTGCATAACATCACCGCCGTTGTCTTAGCCCGCGCGCCGGGAGCACGGCTCATGTCCCGGCTGTTTCCCACGACGCTTCTGCCGATGGGCCTTGCCACGGCGGCAGGCTCTTTCGTATCCGTCGTCATCTGCCTCATCGCCTACGCGGCGCTGCGGCGGCGGGAAAAGCGGGCCGCATTGGAGGAATAAAATATGGCGGAAGCGAAGCTTTTTTCCATTGGCGAGGTCGTAAAGCTTTTTCACGTGAGCGTCAGCAGCCTGCGCCACTATGAAGCGGCCGGTCTTTTGCAGCCGGAGTATATCAGCCCCGACAGCGGCTACCGCTACTACAGCCCGCGGCAGTTTGAGGTGCTCAATACGCTGCGCTATCTGCGCGCGCTCGGCATGCCGCTGCACGAAATTGCGGACTTTCTGCAAAACCGCAATTTAGACAGCATCGAGCAGAAGCTCTACCAGCAGAAGGCCGCCGTCGCCGAAAAGCAGCGCGAGCTCTCCCGCATCGAGCGCAAAATTGACCGCCGCCTGCGCCAGCTGCAAAGCGCAAAAACGGCCGAGCTTGACAAAAGCGAGCTGGTCGTCTGCCCCGCCTGCCGCCTGGTTTGGGTAGAGGACGCACTGAACATCCGCGGCTTTCTCGACATGGAAGCGCCCATCCGCCGCTTAGAGCAGGCGCAGCCGGAGGCCGTTGTCTTTCTCGGGAAGGTCGGGCTCGGCATTTCCGAGGCGCACCTGCGCCAGGGCCTTTTTACCCGGTATGACCACATCTTCCTCGCGCTCGACGAAGAAGACCGCTTCGCGGGCGAAACGCACGAGCTTCCGGAAATGCGGTGCGTCCGTGTCCGCTTTCGCGGCAGCCACCCGCAGGCAGCCGGCTCCTATGCGCGTCTTCTTGCGTATATCCGGGAAAACGACCTTGCGGTCTGCGGCTTTTCGCGCGAGATTACGCTGATTGACTACGGGCTAACCGACGATCCCGCGCAGTTCGTCACCGAAATTTCGATCCCCGTGGAGCCCGCTTAAAAAACAAAGGCCAGGATGGACGTTCCATCCTGGCCTTTTGGTGTTTCAAAACGGTTCAGACTTTTTCAGCCAGTGCGTGCGCCTGCGCGGCGAGCTCCGCAATCCGGTCAAAATTTCCGGCGGAAATATCGCTCTTGGTACACAGCCAGCTTCCGCCGACCGCCGCGACATACGGCGCCGCGAGATATTCCGCCGCGTTTTCCGCGTTCACACCGCCCGTCGGGACAAAGCGGATGCCGGAAAACGGCGCGGACAGGCTCTTCATCGCCTTCAGCCCGCCGTAGACGTTGGCCGGGAAGAATTTCACGACCGAAATCCCCGCGTGCTGCGCGGCCATGATCTCCGTGGGCGTGACGCATCCGGGAATGATCGCAAGTGCATGCTCCCGGCACCAGCGGACGCTCTCCGGGTCGAAGCCGGGAGAAACAATGAATTTCGCGCCGCAGTTCATCGCCGTCTCGCACTGCTCGGCCGAGATGACCGTGCCTGCGCCAACCAGCATATCCGGGCAGTTTGCCGCGACCTCGCGGATGGCATCCGGTGCGGCCGCCGTCCGGAAGGTGATTTCCATGACGTCAATACCGCCGCGCAGAAGTGCCTGCGCCGTCGCTACTGCATCAGACGCGCGTTCCAGAACGACAACCGGAACCACGCCGGCGCGCTCCATTCGTTTCAGGCAGTCCATGGCGTATCTCCTCTCAGCCGGCGATCAGCGCATGCAGGGCGCTGCGAATCGCGCCGGGGCCTGCAACAAGCTGCGCGAAAATCTTCTCCACACGCTCGCCGAGGCCGACCGCATACAGATCGACACCGAAGATTGCCGTGTTGGAGAGAATGGGCTGCAAAGCCTCGTGGAACGAGCCGGTGCTTCCGAGCGTAATGCCTGCGACATGCGCCTGCACAACGGCGAGCATCGGGTCGGCGCTCGGCTGGAACGGCTGACCGTTGTCATCGACGGCGAGCAGATACCGGCACCAGGCAGCCAGCACGAAGGGGATGTAGCGCAGCGACTGCACGTCAAGCTTTGCATCGGCCTCGTAGGCGCGGATGGTGTTGCCGAAGCGGATGGCGAGCTTCTGGCTCGTATCGGTTGCGATACGCTGCGGCGTATCGGGAATGAACGGGTTGGGAAGGCGCTCTTCAATGACCTGGCGTGCAAACTCAACCGGATCGATGATGCCGGGGTTGACAACGACGGGCATCGACTCCTGGAAGGCGATGCGGCGGATGAGCTCGGCCAGATCCGCGTCCTTCATCTCATCGGAAATGCGCTCGTAGCCCAGCATGCAGCCGAGCACGGCCAGCGCCGTATGCAGCGGGTTGAGGCAGGTGCAGACCTTCATCTGCTCGAACTTCTCCACCGTGCTGCGGTCCGTGAAGTAGACGCCATTTGCGCTCAGGGCCGGACGGCCATTCGGGAAGTGATCTTCCACAACGAGGTACTGCGTCTGCTCGGCGTTGACAAACGGCGCAACAAAGGTGTGCCGGGCCGTCTGTACCGGCGCCATATCTTCCAGACCGTCGGCCGTCAGAGCGTCGCAGACCGTGGGATCCGGGCGCGGGGTAATCTTGTCGATGGCCGTCCAGGGGAAGGCAATTTTGTCGTTGCCGGTGATGTATGCGGCGAAGCCTGCGTCAGCCGCACCGTTTTCTGCCCAGTGCTTTGCAAAGTCGCAGACCGCGTCTTCCAGCCGCTTGCCGTTGTGCGAGCAGTTGTCCATGCTCACCAGTGCCAGCGGCAGCGCGCCCGCCTGATAGCGTGCGTAGCAGAGCGCGGCGACCTTGCCGATATAGGTCTTGGGAGCCTGCGTGCCGACCGCGAAGTCCTCGAGGACGGCGGGCATGTAGTTGCCCTGCAGATCCTTCAGATTGTAGCCTTTCTCGGTGATGGTGAAGCTCACCATCTGCAAAGACGGGGAGACGAAGATTTCCTTCAGCCGCGCCCAGTCTTCGCGTGCCGGATCCATCACGAGAGATTCCGTCAAGCTGCCGACCACGTTCTTGCGGACCGAGCCGTCCGGATTCAGGATGACATTGATGCAGAGGTTGTCGTACGGACGGTAGGCCTTTTCGATGATCTCATAGTCAAAGCCCTCGCAGATGATAAGGCCGGTGTCCATCTTGCCGGCGTCCAGCGTATCCTGCGCGATCTGGGAGACGAAGGACCGGGCGATGTTGCCCGCGCCCATGTGAACCCAAACCGGCGTTTTTGCAGTTTTTTCAAGGACCTGCGCGCGGTCATAGCGCGGCAGCGTGTAGTTTTTTTCCTGGAACAGCGCGCTGTTCAGATTGGCATTGGAAAGTTTCATATGATGCGGGAAGAATCCCGTTACACCTCTCTTTCAGTCATTTCGAAAGTGTTTGCAGAAGATTCTCCGTCGCCATGCGGCTCATGACCATGCTGGCGCCGGGCGTGGAGGCCGCGCAGTGCGCGCCCATAATCAGGTTGTCCAGTTGATAAATTTCCGGATTCTTCGGCGGCTCCTCACGGAACACGTCCAGTCCTGCCGCGGCGATTTTTCCTTCCCGAAGCGCCTGCACAAGCGCCGCCTCGTCGATCAGCTCTCCGCGCGCGGTGTTAATCAGAACCGCGGTTTTCTTCATGTGCCCGAGCGCCTCGGCGTTCACGATGCCGTGCGTCTGCTCGGTGAGCGGCAGATGCAGGCTGATGAAGTCGCATGTGGAGAAAATCTCCTCCGGCTGCGCATAGCGGATGCCGTGCGCGTCGGCGTAAGCGCTGTCCCAATAGACATCGTAGGCCAGCACCTCCATATGGAAGCCCGAAGCGCGCTCCGCCACGCCCTTTCCGATGGCGCCGAGACCCAGAATGCCGAGGTGCTTTCCGAAAATGTCCAGACCCATGCGCTTGGTCCAGTCCTGTTCATGGCAGAACTTGTCGATCAGCGGAATCTTTCTTGCGCACGCGCACAGAAGCGAGAACGCGTAGTCCGCGACGGCCTGGGAATTTGCCCCGCGCGTGATGGAAACCTCGATGCCGCATCTGCGGCAGTAATCCAGATCAATGTTGTCCGTTCCGACACCGTATTTCGAGACGGCGCGAAGATCCGGCGCGCAGCGAAGCACTTCCTCGTCCAGCGGATCGACCCCGATGATGACGCCGACGCAGTCCGCAATCTGCTCCATCATCTCTTCCTTGGTCAAAATCCTGCCGTACGGGTTCAGCACAGGCGTAAAGCCTGCCGCGCAGAGCATGTCCGCCACCGACGCGTCATACTTGCCGTAGGAACGCGGTGTAATAAGTACCTTTTTCATCCTGACCTCCGGGTGATCTGCGGCTCAAAGGCCGCTGAGATACGCGCTGCGATAGCGCTCATAGAGCGACCGGCAGGCTTCTGCCTGCGAAGCGCGCGGCCGCACACGGTGCATCGACGTATTGCTGCCCTGTCCAAGCGGCGCGGGATCTCCCGCGGCATGGGCGGCCAGCAGCGCCGCGCCGATGGTCGATGCATCCGGCTCGTTGGCGCATAAGAGCTCGCGCTGCAAAAAGTCCGCCAGCATCTGCGTCCATTGGGGCGAATGCAGCACGCCGCCGGAAACGCGGATGTCCAAAGGCTCCTGCGAGCAGGCGCAGAGCGTTTCGTAGCACTGATACAGGTTGCACAGAATGCCGGCAAGCAGTCCCCGGTAGAGTTCCTTCGGGCCGTGCTCCGGCAGAACGCCGAGAAAACCGCCGCGCCGCGCATCATTCCAGCCGGGGCAGCGCTCTCCGAAGAGAAACGGCAGAAACACCGGAAGATCCTCCAGATTCCAGTCCCCCTGCTCCAGCTCGTCAAACGAAAGATTCCGGCCGAGCGCGCGCTCCATAAACCAGTTGACGCAGTTGCACGCGCCCGAAATGGCCGCGCCGCTCACCCAGCCGTCAACGCCGTAGTAACACCACAGCGCGTGATTCTCCGGCAGCTTCGGCTCCGGCACCGACAAGCGGATGGCCGCGCTCGTGCCGATGGAAAGCGTCATCCGTCCGTGCTCGAGCGCACCGGCGGCAAGCTGGTTGAGCGCGCCGTCCGGAAACGCCGGAACAACCGGGATTCCGGGCGCAATGCCGAGCAAATCCGCCGCCTGCTGCGTCAAGCCGGCCGTGTCGCGGAATGTTGCCAGCGGTGCGAGCTGCTCCGGCCGAATGTTCAGCCATTGCAGCACAAAATCGTCATAGGTTAACTTGTGGATGTTGATGAGTCCGCCACCGCTCATGGTGCTGATCGATTCGCGGTACTCCCCCGTGAGCCGGTAGAACGTGTACGCGCCCTGCGAAACAAACTGCATGCGCGAAAGCTCCGCGCCCTGCGAGGAAAGCCAGCGCAGCGCATGACGGGAATACGTCACATGGGGCATGCAGCCGGTTCTCTGGTAGAGCGTGTCCGTGAGCGTTTTATCCTGCCGGATGGCGGCGCACTGCGCGCTCGGCGCGAGATAGTTCCACGAATACGTCTTTCCGGGCTTCGAGAGCGAACCCTCGCAAAGTCCGATACTGTGCCACGTACCGCAGACCGCGACGACCTGCACCGGCTGCCCGGCCGCAATTTCCGCGCCGGCCTGTATGGTAAGCGCCGCGATGGCGTCCGTGTCGGAAACACCGCCCGCGCAGACCGCCTGCGGATACGGAATCGTCTTCACCGCGCGCACGCCGCACGCGGTGTCGTACAAAATCGCTTTGGCGGAGCTTGTGCTGGACTCAAGTGCCAGTACGATCATTGTCCAGGTTCTCCTTATACATCCGGCTCGCTTCATCCAGGTGCTTCTCCAGCGCCAGATAGGCGGCGGAGTAGTTTGCCTTGTAAAGCGCAGCCAGGATCTCCAGATGCGCCCGCTTCGATTCGAGCGCGTTGTCATTTTCACTGTACATATGGATTCGGATCAGATTCTGCATGCCGCTGTACTGCTGGATCAAAAACGGGTTTCCGGATGCTTCAACAATCATCCGATGCAGCTTTTCGTCGAGCGCCAGCATCGCGCGCGAACGCGGCTCGCGCTTTTCAATCTGCTGATACAGCTCCAGAACCTCCGTCCGGTCAATCCGGTCGGCAAAATGATCCAGACAGTGCAGCTCGTAGAGCTTTCGCACCTCGCCGATCTGGGCAAGCTCCCGGTTGGAATACTCCTTTACAAAAACGCCGACTCGCTGCTGCGTCTCCAGCAGTCCCTCCGTGGTTAACTGCTGCAGGGCGTTTCGGACAGGCATGAGGCTCACGTGATTCTCCTCGGCAATCTGCTTGGGATTGACACGCTCTCCCGGCTTGATTTTCCGCTCGAGAATCAGATTCAGTATCAGCTCATGCATCTGTTCATTGACAGTATCGGCAATAATCATAGCGCTTTGCTTCTGGTCGGGCCGCGCCCGGAAGCCTCCCCCTTACCACAAATTATCGTGTTCGTTAAATTTCATCTCTTCCGGCTCACTGATAATCTGCATATTGGGGTTGCTCCGCACTTCGGCCAAAAGTGCCTCAGACACCCAGATTTCATCCATATGCATGGTATCGTGAATCCTGATAACTCTTGGATTCATTATATCATTTCCGCCGTTATACTTCAAGCAGGCTGCAATCGCATCCCAGTCCGAATTCAGAACCATCGGCACGCGAAACGGCGTAAAAGTGGTCGAAGTGAGCGCATTCGGGAACGATGCGTAGAAGTCACATTTTTCCAAACACCTTTTTGTCGTCACGTCTCCGTAGCCAAGTCCTGCCATCTGGCCGTGCGTATCGGCCGACAAATCGAGGATCGCCATCTTTGCCGCGTTCATGCCGCCCGAGACATAGGGGTTGCAGAACCGGCCCGTGATGTTCGGGTCCATGCCGTCGCCTGAAATATCTTTTCCGATCTGATCGATGATGAGCAGATCCACGTCCTTGATGTAGCTCTGCGCCAGAAGCGATTTGGATTCCAGCAGCAGCGGCGGCTCCTTGTCGGCGAACTCGTCGCTGCGCAGCACTTCAATCTTGGCCGTCTCATCATAGGCGTTTTCCAGAATTGCCAGGCCGAAGAGGACCGGCGCATGCTTCAAAATCGCCTTGCCGAACATCGGGATGTTGTAGCCCATGCGGGCGGGGCCTTCGCGGTGGAAGTTCTCCGCGCCGCGCTGCTTGCCGAGACCGATGACCATCATCTTCATCATGCCGCTCTCGTACGGGCCGCGGAAGTCGGTGTGGGGCTTGACGCGGCCGACGACGACAATGCCGTCCGCCTCCGCCGCGTTGCGGTCAATATAGACATCCCGGCCGTCCTCGGTTTTGCCGATATACTTTGTTTCCATCGAAGAGCGGATCGGCGCGCCGCAAAATTCCTCCGTGACGCCGTAGCTCTCAATGATGGCCCGCTGGCCCTCGGCCGTCGCGCCGCCGTGGCTTCCCATGGAGGGAACGATGAACGGCTTTGCGCCAAGCTTCTGCAGGCAGCGGCAGACCTCGCGGATGATAAAGCGGATGTTTGCAATGCCGCGGCTGCCGCAGGTGACGGCAATCTCCATGCCGGGCTTTACAAGGGCGCTGATATCGTCTCTGGCAATCAGCTCGCGCACACGGCCCTCCACATCCTTGACCTGCGGCCGGGGGAAGTTCTGGCGCACGCGCGCCATGCGCGGCAGATATGCATCCTTCAGCAAATCGGCAATGAGTTTGTAATCTTCGATCTGGTTCATAGTGCGTCCTCATTTTCTCCTCGCAGTTTTGCCGCGGTCTTTGCTTTTGCCGGATGCATATGGTATACTTGGCATCGTAACCTGGCCGCGGCCAAAGAAATGCGAGGGAGCTTTTATGAAAAAATTATTGCAGAACAAGCGATTTATTCTGGCGCTGATCGTTGTGCCCAATCTCATCATCACTTTTCTCACAAACGGAAACAACGCGCTTTACACGCTGGGCGCTGCGCTCGGTGCGGCGACGGTTGTGTATCTGATCTACTACGCCAGCCGCATCCTTCTGAGCAGAACCGACCTCAACCGGGACTGGATCATTCCGGTCTCCCTTGCCTGCGGATACGGAATCTATTACGCCTGCATGTATCTGTTCTGAGCCGGAGGCTCAGAAGACGACGTTGACCTTCATGTAATTGCCGGGGTTTTCGGAAATATCGCGGACCGTGGCCGGCGCTTCGTCGACCGTGACGACCTTCGTGAGAATCCGGCGCGCGTCCACCTTGCCGCTGTAGATGAGCTCGACGGCCTCTTCAAACTCATGATATGCGTTTCTCGCGCCGAGCAGATCGAGCTCTTTGCGCGTAATCATGTCGGTCGGCAGCGAGGTCTCCTTGTGGGGCCAGCCGGTGAAGGCGATGCGGCCCGCCTGGCAGACGATGTCGAGCGTTGCGCGGATGGCGCTGTTGGCGCCGGAGGCCTCGAGCGCGCACTGCACCATTTTGCCGTTCGTGTATTCCGAAATCTTTTCCACAAGATTGTCCGTCTTGAGGTTGACCGTGTATTTGACGCCGAGCGAACGGGCGAACTCCAGCCGCTCTTCGACCAGGTCAATGAGAATCGGATGCGCGTCATATGCCAGCGCAACCATCGCGACCAGCATGCCGATGGGGCCTGCGCCGCTGATGGCGATAAACTCGCCGGCCTTCAGCTTCAGACGGTGCACGCCGTGCAGCGCGATGCAGAGCGGCTCTGCAATCGGGATGATGTCCCAAGGCATATCGTCGGGCACCTTGACCAGCCATTTTGCCGGATGGGCAAAGGTTTCCGCCATGCCGCCGTCGACATGGACGCCGAGCACGTGCATGTTGTCGCAGCAGTTCGTCCGGCCGATGGAGCACGGATAGCAGTGGCCGCAGTACATGTAGGGCTCCACGACGACATGGTCGCCGACCTTGAGGCCCTTGGGGTTATCTTCGGGGATGGACAAAATATCGCCCGCCAGCTCGTGACCGATGATGCGCGGATACGACACCAGGCCGTTTGTTCCGCGGTATGCGCCGATATCACTGCCGCAGATGCCTGCCGCGTGAATCTTGAGCAGCGCCTCGCCGGGCTGTACCGGCCGCTGCTCCAGCTCCGTTACGCCGATGACGCCGGGCTCTTTCAGCAATACTGCTTTCATTGTGTACTCCCTCTTTCTCAAAGATTTTTCTGTGCGGTAAAACCGCTGTACAGCAGCTCCAGGTGCCGTCCGATGTGGCGCTCCAGCCGCTGCATATACTCTTTGTCATACTGCCGCCACACCTTGTAGAGCCGGTCACGGAAGCGATAGCTGCCGTCCGGCGCTTTTTCGTTCAGGATCAGGCCGTAGGTGATGTGGACCAGCTGCCGCTCGTCGTTGTTCGTTTCCAAAAGCGTTACAAGCGCCTCGTCGGGAACGGAATCGAGCGGCGGAATGTTATTCAGATTTGTCGTGACATGGTAATACTTCGTGGCCTCGTAAAATGCGTCCGGCAGTATAAAATCATGGATTTCCCGGTAAAGCGCCGGCGCGTGCTCAGCCACAACCGCCATCGCCTCCAGCCAGCTTGTGCCGGCGGTCTTGAGGTGGAAGTGTCCATGCGTGTATTGTCCGATGGTGGGGAAGACGGAGAACTTGTCCGAGCCCGAGTGGATGCTGAGCTTATAGCCGAGATGGTCGGCAATCGCCGCGTGCACCGCAAAGTCGCGTTCAAAGGCCGGAAGCTCGCCAATGTAGTCGATGCCCTTCTGGAACTCTCCGATGAAGCGCGGCGCGACGGTCACTGGCTGAACGCCCTGCAGCTTTAATTCGTTTGCAATGAAAAAATGCTGCTCCGGAAGCGTCGGCGTCGAGGTCTCGTCGATGGAAATTTCAAAGTCGGCCTTACCGTCTTTCATAAACTTCCGGTAAATGGAGACGGCGAAGGCGATGGCCTCATTGTAGATCAGGCACGTTCTGCGTAGAAGCTCCGGCGTAAATGTGAGCATATAGTCGCCGACCGTAAAGCGCTTTCCGAGATAGCACGCTTCGATGGCGGCGTCGGGCTCATAGCTTTCCGCGACGGCCTCATCGGTCATCTCGGCCGCTTCCCCGTGGATGTGCTCGCTGCAGTCAAGGGTAATCATCGTGTAGCCGCAGCTCAGCGCGTACGCCACTTCCTCCGGTGTTTTCAGATGGTCGCCGTCGGCGCCGAAGCCGCGCTGGAAGTCCTCGCGGAACACAGCGTAGCTCACATCATCCAGCACCTTTTCAAAGGTGCGGCCCGTGAGATGCAGTTCGCGGATCGACTGCTGGGCCAAAATCGGGTATGCGTCATAGGTTTCAAACACGCACACATGCCCCGGCGTTGCAATGCCGAGGCGATCGCCGGTCCCGGCAGTACGCTCTTTTCCCAAAACCCGCGACGGTGCGGTAAACGCAAAGCGCTCACGCAGGACGCAGGCATTTTCATGATTCATGGGCGCTGCAAGCAGCGTCCCGACCGCCGTACCCATGGCTTCGCCGGTAAAGCCGAAGCCGTCGGAAACGATCAGCCAATCGCATTCCTCCGCGCGCCAAATAAACGCCAGGCAGCCGCCTGCGCGGTGGACGGAGCGCGGATACACGCCAAATTCTTCGCAGCGCTCCGGCGCGCAGCCGGCCGCCGCAAATGCCCGAACGGCAGAAAAATCAGTCATAAGCAATTCCCTCATCGGCCGCTCCCTGCGCAAAACCTTGCGCAGGGAGCGTTTGTTGTTTTAGCCGTTCAGTTCCTTGACCGCATCGTCCACGGCGCCTGCGAAGACGTCGAGCGCTTCGGTAAGGGCCGCTTCGTCGATCATCAGAGGCGGCGTGACCTTCAGCGTCGAGCCGCTGCCGACGGGCGCGAAGAACAGGACGCCGCGCTGCATGCACAGCTCCACGATCCGCGTTGCCAGATCGCAGTCCATTTCCTTCGTGCCGGGCTTCGTGAACACAACCGCCCATGCCAGGCCGCAGCCGGAAACAAAGCCTATGTGGTCGGGATGCTTTGCCTGCATGACCTTGAGCTTTTCCTTGCAGACAGCGCCAAGGTTGCAGGAGTTGTCGACCAGATGATGGTTCAGGATGTAGTTGACGCTTGCATACGCAGCCGCCGCGCAGACGGGGTTGCCGCTATGCGTGCTGGTCATCTTGTTCGGGCCATAGAGGTTCATGACGTCCGCACGGCCGACGACAGCCGACAGCGGCATGCCGCTGCTGATGCCCTTGCCGCAGCAGATCAGATCCGGCGTAACCTCGGCGTACATGAAGCCGAAGAGCTTGCCGGTGCGGCCGAAGCCCGCCTGCACCTCGTCGAAAATGAGAAGGATGTCATGCTCGGTGCAGAACTCACGCAGCAGCTTGACAAAGCCCTTGGGCATCAGCTGAACCCAGCCGCCCTGGAAGGTCTCGGTCATGACGGCCGCGATGTCGTCCGGGTTGACGCCGTGGTCCTTGAGCGCGGCGAGGAAGTGCTCGAAGCAGACCGCATCGCTGTAGTCGCTGCGCGACTCGTCGGCCCACTCGTACTTAAACGCATTGGGGAACGGAACCTGCACGAACGTGGAGTCGGGCGTGACAATCCAGTTCTTTGCCGACGGCGTGCCGCCCGCCTGCTGCGAGCCCATCGTGCGGCCATGGAAGCAGTCGTCAAAGGTCACGACGACGCGCTTGGTTGCGCTCTTGGTAAGGCCGTAGGTCTTGGTCAGCTTGATGGCGCACTCGGTGCTCTCGGCGCCGGTGCTCAGAAGGAAGACGCGGTTGTCGGGAATCGGGACGATCTCGGAGATCTTCTTGACCAGATGCGCGCGCTGCTCGTTCGGGAAGACATAGCTGTGAACCAGGCCGTGCGAAATCAGATCCAGCATTGCCTTCTGCACATCGGGGTTGCAGTGGCCGGCGTTGGCCACGACGACGCCGGAGGAGAAGTCGATCCAGCGGTTGCCCCAGCGGTCATAGACGTTGTAGCCGATGGCCTTGTCCCAAATGACGGGAGGCTGGCCGGACATGGAGGTCGGCTCGTACCGGCGCATTTCCTTGAGAATCTCAACCGCCTCCGGCGCAGGAATCTGCGTCTCGATGGTGCGGTTCTTTGTATTTACCTTCGCAACATTCTGCGGCTCAAGCGTAAAGTTTGCCATAATCATTTTCTCCTTGCTATGATTGCTAATCCTGGAAATTATTTCGCGCCCAGGTACGCGCTCTTGACTTCTTCGTTGTTCAAAAGGTCGCTGCACTTGCCGCTCAGGGCAATTTCACCGTTCTTCAGAACGTAAGCGCGGTCGGCCGTATTGAGCGCCAGCTTCGAGTTCTGCTCGACGAGCAGAATCGTCGTGCCCTCCTGCTTGATCTCGCGGATGGCCTCGAACACTTCCTTGACGATCAGCGGGGCCAGGCCCAGCGACGGCTCGTCAAAGAGGATAATCTTCGGCTTTGCAACCAGCGCGCGGCCGATGGCCAGCATCTGCTGTTCGCCGCCGGAGAGGGTGCCAGCCAGCTGGCTCTTGCGCTCTTCCAGACGCGGGAAGCGCTTGAAGACCTTTTCGATGTCCTCCGCAACGGCCTTGGAATCCTTGCGCAGGTATGCGCCCGCGGCCAGGTTCTCGGCGACAGAGAGCTTCTTGAAGACATGACGGCCTTCAAAGACGTGCGCGATGCCGAGCGCGGCGATCTTGTTTGCGGCCATGCCCTGGATGGGCTTGCCGTTGAAGAGGATCTCGTTCTGCATGCCCTTGGCCGGCACAAGGCCGCTGATGGCGCGCAGCGTCGTCGTCTTGCCCGCGCCGTTCGAGCCGATCAGCGCGACGGTCTCGCCCTGCTCAACAGTCATGGAGATGCCTTTGAGGACGTGGATGGCGCCGTAGGAATAATGAAAATCTTTCAGTTCAAGCATCGGTGTCATATTATTCGCCTCCCAGGTACGCTTCGATAACGGCCGGATTGTTCTGGATTTCTTCCGGCGTGCCGCTTGCGAGCATTTTGCCGTAGTTGAGCACGTAGATGTAGTCGCTGATGTTCATAACCAGGTCCATGTCGTGCTCGACGATCAGAACGGACAGATCCCAGCGCTGCATGATGCGCTTGATGATGACGTCCAGATCGCTCTTTTCCTTACTGTTCATGCCGGCTGCCGGCTCGTCGAGCAGCAGAAGGCTCGGGTTGCTGGCGAGCGCGCGCGTGATTTCCACGAGGCGCTGCTGACCATACGGGAGGCTTCCGGCCGGCGCGTTTGCAAACTGGCTCAGGCCCATGAACTCCAGAAGCTCCTGCGCGCGCGCGTATGCTTCCTTTTCTTCCGTGCGGTGGCGCTTGGTGTGCAGCAGCGAATCAAAGAAGTTTGCCTTGAGGTCCGCGTGCATGGCGACGATGACGTTGTCAATGACGCTCATGTCGGCAAACAGGTTGATGATCTGGTAGGTACGGGACAGGCCCATGTTGTGAATCTGGTAGGGCTGTTTGCCCTTGATGCTTTTTCCGTTGAGCTCAATGGAGCCGGTGTCTGCGTTGTAAACGCCGCTGATGCAGTTAAAGCACGTCGTTTTGCCTGCGCCATTCGGGCCGATCATCGCGACGACCTTGTGGTCGGGAATTTCCAGCGAGACGTCGTTGTTTGCGATCAGCTCGCCGAAACGCAGCGTCATATGTTCAACCTTCAGCATTTGCTTCCGCCTCCTTATTGTTCTTTTTCGCCTTGAGCGACACATAAAGCGCCTTGAGTTCCCCCACAACGCCGCGCGGCAGGAACAGGATGAAGATCAGAAGCAGAATGCCGTAAACCAGCAGCTGATACTGCTCGGCGTGGCTGAGGACTTCCTGGATAATCATGATGCCGACTGCGCCGACGACGGGGCCCCAGTTCAAGCAGATGCCGCCGAAGAGAATCATAATCATGTAGATGACCGACTGCGACTGCAGCGCGGTTTCCGGGCTGATGTAGCCAACATAGTGGCAGTACATTGCACCGGCAAACGCGGCATAGAAGCCGTAGAAGCCGAAGGCGTAAATCTTATACTTGCGGACGTTGATGCCCATGCCGTTTGCGGCGTGGGTGTTCTGCTTGATGGCCAGGAACGCGCGGCCGACGCGGGACTTCGTGAGAAGGATCTTCAGCGAGACGAACAGCAGGCAGCACACAAGGCCGAAGTAGTAGAACATCTGAGAGCTCTTGAAGCTCACGCCGAAGATGGTTAACGGATCGGTAAACGCGCCGATGAAGTCGCCCGTGATGCCGCCCGGGGAACGGGTGATGAGCTGATAGACGACGTGGTTAAACGCGATCGTGGAGAGCGAGAGGAACGCGAAGCGCAGCTTCGAAACCGGGAAGGCCAGGATCATGCCGACGATGGCGGAGAGAATGGCCGCGAGAATCATCGAGATGAGAACCGGAACGCCGAAATGGTTATGAATCAGCAGCGAGCCGTAGCCGCCCATGCCGTAGAACGCGGCGGTTGCGAAGGAGATCTGTCCGCTGTAGCCGTAGAGCACATCCAGGCCGGAGGCCGCGATGACGTACATCTCGGTGAAGCAGAGCAGCGTCATGATATACGGGGAGTTGGTGAAAATAAACGGCATTGCGATCAGCAGCAGGGAAAACACGCCGGTTACGGCAATCTTTTTGCCTTTGTTCTGTTTTGTCAGTTCCATACGTATTCCCATCCTTAATCCGAAATCGATTCCACGTTCAGAATGCCGCGCGGGCGGACAAACAGAACGATCAGAACCGCAACGTAGGCGATAATCTGCTTCATAGACGAGGAGATATAGCCGGCCGCGAAGGTCTCGAGCGCGGACAAGACGCCGCCGCCGATCAGTGCGCCGTACATATCACCGTAGCCGCCGATGACGGCGCTGGCGAAGCCCTTGGCCGACATGGACGTGCCGAGCGTTGTCGTAACACCGTAAAGCGGGCCGACCAGAATACCGGCCAGACCTGCGACGGAGACGGAAATCGCCCAGGTAACTCTCGTCGTGGCGTCCACGTTGATGCCGCAGCTTCTTGCCGCATCCTGGTCCATGGCCGCCGCGCGCATTGCAATGCCGAAAGATGTCTTTTTCATGAAGATGTGCAGTGCAATCATGCACAAAAATGCGATGCCGATGCAAAGCAGGGATTCTGTCTGGTAGATAACGCCGCCGATTTTAATCGTCGGCACGCTGAGGAAGGATTTCAGACGCAGCGGGGTGCCGCCCCAAATGACGAGCTCCACGCTTTGTACAATGTAAGAAATGGCGACAGTCGCCAGAATGAGCGCCGAGGTGGAGACCTTCCGCTTGAAGATCGGGCGGATGACGAACTTCTCCAGCAGGCAGCCGATGAAGAACGTACAGACCACCGTGCAGATCAGCGTCAGCCAGATCGGCAGGTTCATCAGATTATAGAACGTATAGCCCAGGAAGCCGCCCAGGCACATCAGATCACCCTGCGAAAGGTTCATGATGCCGGAAGCTTTATAAATCAGGCTGTAGCCCAATGCAATCAGGCCGTAGATACTGCCGGTGAGCAAAGCGGCTATTAAAAGCTGAATAAACATTCGTACACCTCTTTCAATGGATATGACCGGGAAGCACGGTGGAAAGTGCCGCTGTGCCGCTCATGGTATCCGGCCAGGGGGATGCGCGCGGGAGCCCCCGTGCGCGGGGCCTATCGGGTTTGCCGGTAATATCTTTGCGGCATAGGTTTTACCCTATGCCGCAAAAGAATATGCCTGCTACAGAGTCAAATCATGAACTTGGATGGTTGGTTTCGATTAATACTCGTTGCCGGTTGCAGCCTTGTATGCGTCGTAGCCGCCCTCGTCCATCCAGGTCTGCCAGTCAAGGTTCTTGCCATCGACAAAAACGAAGCGTCTGACATTGTGGTACGGTTCGCCGTCGCCGTTGGAGTAATCCATCGTGCCGCCGAGGCCTTCGATCTTGATCTGCGGAACGACAGCCAGCATGGCGTCGGTCTCGTTGGAGCCGGAAAGCTTGGTTGCTTCCCAAATGACCATTGCGGAGTCATATGCACGGTAAGCAATCTCGGTGGAGGGCAGCCCGCCGTACTTGTCGACGTAGATCTGCAGGAATTCCTTCATGTTGGGGATGTCGCAGTCGTCGATGCTTGCATAGGTGACATAGGGATTGGCGAAGAAGATGTAGTTGGAGTTCTCCAGGCCGGCAATATCAGCCGCCGCTGCGTAGTAGGACTCCTTGTCGAAGAAGGTGCCGGTATAGCCGAACTGGCGCATCTGCTTGACGAAGTAGCCGATGTCGTTGCCGCTCATGCTGGTAAAGACCGCCTGCGGAGCAGCGTTGAGGATACGGGTGCACTGGCTGGTCATGTCGGTGTCTTCGACTTCGCAGGACTCGGTAATGACGATCTCAATACCGGCCTCTTCGCAGAGGGAGACAACGGTGTCCTTGAAGCTGATGGAAGCTTCGGACTGGTCATGCATCATAGCGATCTTGGTGAGGCCCATTTCCTTCATCATTTCGACGGCGTTCGGCGCAACGAAGTCATAGTTGACGCTGCCGCGGATGAGGTATTCCCAGCCCTGCTGCATCCACGTTGCGGAAGTGCCCATACCGATGGTGAAGATCTTGGCATCGTTGTAAACGTTGCCGGCCGCCAGAACCTCAGAGGAAACCTGAGAGGCAATAATGGCGTTGCAGTGCTCATTCTGCGTGAGCTTCTGTGCGCTCTTGACAGCTTCTTCTGTGGAGCCCTTGGAGTCGTACAGGGTAGCCATCACGCCGGTAGCACCGTTGAAGCCACCGTTGGCGTTGATGTGTTCCAGCGCCATTTCCAGACCGTTGATTGCTTCCAGACCGTACTGAGCGGTAGCGCCGCTGTAGCTGACGGAAATGCCGATGCTGAACGTGTCGCTGGAAGCGGCAGTCTCGGCAGGAGCTTCGGTCTGCGTGTTATCAGATGCAGTGTTGGTCGTTTCCTGCGCGGTTGTGGTCGTATCACCGGTTTCTGCCGTCTTCTGTGCGCAGCCAACCATGGAGCACAGAACTGCCAGAGCGATGAGCAATACAACGATTCGTTTCTGGAATGTTTTCATGTTACCACCTCTTAAAAATTTTTGATTTCCTTTTACATCGAAATCTATTATCTATTATAACAGCTGGCAGATTGATTGCAATTCGCGCGTTCTACCAAATTCCTAGTATATTTTTGTACAAACATACAATTATAATCAAAAAATGTGCTTTTTTATAGCGCTTCTATCCAATTCTATTGACAGCGTTTTTTCTTTTCCTTATAATAGCGTCAAAGCTACGCTGTTATAACAGATTGTAAAATCCGGTGATATTGGCAATGTAGCCCAGAAAGTCTTTTTGTTTTTTGTATTGTATTATTATAAAAGGAGTGGAATCCATGCAAACCTACAATTTCAGCGCTGCCGACTTCCAGACCATGCAGAAGGACATTTTCAAATTCCTGTTCGACTTCACCGCGATCCCGTCCGTCTCCAGTGACGAAAAGGAAGCGTGCGAATATATCTACCAGGAGTTTTCCAAGCTCCCCGGCGTCGTTGTTGAGCGCCAGTATCTGGACAACGCCATCATGGACGACCCCTATTGGAATCCGGGCCCCTACTTTGCAAACGACTACACCGGCCACTTCAACGTCATCGCGACCTGGAAGGGCACGGGCGAACAGGCGCCTGTCTACGTCAACGCCCACATCGACACCGTTATGGCCTGCTCCCCCGATCTGATGCCGCCGCACGCCGATGACGACGACCGCATCTACGGCCTCGGCGTTCACGACGACAAGGGCCATGTCGCGGCCATCTACGGCGCGTTCAAGTATCTGTCCGAGCACAATGTGAAGCTCCCGTTCGACGTCATCGGCCATCTGGTCGTGGAAGAGGAAATCGGCGGCAACGGCTCTTTGTGGGCTGTGCGCCACGCGAAGGAAAAGGGCCAGTGCGCGCTGATGCTCGACGGCAACGAAGGCCTTCTGATGCACGCCTGCCGCGGCTGCATCTGGCCGCGCATCACCTGCACGGGCATTTCCTGCCATCCGGGCGACCGCAAGAAGCAGAAGTTCGCCAGCGCCTACGATTACCTGCAGAAGGCCATTGAGGACGTCCGCGAGGCCCACGCAGAATACTGCGCATGGCTCAAGGACCATCCGGTCAAGTACTTTGAGGACGAGGTTCCCCCGCTGAACATCGGCATGATCCACGCCGGCAACTGGCCCGCAACCGTCCCGACCGAAGCGTTCACGCAGATGGTCTACGGCGTGTTCCCCGGCGCAGACTACAACATCAACTCCGTCGAGCGCAAGCGCATCGAAGACAAGCTGGCCGCCGATCCGGATCTTGCTGGTCATTACAAGGTTGAGTTCACCTTCGACGTCATGGCCGGTGTGACCGACGTGGAAGATCCGCTGGTTCAGGAGTTCCATCAGGCCGCCGTCGACGCGGATCTGCCGGCAACCATCGGCGTGTTCAACGCCGCCTGCGACATCGGCTTCTACCGCAACCTCATGGGCGTCCCCGCCATCAACTTCGGCGTCGGCGAAAAAAATGCGCACTCGATGCACGAGTCCATCAAGGTAAGCGACATACTCAAGCTTTCCCACGCTGTGACGAACTTCCTTGCCATCCGCGGCAAGCTGTAAGCGTATCCATTTCAAAACCGGGCCGCATGCCGCGGCCCGGCCCATCCATATAACATAACAGAATGAGAAAGGAGCTCCCATGAAAAGTGAGGTTTTTTACTTATCGGACGATCGAAGCGTCAGCCTGACCAGTTACCGCTACATCCGCTCCAAGGTGCTGCGGAATCTGAACGAGGAATGGGAACCGGCACGGCGCCCCGCCGTCATCGTCTGCCCCGGTGGCGCTTACACATATCTGGCCGACCGCGAGGGCGAGCCGGTTGCGCTGTCGTTTATGCAGAAGGGCTATGATGCGTTCGTTCTGCGCTATTCGCTCGGCGAGCGTTCGGCCTATCCCAGCCCGCTTGACGATATTTCCAGAGCCGTCTGGTTTGTGCGCAGCCACGCGGATGAATGGGAGATCGATCCAGACCATATCGCCGTGTGCGGCTTCTCTGCCGGCGGTCATCTCTGCTCGCTGCTCGGCACGCAGTGGAATACGCCCGGCCTCTGCCAGCGTCTCGGCATTCCCGAGGGCGGCAACCGGCCGAACGCCATGATTATGTGCTACGCCACCACCGGCGAATATGCCATTGAGGGCTCAGCGCCCCGCACCGCCACCAAGAGCACCGGCAGGGTCGCCGCTGCCTGCGGCGCAATGCTCAGCGGCAAGGTCCGCCCCGAGACCGTCACCGTCAACTATGTCAGTGCCGACACCGCGCCGGCATTCATCTGGCAGGGTCGCGAGGACTTCCTGAACGTTCTGGAAAACATCCACTTCGCAGAAAAGATGTACGAGGTCGGCGCGCCGTTTGAACTGCATATCTTCGGCAACGGCTCGCACGGCATGTCTCTGTGCATGCCGCAGACCAGCTATTTTGACAAAACCTACCCGGTCAACATGGACCAGTGGTTCCCGCTCTGCGTCAACTGGCTCAACGACCAGTTCGGCTTCTGAGCTTTCACCCCACACTTTAATCGCACGGAGGAAACTGTTATGAATCTGAGAGAAACCTACCGCTACGCCATCGCGTGCCCGACGAGCATGGGCCTTCGCATCACGCCGGAGAACCGGATGGCGGTGCAGAACAGCAATCTGTTTTATTTGCAGGCAACGAGCGCGGAATCAAACGTGCTGAATGTCGCGTCGAGCCTTGGGCGGGAATGCCTTGCACTCACAAAATTCGTCAAGGGAAGTCCGATGGCGGACTTCATCAAGCGGCAGCTGCGCGCGCGGAACATCCGCTTTGAGGGCTTGGAAGTCGAGCAGGGCGGCCCGTGGGGTTACCGCCATCAGTTCAACATCGCGGATTCCGGCTTCGGCCTGCGCGCGCCTCGCGTCTGGAATGACCGGGCAGGCGAGGTGGGCAGGACACTTTCCATCGAGGATTTTGACATCGACCGCATCTTCGGGCAGGAGGGCGTTGGAATTTTGCATCTTTCCGGCCTCATCGCGGCCATGAGCCACGAGACGACCGAATGTTGCCTCGCCCTCGCGAAGGCCGCCAAGCAGTACGGTACACTCGTCTCGTTCGATCTCAACTACCGCGCCACCTTCTGGAAAGGCCGCGAGGAAGAACTCTCCAAGGCATTTCACGAGATTGCCTCCTGCGCGGACGTTCTTATCGGCAACGAGGAAGATTTCCAGCTCTGCCTTGGCTTTAAAGGTCCCGAAGCGGGCGGCAAGGATTTGTCCTCTAAAATTGAATCCTTCCAGGCCATGATCACGCAGGTGCAGGAAAAATACCCGAACGCGAAGATGTTTGCAACAACGCTTCGTCAGGTGATCTCTGCGAACGAGCACCTCTGGGGCGCGATTTTGCTCGCAGATGGCAGGTGGTACGTCGAAGAGCCCCGCGAAATTCAGGTCATGGATCGTATCGGCGGCGGCGACGGCTTCTCGGGCGGTTTACTCTACGGCGTTCTGAACGGTTGGGAGCCGGAAAAGTGCCTGCAATTTGGTTGGGCAAGCGGCGTTCTGGCGGCTTCTAGTCTCAACGATTACGCTGAGCCCGCCGATGAAAAGCAGGTCTGGGACATTTACAAGGGCAATGCCCGCGTGCAGCGCTAAGGAGAAACATACATATGAAAAAAGCAGATATTGGCCTTATCGGCCTTGCCGTGATGGGGGAGAACCTCGTCATGAACATGGAGTCGAAGGGCTTCACGGTGGCGGTTTTCAACCGCACGACCGAAAAAGTGGACAAGTTCGTAAGTGGCCGTGCCGCGGGCAAGAACATCATCGGCTGCCACAGCCTTGAAGAACTCGTGGACAATCTGGAGAAGCCGCGCAAGGTCTTCATGATGGTGAAAGCCGGCAATGCGGTCGACGACATGATCGAGCAGCTTCTGCCGCTTCTCGAAGACGGCGATATTTTAATTGACGGCGGTAACTCCCATTTCCCGGACACGATCCGCAGAACCGCATACGTCGAGTCCAAGGGCAAGCTCTACATCGGCACCGGCGTGTCCGGCGGCGAAGAGGGCGCGCTGAAAGGCCCCAGCATGATGCCGGGCGGAAGCCCCGCTGCATGGCCGTATGTGAAACCGATTTTCCAGGCCATTTGCGCGAAAGTCGAAGACGGCAGTCCCTGCTGTGACTGGGTCGGCGAGAATGGTGCAGGTCATTTCGTCAAGATGGTGCATAACGGCATCGAATATGGCGATATGCAGTTAATTTGCGAGGCGTATCAGCTCATGCGCGACCTGCTCGGGATGTCCGATGATGAAATGCACGAGGTCTTCGCCGCGTGGAACAAGACGGAGCTCGACAGCTACTTAATTGAGATCACCCGCGATATTCTTGCCTACAAGGATACCGACGGCGAACCCATCGTGGAAAAGATTCTCGATACCGCCGGTCAAAAGGGTACGGGCAAGTGGACGGGGATCGCCGCGCTGGACGAGGGCGTGCCGCTGACGCTCATCGGCGAAGCAGTCTTCGCAAGATGCCTGTCCGCGATGAAATCCGAGCGCGTCGAAGCATCCAAGGAGTACGCCCGCACGATTCCGGCGTTTACCGGCGATAAAGTCGAGATGGTCGAAGCAATCCGGCAGGCGCTCTATGCCTCCAAGATCATCTCTTACGCCCAAGGGTACACCCTCATGCGCACGGCGGCGAAAACCTACAACTGGAACCTCAACTACGGCGGTATCGCGCTCATGTGGCGCGGCGGCTGCATCATCCGCTCGGTCTTCCTCGGCAAAATCAAGGAAGCGTATGACAACAATCCTGAGCTGTCGAACCTGCTGCTTGACCCGTATTTCAAGGGCACGATGGAAACGCTCATTCCCGCATGGCGTAAAGTCGCAGCGGCAGCCGTGCAGTACGGCGTTCCGGCGCCCGCTATGACGGCGGCACTGAGCTATTTTGACGGCTACACCACCGACCGCCTGCCCGCAAACCTTTTGCAGGCGCAGCGCGACTATTTCGGTGCGCACACCTATGAACGGCTCGATAGCCCCAGAGGACAGTTTTTCCATACCAATTGGACCGGTCACGGCGGCAATACCGCGGCTTCCACTTATAACGCCTGATCCCGCTTCCGGAGACGTGAAAGCTTCCGGACCTTTGATTCCAGACGAAGCCCCGCCACCCCCTTTCCGGCGGGGCTTCCCCACCCTACTTGTCTCGGAGGATATTTATGGAACAGTTTTATTATGCCAAAGATGAAAGCGGCCTGAGCCGTGAAGAAATCCGCGCGGCGCTGCAGGCGTCGCTGGAGGGCCGTGCCGTAAAAAAGGCCCTGATTATCCCGCCGGATTTTACGCGCTTTCATTCGCAGGCCGGCCTGATTACAAACATCTATTACCATCTGCTCACCGACGCCGGCTGCCAGGTCGACGTCATGCCCGCGCTCGGCACGCATGAGCCCGTGTCCAAGGAGCAGTGGCCCGTCATGTTCGGTGATGTGCCCTATGAGAATATGATCGTGCACGACTGGCGTCACGACGTCGTCAAGATCGGCGAGGTCCCGGCCAGCTATTTGGAAGAAATCACCGAGGGCCTCTGGCACGATCCCGTCAGCGTCGAGGTCAACCGCCGCATTATGGACGAGAGCTATGATCTCATCATCTCCCCGGGCCAGGTTGTCCCGCACGAGGTCATCGGCATGGCCAACCACTCGAAAAACCTTTTTGTCGGCGTCGGCGGCAGCGACATGATTAACAAATCCCACATGGTGGGCGCTGTCTACGGCATGGAACGCATGATGGGCAAGGATTACACGCCGGTGCGCAAGATCTTCGACTACGGCATGGAGCACTTCCTGAACAAGCGCCCGATTCTCTTCGTTCTCACCGTCTGCACCGCGCCCCAGGGCGAGAGCATCATGCACGGCATGTTCGTCGGCGAGGGCCGGAACTGCTTAACCGAAGCTGTCAAGCTGGCACAGGAGAAGAACATCGACTTTGTTGAGCACGGCATCAAAAAGTGCGTCGTCTATCTCGACCCCACCGAGTTTAAGTCCACCTGGCTTGGCAACAAGTCCGTCTACCGCGCGCGTATGGCGATTGCGGACGGCGGAGAGCTGATCGTTCTGGCGCCCGGCGTTTCGAAGTTCGGCGAGGATGCGCAGTGCGACAAGCTGATCCGCAAATACGGTTACAAAGGCCGTCTTCACACGCTAGAAGAATTTAACAAGCCCGAAAATCAGGACCTGCGCGACAACATGGGCGCGGCAGCGCACCTTATCCACGGATCAAGCGACGATCGGTTCACTATCACCTACGCAGTCAAGGACATTACGCTCGAAGATGTCGAAGGTGTCAGTTTTCAGGCTGCAAGCTATGACGAGATGGTCAAAAAGTACGATCCTTCCAAGCTGCACTACGGCTATAACACCGTGGACGGCGAAGAGATCTATTATGTCCCGAACCCCGCGCTCGGTCTCTGGATCAACCGCGAAAAGTTTGGGCAAGACTGATCCCCCATATTCATCCCTTCCCTTTTGACACAGCAAGTCCCGGCAGAATATCCGCCGGGACTTGCTGTTTTTATGCTTATGTCTGTTTTCAGGCTGAACATCAGACGCAAAGCACATGCATTCCATTGCGCCCCAGTTTAAATCAAATCTCCGCCAGTAGCTTCGCTTCGACAGAGATGTTTTTGAACCGTTGATGCGTAATCAGCAGGCGGGGGATACGAAAGTAGCTGAACTCTTTCGATTCGTCGCCGTAGAAATAATCTGATACGATAACCGCCGCCATATTTGCCGCTCCTTTCTCTGTTTGGGGTTAATAATCTATGTGATAGAAAAAGCACGATTTGATTTCTTGTCAAATCGTGCTTTTTCTTGATGTTCTTTTTTGTCAGTAAAGTTTGATTTTTCGGTAACTACCTCTTAAAATCCTTAAAATTGTCTCGTTATTTATTGGTATCTACCAAAGTGTGGAATTTTGCGCCATTGGCGCAAAATGATGCGCGCAGTCGAGGCGTATCCTTTTCCGAAAGGCTTGATTCAAGTCTTTCGGGAGCGAAGTTCCCAGAATGCAACCGCGCTTGCCGCTGCGACGTTGAGAGAATCCACGCCGTGCCCCATGGGGATGCGGACGGTGTAGTCGCAGGCGGCGATAGTAGAGGCGGCAAGTCCGTCTCCCTCTGCGCCGAGGACAATGGCAAGCTTCGGAAGATCGGAAAGCCTGCTGTCTCCCAGCGCAATTGAATCGTTGCGCAGCGCCATCGCACAGGTGGAAAAGCCTGCGCGATGCAGAAGCGACCAGTCATCCAGCACAGCCCATGGAATCTGGAACACGGTGCCCATGCTCACGCGCACCGCGCGCCGGGTCAACGGATCGCAGCACGTAGCGGTAAGCAGCACTGCGTCCATGCCCAGCGCCGCTGCCGAGCGGAAGATGGCACCGATGTTCGTCGCGTCCACTACATTCTCTAAAACCGCAATGCGCCGCGCACCGTTCAGAACGTCCGCAGGCGCCTTTGGTGCGGGACGGCGCATCGCGCACAGAACACCCCGCGTGAGCGTATAGCCGGTGAGACCGGCGAGGATATCCCGATCTGCCGTATAGACCGGAATGTCCGGAAAGCGGGCGAGAAGGGGCGCAGCATCGCCTCCTATGTGGCGCTGCTCCATGAGAAACGAGACGGGGGACAGCCCGGCGTCCAGCGCAGTCTGGATCACCTTCGGGCTTTCGGCGATGAAGACGCCCTTTTCCGGCTCCAGCCGATTTCGCAGCTGCGCCTGCGTGAGCCTTGCGTAGACATCCAGCTCGGGCGCGTCCAGAGAGGAAAGAACTTGAATATTTGCCATATACCTGCTCCTGCTCCATAGATTAACTGTATCATACAGGAGACGCGGATAAAAATCAAGCGCCCTGCTGTTTTGCTTCCTGCTCCAGCGCCGTCATGGATTTGCGGAACTGGTGCGAGAACAAAATGGCGGTAAACGTGACAGCGATCACGTCCGCAACCGGCTCCGCCATATAAACGCCCATGACCTGATTGGAAACAAGCTGCGGCATGAGATAAATGAGCGGAATGAGTAGCACGAACTTGCGGACGACTGCCACAATAATCGAGCAGGGGGCGTTTCCCAGCGAAACAAACGTCATCTGGCAGGCAATCTGGATGCCGAAGAGCACCAGCACGCCGCAGTAAATCCGAAGCGCCTTCGCCGCGAAGACGATAAGGTCTTCATTAGGTGTGAAGATCGAGGCAAAGACCTGCGGGAAGAGCTGGATACAGCCCCAGAGAACGGTCGAGTAAACCAGAGACGAGGTAAGAAGCAGCCGGAACGCCTGCTTCACGCGGGCGGCATTTTTTGCGCCGTAGTTGTAGCTCAGAACCGGCTGCGCGCCCTGTGCTAAGCCCTGCAGCGGGAGCATCGCAAACTGCATGACGCTCGTCAGGATGGTCATTGCGCCGACCGCGATGTCGCCGCCGTATTTGAGCAGGGAAGTGTTGAAGCAGACGGAAATGACGCTCTCGCTTGCCTGCATGATGAAAGAGGCTGCGCCCAGCGCCACGCAGGGAAGAAAATATTGCGGGCGCAGGCGGATATTCTCGTTTTTGAGCCGCAGCAGCGTCTTTTTTCCGCGCAGGAACGTGCAGACCCAGACGCACGACACGCTCTGTGAGAGAATGGTCGCCAGAGCGGCGCCTTTGACTCCCATGTGGAATACGAAGATGAACAGCGGGTCCAGGACGATGTTGCACACCGCGCCGATCAGAACGGTCAGCATGCCGGTTTTTGCAAAGCCCTGCGCGGTAATGAAGGCGTTCATGCCGAGCGTCAGCTGGACGAAGATCGTGCCGATGGCATAGATGTTCATGTAGCTGACGGCGTAGTCAATGGTATTCTCGCTTGCGCCGAAGGCAAGCAGCAGCGGGCGGTTCCAGATCAGAAGCACAGCTGTCAGAACGAGCGATACAAGCACCTGCAGCGTAAAGCAGCTGCCGAGCGTCTTTTCTGCCGACTCGTGGTCGTTCTTGCCCATGAAGATCGACGCACGCGGTGCGCCGCCGGTGCTGATGAGCGCGGCAAACGCCGAGACGATCATGATAATCGGCAGGCATACGCCGACACCGGTCAGCGCAAGAGAGCCGTCCCCGGGCATGTGCCCGATGTAGATGCGGTCGACAATGTTATAGAGCATGTTGACCAGCTGCGCAATGACCGTCGGCACGGAGAGCTTGAGAAGCAATTTCCCGACCGGCTCGGTGCCTAAAAATGTTTTGTCCTGATTCATATTGATCATACCTTCCTGTTTTCTGCGCCGGGATTATTCCATGCCAGTGGCGGCGCGCTCGAGATTCTGCGAGATGGTTTCCATACAGCGGGCAAAGCACGAAAGCTCCTCGGGACTCAGCCCCTGCGCCAGCGTCTGCGCAAAGCGCTCCTGCATCTGCCGTCCGCGCGCGATGATGCTTGATGCCTTCTCGGTCGGCTCCAGATGAAGCTTGCGCCGGTCGCCGGGGACGCTTTTGCGCTCGAGAAACCCCAGCGTGACGAGCGTGTCGACGTGCAGCGAGACAATGCCGGGCTTGAGCCGCCGCATGGTGCAGATGTCCTTTGCGGTGCGGTTTTCCGGGTTGTTCGCGAGAAACAGCAGAATCTCAGCCGCCGTCTGCGGGATTGCAAACTCGCGGCTGAGCGGCTGCATGGCGGCGCTGTAGGCGTCCATGAAACGCTTGGCATGGACGTGGAGCTTTGCCGCGGTCAGAAAATTCTCCATGCAAACTGCCTCCAAAACTAGAATGTTCAATTTTGAACAATTCAATTATAATCAAAAATGCGGCACTGTCAAGATGTGTGCGCAAAAAAATCCGCCCGGATGTTCCGAACGGATTTGCGTTATTTTTTTGCGTTGATGACAAGAAGAATGCCTGCGCCGCAGGAAATATGCGCCGTATCCTCCCATTCGTTGCTGACACCGAGGGGGAAGCTGTTTGTGACCAGCGCGCCGTGCAGCGGATATTTGACGCCGGTGATGCAGACGTTTTCCACACGGTCCGTCAGCGCCAGTACGGAAAGAGAATAGCCCTCGCAGGGGGGAAGGGCAATTGCGCCGTTGGAGATCAGATGCAGCCGCGCCTCGCGCCCATAAAGCGACGCCTTCGCGCCATGTCTGCAGGCAAAAGACAGACTCTGGATATTTCCCAGCAGATGGTCCAGCCTGCCGCCCAGCGCGCAGTAGAGCCGGATCTCCGCAAAGCCCTCGGATACAGCCCAGCGCACCGCTGCCATCGTGTCGGTATCGTCCTTTTCTACCGGCAGGTCCAGCACCGGCACATCTGCCGGCAGCGCGCCGCGGTAGGAATCAAAGTCGCCGACGAGCAGATCCGGGCGGATGCCGGCATTTCGCGCGTAGACATAGCCCCGGTCGCAGGCAATGATGAAATCGGCGGCTTCGATGCCGCAGAGCGTGTCCTCCTGCCCGCCGGAAATGATGGCGCAAAGCTGTTTCATAGTGCCTCCAAAAGAAGAAGGCCGCCCGAAGGCGGTCCCAGGGTGCGTTTATTGTACCATAACCGGGTGCAAAATCAAGCTTCGTCCGAGAGAATTTCGCCCTCAATGGAGATCGTCACCACGCGAAGCGCCAGCTCTTTTCCGCTTTCGGCAATTGCCTTCTTTGCTGCGAATTCCAGCCCGCCGCAGCAGGGGACCTCCATGCGAAGCAGCGTCACGGAGGAAATGTCGTTCTGACCGATGATTGCGCTGAGCTTTTGACTGTAGTCGACGGCGTCGAGCTTCGGACAGCCGATCAGCGTGATTTTCCCGCGCATGAAATTCTCGTGAATCGAAGCGTAGGCATAGGCGGTGCAGTCGGCGGCAAGCAGCAGCTCGCAGCCTGCAAAATACGGCGCGTTCACGGGCGCAAGCTTGATCTGGCAGGGCCACTGCGCCAGCCGCGACGGGCGCTTCAGCGCAGGCTCCGGCGCGTCCTGCGCTTGCTGCATCTGCCGGATTCTTGCGCCGGGGCAGCCGCCGTGTGCCGCCTTGCGCGCCTTTGCTGCCTGAACTGCAGCTTCGTTATAGGGCGCGGCTTCACGCTCGACGAAGGTAATTGCGTTCATCGGACATGCCGGCAGGCAGTCGCCGAGCCCGTCGCAGTAGTCGTCGCGCATCAGCGCTGCTTTTCCGTTTACGATGGCAATGGCGCCCTCATGGCAGGCGGTTGCGCACGCGCCGCAGCCATTGCAGAGAGTTTCGTCGATCTGGATGATTCTTCGTTTCATCAAAACCACTCCGTTTCCTTTGTTCTGGCGTCAGTATAGCAGAGGCAGGCAAACAAGTCCGTTGCAGTTCCAACAAACCGCGCGGAAAAATTTGCAAAAACCCGGCGCGCCGGATGGACACGCCGGGAAAAAGCTGTGTGCAGGACCAATCAGTCCTCGCGGAAGATGATGCCGTTTTCGTCGGCTTTTTCAATGACGGCAAGCGCGTGGTAGTTGACGCCCATGTTGCGCAGCCGGTCGCCGCCGCCCTGGAACCCCTTTTCAATCGCGATGCCGACACCGACAAGCTCTGCGCCCGCCTGCTCAACCAGCTCGCAAAGACCGCGGACCGCTTCGCCGTTTGCCATGAAGTCGTCGAGAATCAGCACATGGTTGTCGCTGGTCAGCCATTCCTTGGAGAGAATCTGCGTGACCTTTTTCTTATAGGTGTAGGAATAGATCTCGCTCTGGTAAAGACCGCCTTCGATGTTGTCGCTCTTTGCCTTCTTGGCAAAGACCATCGGAAGACCATACCGGTAGGCACAGATCGCGGCGAGCGCGATGCCGCTTGCTTCGGCAGTGAGAATGAGATCAACCTTCGACAGATCGAACAGCTTTGCAAACTCGTCGGCAATGTCTGCCATCAGCTTGCAGTCGATCCGGTGGTTCAGAAACCCGTCGACTTTCACGATATTGCCGGGCAAAACCTTGCCTTCCTTTAAGATCCGCTCCTTAAGCTCCTGCATAACAAACCTCCTGAAATCATAAAAATGGCGGCAAGAGACGCTGCTCCTGCTGCCAATTCACAAAGCCGCGGGAAAGCTGCGCCCACCTGCGGCAATCGTCCAATAGTCGCAGCTCCGGCGCTGCGGTAGAAACATCCGGGCCATGTATCCGGACCTATATTGGCAACAAACCTTATGAAATGCAAAGACCGCCGGGGACAGTGCGAACTTGTTTGTACACTGATGCTATCATTTCTAACCGCTTTCGTCAAGAGGCGAAACGGGAAAAAACAAGACAAAAATTCGGCAAAAACGAAATAGCTATGCGGCGAAATGACGTATCACGGAAAAAAGTGGAGCCGGAAAGGCTCCACTGCGCGGCGTTATTTATAGCACTCGGGACGAAGAATGCCGATGTAGGGAAGATTGCGGTAATAGTTGGCATAGTCCAGCCCGTAGCCGACGACGAACTCGTCCGGAATCTCAAAGCCGCAGATGTCGGTCTTGAGGCTCTTGTCGTGGCAGGTCGCCTTGTCGAGGAAGGAGACAGTCGTGATGGACGCGGGCTTTCTCGCCGAAAGCAGTTCCTTGAGATAGTGCATGGTAAGACCCGAGTCGATGATGTCTTCGACGATCACGACGTCACGTCCGGTGATGTTGTTATCCAGGTCCTTGATCAGCCGCACGACGCCCGTGGACTGCGCGCCTGCGCCGTAGCTCGAGACGGAAATGAAGTCCATGTCGATGGCGCAGTTCATGCAGCGGCACAGATCAATGTAGAAAAACGACGCGCCCTTTAAGACGCACACCAGCACCGGGCGCTTGTCCCCCAGACGCCGGGTCAGCTCCGCGCCGATTTCCTCGACGCGCGCGGCAATTGCCTTTTCGGTATAAATAACCCGTTCGATATCCTGTTCCGCAGATCGGATGAGCATGAGAAACCTCCTGAAAAATGTTCTGGACATTCGCAGATATTATCATTATAATCAAAAAATAGGGATAAGTAAAATAGATATACGTAATTTTGAGTATTAGAATTTCTAATGACGGAGGAAATCACGATGGCAGTCAAGCTGGAGCTCTACCGCGTTTTTCATGAGGTGGCGCGCATGGGAAATATCTCTGCCGCCGCGCAGAACCTGTTTATTTCGCAGTCCGCGGTCAGCCAGTCGATCAAGCAATTGGAAGAGCAGCTGCAGGTGCGGCTCTTTTCGCGCAGCACGAAGGGCGTGTATTTAACCAGCGAGGGAAAGCTCCTGCAGGAGTATATTTCCCACGCGCTGGGGCTGATTCAGAGCGGGGAGGAGAAGCTGGCGCAGTCGCGGCAGCTTTTGACGGGAGAGTTGATCATTGGGGCCAGCGACACGGTGACGAAGACGTATCTTCTGTCCCGGCTTGAGGCATTCCACCGCGACTATCCGGACATCCGTATCCGGATTTTGAACGGCACGAGCCACATGGTGCTCGATTATCTGCATGCCGGACAGGTGGACATCGCCTTTGCCAGCGACGATCAGGACCCGGCAGTCTACGATGTGCGCCACTGTGTGGACACACACACGATCTTTGTCGCCGCGCCGGATTACCCGTGCGATTTTTTGCATGCGTACTCGATGGAGGAGATTGCGGCGTTCCCGCTGATTCTGCTGGAGCGCAAGGCAAGCTCACGGCTGTATCTCGAGCAGTATTTCCAGCAGCACGGCGTAACGATTCAGCCGGAAATCGAGCTGGGGTCCCACAACCTGCTGATTTCGCTTGCCAGAATCGGACTGGGCGTTGCCTGCGTGACGGAGGAGTTTTCCCAGTCGGGGCTCGGCAGGGGCGTCATTTTGCCGCTGCGGACCGACTTTGCCATTCCGCCGCGTGCGGTCACGATGTGTACGCTCCAGGGCGTGACGCCGACGTCGGCGGCAAAGCGCTTCATGGACTTCATTTCCGAGAGTAACAAAATGGCATATGACCCCGGTCATTCGTACCATTTTACAAACGGATAAAAGCAAAAACGCCCCGGCAGGCTGGACGGTCCAGTCTGCCGGGGATTTGTTATATCAATACATTTTCGCGCCTGCGGGGATGTGCGGATCGAGCATCAGAAGATGGAGCTTTTCGACGCCTTCCTCGTGGTGGACAGCCGAAATGAGCATACCGCAGGAATCGATACCCATCATGGGTCTGGGCGGCAGATTCGTGATGGCGACGCAGGTCTTGCCGACGAGTTCTTCCGGTTCGTAGTATTCGTGGATCCCGGAAAGGATGACTCTGTCGGTGCCGGTACCGTCGTCCAGCACGAATTTCAGGAGTTTTTTGGACTTTTTGACCGCTTCGCAGGATTTGACCTTCACGGCGCGGAAGTCGGATTTGCTAAACGTCTCGAAGTCCACAAAGTCCTTAAAGAGCGGCTCGATCTCGACCTTGGAGAAGTCGATGACTTCCTCCTTGGCGGGCGCTGCGGGAGCGGCTTCTGCCTTCGCAGCGTCCTTCTTCGGCATATCGAGCGGCTTCATTGTGGGGAAGAGAATGACGTCGCGGATGGAGTCTGCGCCGGTGAAGAGCATGACCGCGCGGTCGATGCCCATGCCCATGCCGCCCGTGGGGGGCATGCCGTATTCCAGCGCCGTCAGGAAATCCTCGTCGAGCATTTCGGTCTCGTCGTCGCCGCGCTCGCGCTGCTCGACCTGCTTCATGAAGCGCTCTCTCTGGTCGATCGGATCATTGAGTTCGGAGTAGGCGTTGCCCATCTCCGCGCGGCAGATGAAGAACTCGAAGCGCTCGGTCAGTCTCGGGTCAACCGGGCTGCGCTTCGTGAGCGGCGAAACCTCGACCGGATACATGGTGATGAACGTCGGCTGGACCAGCTGCTCTTCGACCTTCTGATCGAAGCAGGCGTAAAGCGCGTTGCCCCATGTCTTTTCAGCAGCGTCCGCAAGCTCGACACCGACTGCCTTTGCCGCCGCGACAGCCTCTGCGTCGTCGGAAATGGCGCCGAAGTCGATGCCGACATACTTCTTGACGGCTTCGATCATCGTCAGCCGCGGCCAGCCGGGCGTCAGATCGACGGTTTCACCCATCCATTCCAGCTCATACGTGCCGAGGTATTTCTGCGCAAACGTGGTGTAGACGCCCTCGGCAATGTCCATCATGTCGTGGAAATCGGCATATGCCTGATACAGCTCGACCGTGGTAAACTCGGGGTTGTGCTTGGGGTCCATGCCCTCGTTGCGGAAGATACGACCGACCTCGTAGACGCGGTCCATGCCGCCGACGATCAGGCGCTTGAGAGGAAGCTCGGTCGCGATGCGCATGTACATGTCGATATCGAGCGTATTGTGGTGTGTAATAAAGGGTCTTGCCGCCGCGCCGCCTGCGATGGTGTTGAGAACCGGGGTTTCGACCTCAATGTAGCCCATGTTGTCGAGATAATCGCGCAGATGCTTGATGAACTGCGAGCGGATGACGAAGTTCCGCTTGACCTCGGGGTTGACGATGAGGTCGACATAGCGCTGACGGTAGCGGGTTTCCTTGTCGGTCAGACCGTGGAACTTCTCCGGCAGCGGCAGAAGGGATTTGGACAGCAGCGTGATGTGCTTGGTGCGCACGGACATTTCGCCGCGCTGGGTCCGGAAGACCTCGCCCTCGATGCCGATAATATCGCCGATGTCATACTTCTTGAAGCGGTTGTAGTCGTCCTCGTCCATCTCGTCCTTGCGGGCGTAGAGCTGGATTCTGCCTTCCTTGTCCTGCAGATCGCAGAACGAGACCTTGCCCATGCCGCGCTTGGACATCATGCGCCCGGCGATGGAAACAGGTTTGCCCTCCATGGCGTCGAAGTTTTCCCTGATTTCGCGGCTGTTGGTGGTCTGGACAAATTTCGTGATCTCAAACGGGTTGTGACCCTCTGCCTGCAAATTCGCGAGCTTCTCCCGGCGGACCTTGATCTGATCGCCGACGGAAAGCTCCTGCGCGCCGTTCTGGTTCTGATTCTTCTTTTCCTGCTCCATCTGAACTCCCTCTATTCTCTCGTAAATTCTGATTCTTTATCGTTCTACGCTCAGGATTTTATAACGCAGCGCGCCGATCGGCGCTTCGACCTCGACAATCTCGCCGACCGAGTGACCGAGCAGCGCTCTGCCGAACGGGGAGTCGTCGGAAATGCGGCACTCCATGGGGTTCGCTTCCTGCGAGCCGACGATGGCGTAGACCTCTTCCTCTTCGGTCTCCATATCCAGCACCTTGATCGTGCAGCCCAGACCGATTTTGCCCTCGGCGTCTTCATTTTCATCGATAATCACCGCGTGGGCGAGAATGTTCTCGACCTCGGCAATGCGTCCGTAGAGCTTTGCCTGCTCGTTTTTGGCTTCGTCGTATTCGCTGTTTTCGGACAGATCGCCGAACGAGCGCGCTTCTTTGATCTGCTCGGCGACTTCTTTCTCGCGCGTCGTCTTGAGATAGAACAGCTCCTGCTCAAGCTCCTTGAGCCGCAGCGTGCTGATTTTGAATTCCTTTGCCATTTATATCAACCTCCATGGTAAAAATCCGCTTTTTTCGCGGTTTCAAGCCTAAAATGATAGCGAATAGATTATATAGTTCCGGCTCCGGTCTGTCAAGAGATTTTGTCTGTCAAAATGCGCAAAGCTGCCTGCAATTGCGTATCGTCCGCATCTTCGAGCTGGCTATAGTAAAGCTTCGCGTAGGTTTCGTCGTCATATTCGATTTCCACGTCCGGCGTCACGCCGAGATCGGTGAGGCTGCGCCCCTGCGGCGTGTAGTATTTGCCGATGGAAATGTTCAGAAGCGAGCCGTCCGAGAGCTGGAAGCCGGTCTGGAAATTGCCCTTGCCGCAGGTCTTTTCGCCGACAACCTCTGCCCAGCCGTATTCCTGCAGCGCCGCGGCAAAGAACTCCGCTGCCGAGTAAGAGTCGTGGTTGACCAGCACTGCCATCGGAAGCTCTATGCAGGCTTCATCCGATGTGTCGGTCTCTTTCTTGCCCGCGTAGTCCTCGCTCTGGAACAGAACGCCCTCGGGAAGGAGCTTGTCAAGGATTTTAACCATCTCGTCTTTATAGCCGCCGCCGTTGAAGCGCACGTCGAACAAAAGTGCCTTTGCGCCCTGCGCGAGCATCTCGTCGATGCAGGCGCTCGTCTCGTCGAAGCATCTGGCGTCAAAATTGTTGATTTTGATATAACCGATGGTACCGTCTAACATCCGGCAGGAAGCGACCTGCGTCTGGATGCTGGCGCGCAGAACATCAAGCTCAAATATTTCGTCGCCGCGCTGCATTTTGAGGTGGACCGTCGTTCCTTCCTCGCCGCGGACCAGATCGCGCGTACCGGAGGTTCCGATTTCGAGGGTCTTCTGCCCTTCTGCTTCCAGCATGATATCGCCGACCTCGATGCCGGCGTGAAACGCAGGGCTGTCTGCTTCGACCGACTCGATGCGAAGCCCGCCTGCTTCCTGATCTTCCGTAATCGTCACGCCGATGCCGACGTAGGCGTTGTTCATGCTCTCTTCGTAGGTCTGATAGTCCGCCGCGCTCAAATAATAGCTCCAGCGGTCGCCGGTTGCTGTGACCATTGCAGAGGCGGCTGCATCGGCAAGCGCCTGTTCGTCGTAGTCGTCGATGAAGTAGCGGTCCAGATAGGCGGAAATTTCGCTCGTTTTGTTTGTGACGGGCAGTTCCTCCAACGCCGCGTAAATCTGCGCCGATGTCACGCGGGCGGAGAGCATCCACACACCGCCCAATATGGCGATGGTAAGCAGCACGCACAACATGATTTTCCACGTCTTTTTCATAGGACCTCCCAAATTCGCACAGTAAAAATCTGCCCCACAGCCCGGAATGGGCTGTGGGTGCGGAAAAAGCGTTGGTGTTACGGCATGGACACGTAGTTCATCGGGTTGACGTCCGCGCCGTTGTAATAGATCGTGAAGTGCAGGTGCGGACCTGTGGACCAGCCGGTCGAGCCGACGTAGCCGATGGTCTGACCCTGCGTCACATAGTCGCCGGCGGAGACGATGTAGTTGGTCATATGACCGTAAAGGCTCGAATAACCGTCGGCGTGGTTGATGGTCACCATGTAGCCGTATGCCTCGTTGTAGCAGGCGGAAGTGACGGTGCCGGACTTTGTGGCATAGATTGCCGTGCCGGAGCCGGCCGCCAGGTCCACGCCGTTGTGCCACTTGTATGTGCCGCTCAGCGGGTGGATGCGGTAGCCGTATGCGTCGGTGATCGGAACCGCGTACGGGAGCGGGTACAAAAAGCCTCCCGTGGAAGAAGACGAACCGGAATTGGAGCTGCCGTTCGACGGAACCTTGTTGTTGTTCTGCCGGTTCAGCTCTGCCTGACGCGCCGCTTCCTCTTTGGAAAGGGCGTTAAAATACTCGGTCTCGGTCTTCTTGATCTGCGCGGACATTTCGTCCTCGAGCTTTTCGTAGTTCTGATATTCTTCCGAAAGAGAATCATACTCGGCAGACATCTGCAGAATCAGCTGATCGGACTCGGCGCGCTGCGTCTCCAGCGCGGTCTGCTGCTCTGCCAGATCGCTCTTTGCCTTCTCCAGCTCGTCCATCTGGGTTTCTAGATCGGCGCGCTCGGAGGCAATCTGCGCTGCAACCTCTGCCATCTTCTGCAGCATCAGCTTGTCGGACTCGGCAATTTCGTTGATCATGTTGACCTTGTCGAGCAAATCCGAGAAGCTGCTTGCACCGAAGAGAATGGACCAGTAGGAAATCTTGCCGGTCTCTTCCATCGCGCGCAGGCGGGTTTTGTACTGCTTGTTGAGCCGCGCTTCTTCTGCCTCTGTTTGCTCGAGTTCGTCCTGCTTCTGCGCAATGAGAAGGCTGTACTGCTGAATCTGCTCGTTTAAGTTTTCGATCGTCTGCCGGGACATCTCCATCTGCTGGTCGATGTCCGCCTTCTTTTCCACGAGCGTCTGCGTTTTCGCCTGATTTTCGTTGATGGACGTCTGCAGCGCATCGCTCTGCTTTTTGAGCTCTGCCTGCTCCTCGCGAAGCGCGACCAGCTCTTTTTCAATTTCCTTCGAGCTCGCCGCGCCGACCGTCATGATCAGTGCGCCGGAGACCAGCGAGCCGAGGATCAGAACCGCCAGCACCAGGCACAAAACCTTGCGTGCGGTGTTCCGTTTTCCAGTATTCATAGTGTTCCTCCAATTGATCTGTCACACCCGCAGGAACTTGCGGATGGAAAGCATACTGCCGAAGACGCCGACGACGAAGCCGGTAATCGCGTAGGCAATCGCGACAAACTCAATGCACTCGGCAAAGGGCACGATGGTGATGAGCTGCAGCGTATCGATCTGCGCGATTTTCGACGCGAGGAAATCATAAAGACCCCACTCGAGGAAAAAAGCGACCAGCGAACTGATAAAGCCCAGAATCAAGCCCTCAACCACGAAGGGAAGCCGGATAAAGCTGTTCGTCGCGCCGACCATCTTCATGATCGCAATTTCCTGGCTGCGCGAGTACATGGCGAGCTTGATCGTGTTCGAGATGATGAACATCGACACGACAAAAAGCACCACGATGATGACCATCGCCGCGATGTTCAGAACCTTCTGCACCGTCTGAAAGCCGTTGGCAATTTCATCGTGCGCGCTGACCTCGTCGACGCCGTCGATCTGTTTGAGCATTTCCTTCGTCTGCGTGATGAGGCTGTTGTCTTCCAGCGTCACGACGAACCGGTCACGCAATGTGTCTGCCTCGATGCCGTCAAAAAGCGCGGCGTCGTTCTGCGTGTCGATGAATTCATCGAGCGCCTGCTGGCGGGAGACGAACTTCGCCTCGTGAACGTTTGAAATGAGATTGATCTGCGAGCCGACGGACTTTGCCTTTGCCTCGGAATAATTCTCGTCGATGTAGACCAGAATTTCGTTTTCCTGCTCCAGATCCAGAATCATGACGTGCAGGTTATAGAGAATCAGGCTGAACGTGCCCATGATGATCAAGCACGCAACCGTCACGCAGATTGCCGCGAAGGACATGAAGCCGTGCAGAAACACGCCCTTGAAGCCCTCGCGCAGCAGATAACCAATATTATTCTTCTTCATTGAGATAATACCCATCCATTCCGTCGCTGATGACTTTTCCCTCGTTGATCGCCACAACTCGCTTTGTAAAGCGGTTGACCAGCTCTTTTTCGTGGGTAACCACCATGACTGTCGTGCCGAGGGCGTTGATTCTCTCCAGCAGCATCATAATTTCCAGCGAGCGCGCGGGGTCGAGGTTTCCGGTCGGCTCGTCGGCGATGATCATGCTCGGATTGTTGACCAGCGCGCGCGCGATGGCAACTCTCTGCTGCTCGCCGCCGGACAGTTCGTTGGGAAGACGCCTGCCCTTGTTTTCCAGCCCCACCAACTCCAGCACATACGGTACGCGCTTTTTGATCTCGCGCTCGGGCGCGCCGATGACGCGCATGGCAAACGCCACGTTGTCGTAGACGGATTTGTTTTCAATCAGCCGGAAATCCTGGAAGATGACGCCGAGCGTTCTTCTCAGATAGGGAATGGCACGGCTGCGGATTTTTTCGAGCACAAAGCCGTTGACGTGGACACTGCCCTCGGTCGGCTGAAGCTCGGCGGTGAGAATCTTGATGATGGTGGACTTTCCGGAACCGGAAGGACCGACCAGAAAGACAAACTCGCCGTCTTCAATTTTCAAAGACACACCGTTGAGCGCTCTCGTGCCCGTGTCGTATGTCTTTACCACATTCGTTAATTCGATCATGTTTTTCTCCAGATTTCTGTCTGCGGGCGGGTATCAGATGATACGGTTTTCCCGCGAGACCAGATACTTCTTGACCATCAGCGCGACCTTGAAGATGATGGCGTCGTCAAATTCGCGCAGATCGAGACCTGTGAGCTTCTTGATCTTCTCGAGACGGTAGACCAGCGTGTTTCTATGGACGAACAGCTTTCTGGACGTCTCGGAGACGTTGAGGTTATTCTCGAAGAACTTGTTGATCGTGAACAGCGTCTCCTGATCGAGCGTGTCGATGGAGTTCTTCTTGAAGACCTCGGACAGGAAAATTTCACACAGGGTCGTCGGCAGCTGGTAGATCAGTCTGCCGATGCCAAGGTTTTCATAGTTGATGATGGTTTTCTCGGTGTCGAAGACCTTGCCGACCTCGATGGCAACCTGCGCCTCTTTGAACGAGTCTGCAAGCTCTCTGAGATGGCTTGCTACGGTGCCGATGCCGATGACGGTCTTGATGAACAGCTCCGTGTGCAGCGTCTGCTCGATCGTCTGGGCGATCTTGATCAGCTCGTCGCGCTCGGTGTTGGGCTGAATCTGCTTGACGACGGCAATATCGGTCTCGTTGATCGACAGGACGAAGTCCTGCTGGCGGTCCGGGAACATTCCGGCGACCACGTCCACAGACGCAACGTCGGCTCTGCCGACCTGGCGGATCAGGAACACGGCGCGCGGCACATCGGTTACGAAGTGCAGCTCCTTGGCGCGGATGTACACATCGCCGGGCAGAATGTTGTCGGTGATGATATTTTTGACAAAGGTGCCCTTGTCGTGCTTCTCCTCGTAATAGGTCTTCGCGCCGTTGAGCGCCACATACGCCATGACGCACAGGCTTCTTGCGATTTCATCGTCGCCCTCGGCGAAGACGGCATAGTCAAAATATGCGCTCCAGCTGACCAGCGGCTTGAAGGTCTTCTTGTCGACTACGACAATGGAATCCGGCGCGCTGTTGAGCCGGATGACCGCCTCCGGCCATTTTTCGCCGATCAGGGATGTATCACTGCAGGAAATGACGTTGCTGTCGGCGTCAATGACACCGATCATGCGATCGGTAGCTTCCTTCATCTGTACGATGACACTCTGAAAAATGCGACTGGACATGGTTTGCCCCTCCTAATCGTTACCTTTTACACAAACAACCATTGACATAATACTACGTTTTTAGCATTTGCGCAAGAGGGAATTGACATTTTATTTCAAAATGGCGGTTCTTTTTTGTGGCTTTTTCATAGTTTTTCGTCATTCCCGCCAAAGCACTGGGAATTTCTTACGCAATTCGCAAGCAGCTTTTTTTCGTCAAAATCACAAGAGCTTGTGATCAGCTGCTCGGTCCGCCCCATATCCAGTTCTGTCACCGCGCCCGGCGCGAGGTCTCCCAGCCAAAGCCCGCCTTCGCAGACGCGCTTGAGGTAGCACAGCGGCAGACCGCGAAATGCCATCATGCGCCGCACCTGATGGAACTTTCCTTCCTGTACGCGCACGGCGCTTCTGCCGAAGCTGAGCGGGAGGAGGACCGCCGGAAGACACGACAGCCCGTCCGGAAGCAAAAGACCCTTTGCGAACGCTTCGACATCCGCAGCCGTCGCTTCGCCGTCATGTTCGCAGTAATACGTCTTCCAGACGCCGTGCTTCGGGCTGATGATCCGGTGAGCTAAATTGCCGTCGTTTGTCAGCAGCAGAAGCCCCTCCGTGTCCTTGTCGAGCCTTCCCACCGGCATGACGCCGAAGCGCCGGTAGCGCGCCGGAATGAGGTCCATGACGGTTTTCTGTCTGGGATCGTCCGCTGCCGTAAGATAGCCCGCGGGCTTGTTGAGCAGAATCAGCGCCGGACGAAGCAGTTCGACCGGTTCGCCGTCGAGCAGAATCTGCGCATTTGTTTCGTCAAATTTTGCGCTCTCGTTGCGGCAGACGCTGCCGTTTACCGTGACGCGCCCGGCGCGGATGGCAGCGCGCAGCTCCTTGCGGGTGCCGGCACCGGCGCTGGATAAAATTTTGTCCAATCTCTGCATGTTCTCTCTCTCCCGGTATATTTCTGTCCCTCCAGCAATAGGTTGTACCAACCTGACAAACTGGAGGGAACCATATGGTAATCATGACCGCCAAAGTCTCCAAACGAAAGATGCTGCTGGTATTGCTGCTGCTCGTCCTTGCCGCTGCCGTGCTGATTACGTGCCTCAAACGGGCGGATACGCCGGACACTTCGCAGGACACTGCCGAGGAAATTGCCGAGGTTGCGACCAATGAAGCGCGCGTGGCGTTTCTGGAGCAGTTCGGCTGGACGGTAGCGGAGGAGCCCGTGCAGACCCAGAAGGTGCGCGTGCCCGAAGATCCGTCGGAGGTGTTCCTGCGGTATAACGATCTGCAGCTGTCGCAGGGCTACGATCTTCTTTCCTACAGCGGAAAAACCCTCACACGCTATGTCTACCAGATCACCAACTACCCCGGCACGGACGGCGTGTATTTTGCGACGCTGCTGGTCTACAACGACAACGTCGTCGGCGGGGACGTCGCTTCCAGCCGCCAGAACGGTGTGATGCATGGCTTTGCCATGCCGCAGGCACAGACTACGGGGCTGCTTCCGGTGACGGACGGAGAAGAAATTTCGGATAATTTATCTTAACAGAAAAAATTCCTCTTTACAACACGCCATATCGGAAGTATAATACGACCAAAGAAAATTAACATGTCTTCAGGGCAGGGTGCAATTCCCGACCGGCGGTAAAGTCCGCGAGCGAAAGCTGAACCGGTGTGATTCCGGTACCGACAGTACAGTCTGGATGAAAGAAGATCGCGGTGCGGATTCCGGAAAGATGAATTTCCTGGTTCTGCCTGCTGTGTTCAGCGCCCGGAGATGCGTTTCCGGACGCTCATTTTTTATAGTCAGGTGATACAAATGAAAACCACACTCCAACTCCTTCAGGAAAACCTCTCGTTCGTCGGCGTCAGCATTCTGCTTGCCGCTGCGATTCTGCTCGCGGCGCTCGGTTCGGAATATCTCGTCATGAAAAAGCGTCACCGGTTAAGAAGGACGCGCGCCATCACGTTCATTGCCATGTTTTCGGCAATCGCGGCGGTGCTGCACATCGTGGATTTGCCGCTGTTCTTTGCGCCGTCGTTTTACAAGCTCGACTTCAGCGAGCTGCCGGTCATGATCTGCGCGTTTTATATGGGACCGGTCGCGGGCGTGACGTGCGAGTTTTTGAAGATTGTGCTGAAGCTTCTGATCAAGGGCACATCCACCGCCTTTGTCGGCGACCTTGCAAACTTCCTCGTCGGCTGCTCGTTCGTGCTGCCTGCGGCAATCTGCTATCAGGCGACGCTTTCCAAAAAGGGCGCGGTGTGGTCGCTCGCGCTCGGTACGGCGGTCATGAGCGTCTTCGGAAGCCTCTTTAACGCCTGGTATCTGATTCCGAAGTTCTCGGAACTGTTCGGCATGCCGCTCGATGCGATCATTGCCATGGGTACCGCCGTCAATGCCTCCATCACGAGCCTTTCAACGCTGGTCCTGTTTGCGGTTGTTCCTTTTAATATTGTAAAGGGCGTGCTCGTTTCGATTCTCACGATGCTTCTTTATAAGCGCGTGGAGAAGGTGTTCTTCCGCCGCAGAAAGAGCACCTGAGAACGCGCCGGCAGCGTCTTGCTTTGCCTTGGGTGTATTTTTCCAACTCCCAACGCACCCGGACAGCGGG
>CEAB01017291.1_pt1 | contig 43056 bp, 30 predicted proteins | sample 557651 | NCBI WGS metagenome assembly CEAB01 (sample SAMEA3182046, study PRJEB8094) | gut metagenome | biome: human; feature: gut; material: Stool; isolation source: human stools | place: Canada | collected 2011-11-15
ATATATATAATATATATTCTTCAATTTTGCTGGAAAATTTATCATCTGAATCACATATACCTATTACATACCCCATATTATATTCCTCTCATCTTTGTTATTAAATAATCTAATTTTAATTATACATTTTATACATAAATAATACAAGATATTTTTAGTTTTATTACGTATTTATTATACGTTTGTATTTTTATTCATACACATTTTCCCATGCACTTTCTTTCTCACAAATATGTAACATATAACCTGCATGACTATCGTAATCCCCCATGACGCCGGATATGAAATAAACAACACATACAGCGAACGGTTTAACGGAAATACCGCATATATCCATAAAACTCTCATTCCGACTGTTCCGATTACAGACAAAATCATCGGTACGGCCGAATAGCCCATGCCTCGCAGTGCTCCAGGGAACAAATCCATTATTCCGCACAGAAAATACGGAACTGTAGTTATTGACAATATTTCAAGCCCACATTTTATAACCTCGGCATCGGACGTATAAATTCTTAATATATAATTTCCAAAAAAATATGCACTACAACCGATTATAAGCGATACCGCCACGGTGAGAATCATGCAGTCAGCAAGAACCCTGTCCATTCTTTTGTATTTTCCGACACCGTAATTCTGGCTCGTAAAACTCATACATGCCTGTGTGACTGAATTGATTGACTGATAAAGGAAGCCCAGAATATTGTTCGCCGCCGTATATCCCGCCATTGCAACAGAACCGAACGAATTAACTGATGACTGCAACAGTACATTTGAAAAATTAATTACCGTACTCTGTATTCCCGCAGGAACTCCCACCTGAAATATCTGAATCATATACTTTTTGTTTATTTTTAATTTTGAAAATCTAAGCTGATAGCTTCCCTCTGATTTATAAAGGCAACGCAATACAAGAATACATGAAATCATCTGTGATATTACAGTTGCCACAGCAACACCGACCACGGACAGACTGAAACCTATTACAAGAATAAGGTTTAGCACCGCATTAATGCATCCCGATACAATAAGAAACATAAGCGGTCTTTTTGTATCGCCAACGGCTCTAAGCACAGCCGCACCATAGTTATAAAGCATGAAAAACGGCATGCCGATAAAATATATTCTCATATACAATGCTGCCTGACCTATTACATCTTCAGGCGTATCCATAAGTTCCAATGCCCCTTTTGAAAATACAAGTCCTACAAAAGCCATGATTAATCCGCTTATAATTGCAATGGCTATTGCCGTATGAACCGTATCTGACATCTCTTTTTCTTTTCCCGCCGCATAAAATCTTGCAGCAAGAACATTTGCCCCAAGTGAAATTCCTATAAAAAGATTCGTGAATACGTTAATAAGTGCCGTCGTTGAGCCAACCGCAGCCAACGCCCGGCTTCCGCTAAATCGTCCCACAACTATAATATCAACCGCATTAAACATGAGCTGTAACATGCCCGACAACATTAACGGAAGGGCAAACGAAATCAGTTTATCCATTATCGTTCCGTTACACATATCAATTTCATATTTATTCTTTTTCACTTGTTTCTCCTAACTTATATCTGTTTTTCTTCACATTTTTCGCACGCCTATTATAACACCGATTTTCAAAATGTCCATATACTCATTAACTAAAACAACCGCATCAGGCAAAAAATGATTATTGCCCACCATACACACGTCAAAAACTGACTATTACACGGCTTACAGCCATCAAAAAATCCGACAGACAAGCCATACAGCCCTCTGCCGGATTTTTCTTAATAAAGTAAAATTGGGAAAGAATTATTTATATGAATTTATCTTACTTTCTTATAAGTCCGTTTTTTCCTGTTTTTTTAATTCCATAAACACAAGCTCCTGCAAGTCCGCCTGATATTGCAAGAAGTGCGGCATATAAACCAAATGGTGTTGTATCACCTGTATTTGTCTGATTACCTGCTGTATCAGCACTGCCGCCATTTCCTGTATCACCTGTGTTTGAATTGTCACCGCCCTGGTCTGTACCGCCGTTGTCAGGTGTATCAGCAGGGTCTGTAGGAATTTCTGGGAATCCATTAGCAAGGTAACCCTTCCATGTGTCATATCCTGTTGCGATAAGTTCATCACAAAGATTGTTATCATAGTAAGAAATTGTTGTACGTGTTGAATAAAGAATTAAATCTTTATTGTTAATTTTTGACTGGCCAACCTTATTACCGTCAAGATTGAATAAATCATATACATTTACATATTTCTGATCTGCTCTTGTCGGGTCAACATCTGAATATAACGGACGATATGAATCATTTGCTTCATCATAAACATAGTTTGATGCCCATGTTCCGTTTCCATCTACAAAATATACATCAAATCCGTTGTTCATAGATGTATCTTTTACAACTTCCTGCTCTTTATCGGCAATCTTAACATCTTTAAGCCAGCTGTAAGCACTCTCTACGGCATCCTTTACTGCCTGTGACGGATTATGGATTGTCATAAGATAATCAACCACGGCTTTTGTTGTGTATGAACTTACAGACGCTCTTTCATATGTACGTCCCATTGTGACTTTGCCAGCTTTGTCATACTGTGATGCCCAGCCCGCTTTTTTGTTATTATTGCTTATTTGTAAAGCAACGATAAAATCATTTCCTTTTTCTACGGCTGACTTGATTTCGTCAACATTCATTGCTTTTCTTGCAAATACATAATTCTGATTATTCAATACGGCAATGTCGCTTAAAAGTGTGAGAACTTCTGTCATTGCACTATTTCCGACTTCAATATTTCCGTTAAATCCGCTTCCGCCGTTTGGCTGCATTGTCCATCCGCCGTTATCAAGCTGTGTTGAAAGAAGGAATTTAATACCTTTTATAAATGCGTCCTGATATTTTGAATCTTCAGGCTTATTTTCCGTAATATACTTTGCAAGATATTTTAACTCCGCTGTAGTTGCACCATTTTCAATACTTGAAGTGCCTTTAAGGCTTCCGAGAGATGCTCCTGTCTGTGCCATTTCAAAATTATCAGGAAGTACAGCAAATCCGCCGTCTTCATTCTGCAAAGCTACGATTGTGTCTGCTGCTGTCGTATCAAGTGATGCTGTACCTGCAAGCAACGCATCATAACGTATTCCATAACCCTTTGAAGATGTCTCATACGAAGGTACAACATCTGTTTTCATAACAGGAACTGCTGCATAAAAGCTGTTTGCCATTTTTGTATCTTTATACATATCAGCACCGAATATATCAAGTACATATGCAACAGGAAGATATACAACATTATAATCTTCTGTTAAATATGTATTCATATCAGCATATGTATCTTTTGCATTTACTTTTACAGGTTTCTGCTCATCTGTTAATGCACCTGTTTTAACATTTCCGTTAATTTCAACATCTGTTGAACCGATTGTTAATTTTACAGTTGTATTATTCATGCTTACTGTAATTTTATCGCCATCCTCTTTATAATCGGCTCCGATATAAGCAAACATATTTTTCATCGGTGCCATAAGATTGCTTGTATCAGGTTTTGGATTTGTGGCATTACCTGTCGCAAGAACATTGACATTGGAATCAAGCCATACTCTCTGATAATCATCAATTAAAAATACAGGATCATCTGTATTAAACCATACTCTTCTTACAACCATGTTTGAGAAATCATAGCTTCCCCTTGTTACAGTTGCGGCACTTACAGGCATAACAGCAAGCGGTGCTGTAAGAACTGTAAGCATAGACGCAGCGGCAACTGCGACAACCGCTTTTTTTATAGTCTTTTTTATATTTCGTTTCATTTTAGCCTCCATTTATGTAAATACTAATCACATATTAAATGCACCAATTACTCGCCAAGTGCCTTTTTCCAAGCATCATATATGGTCTTTGCTTTTGTATCAGCACCAGTTCTTACATATGAATAACCGATTCTTCTCTCACACATGCCATAATTCATGCTAAGCTGTGCCACTGAATCTCTTCCTGCGAATATCTCATAGAACTTATTGCTTGTGAGCTTATTCTTCATCTGTTCCTCAGTGAAACCGTAATATTTACCAGTTGTATCAAGTCCGTAGAATCGTCCGAACTGCTTTGTTGTACTTCCATCTTTTAAGAAAAGTCTGTCTGTACCAAGTTCTCTTGTTCTGTCGGAAATGTTGTATATACCATAGCCTGTAATACCTACCGAATTAATCCAGTTTACATAACTTGTGATTGCCTCTTTTACCGCATCACTTGGATTTACAATATTTGCAAGAACTTTTACCATTGTAAGGCTCTCGTCAGGAGATACTGAAGGAAGCTCGAATGCTCGTCCGCCCGCAGGAATCGGGTCAACCGCATCAGGTTCATACTGCTGTGCCCATCCTGTCTTAGTTCCGTCGATTACAACCTGTGCCCTGATTACAAAATCAAGACCTTTATCCCATACTGACTTCAATGTATCGTGCTTGATGCCGAGTTCGAGAACATAAGGATTTGTCTGGTTCTTAATCTCTTCTCTTGCCCATGCGTAATCTTCACACAGTTCACTGTCTGTAAGACCGCTGTCATTTGAAAGTGCATATATTGATTCCATGAGGTCAGGCATCGCATTATCATTAAATGTGATATTCTTGAAATATCCTACACCATAAGGATAATACTGTGGCCATCCTCCGTTGTCATTCTGTGCGTCACACATATATTTTGCAGCTTTCCAGAAACCTTTTTCAATAGTTGAAAGCTCTGTCGAATATCCCGCAAATAATGTAGGATTTTCTTTTGAAAGACGTATAATTCTTGATAAGAATTTCATGTGTCCATGTGTTGCACCATTATCAACTGTCGAATATCCCTTTGTATACAATCTTGCAAATGAATCTTCAAGCAAATCATATTCTGTATTTGTCTTTGCCCATCCACCGTCATCATTCTGATATACAGGGTCTACAACATTAAGACCTGCCTTAATCATATTGGCAACATTGGTCTTAATCTGCTCAGAAGTAAGCTTTGTAGAATCAAGTCTTGCTTTCATCTTGCTGTATGTATTAGAATTAGACTCCATCTTCTTTGTTGTGTAATCAGATTTTGAATTAACTACAGGAGATGCTGCCGCATCCGATGCGTAAAAAGCAAATGCCATTTCAAGCCTGTGCATTGCATCATTCCATACAACATTGCCACCAAGTGCTTCAGCAGTAAATTTTACAGGAAGATAGCATGCGTAGTAATCGCTTCCGTCTGCATTTTTCTCTCCATCAATCTTTTTAAAATAAGGAGCAACTTCGCTTCTCATATTAAGTGTCTTTGTATCTGTTCCGTTTTTAAGCTCAGCAGTTGTACTGCCTGCTTTCATTGTAAGTGTAAGTCCATTATATGTAATAACAATATTTCCCGTGGAAACATCTGCATCAACATGACCTGTAATATCTTCGAGCGAACACTTCATAGGTGCCATCATTCCCTCGGCATTGCCTTCTCCGAGAACCATATCAGCCTTGATAAGAAGTCCTTTTTCAATCTCCTCTGGTCCCCACTTATTGCCGTCCTTTTTTGTATAACGGTTAGGCTCATACTCTCCTATGGCAAGGAATCGCAAAACAAGATCTCCCAATTCAACCTGTTCACCGTCTGCTGCATATACAGTATCAACTTTGGAAAGACCTGAAAGTGCACCAGCTGTAGGAACACTAATAAACGCTCCCGCCAGCATTGTTGTGCATAATCCAAGCGTAACCAATGACTTAGTAACTTTTCGCATTTTTTACTGCCTCCTTATGAGTTTTTGTGAATATTTTATGACTTCATTATAAATTTGTTACCAAAAACATACTACCAATTATCTGCAAAATAAATTATAATTTACATAAAATAAGGACTTTTATAAAAAGTACCGTTATAAGTCCTGATTAAAAATTCTAAAGATTAAAAAGTGAGGATTATATAGTATGTTAGAAAAAATCAGTAAAGACTTTGTAATTGACCATAGAACCCGACATGTTGAAGGATTGCCTCCTCTTTCACATTCACATCAGTTTAATGAAATATACTTTTTGCAGTCAGGTAAATGCCATGTTTATATAGAAAATGAAAAATATACCCTTGAAGACGGAAGTGTTCTGTTTATTCCTGCTTTTAAAGAGCATACATTTGTATATTATGATACAGTGGATGTAAAAAGAACAGTCTTATACATATCAACAGAACAGCTCAATTGGTATTTTGACGATAATTTTAAGGAAGAAATCGACAATCTTTTCATAAACCGCCATATAAAGTTGTCAAGAAAGAGTTTTTCTAATCTTTCTTCATTATTTGAAAAAATCCAGTTTGAAAAGTATAATATTGATAATCTTTCTGCCCCTCTCACAAAGGCTTATTTTTTTGAAATGATTATTTACATTATAAGATGCCACCGATACAATGATGAAATCATTAAGAAAACTGACCTGTCCAATATCACTACCGGCGAGATTCTTCATTATATAGATGACAATTACGGAAATGACCTGACCCTTCCTGGACTTGCAAAGAAATTCGGACTCAGTGAATCAGGGCTGTCAAAGAAAATAAAAGCATTCACAAACATGACATTTAAGGAATATCTGACAAAAACAAGGATTGAAGCCGCCAAATCCCTGCTAATTTCTTCAGAAAAAAGCATCACAGAAATCGCTGTGCTGTGTGGTTACAACAGCAGCAACTTTTTCGGTGATGTCTTTAAGAAAAATATGGGAATGTCGCCAAGCAGTTATAAAAAAATGCTTACAATGAATTAGACATTGCAATCTGCTCAGGAGTTATCGGCAGTTCATAAAAACGTTTTCCTGCTGCATGGCTTAATGCATCTGTAATTGCAGGAAGCGGTGTATTAATTACTACTTCACCTATCGATTTTGCACCAAATGGACCTGCGTTTTCATAACTGCTCTCAAACTCAACATTAATATGTCCAATATCCATTCTAGATGGTATTTTATATTGTAAGAAAGAGTTTTCATATAGTTTTCCTTTATCTGAATATGTGATATTTTCTGACATTGCCATTCCAATTCCCTGCAAAATGCCACCTTCTGCCTGTACTCTTGCAAGATTTGGATTGACCGGAGTTCCACAATCTACACATGCATCATATTCAACAATATGGCTCTCACCTGTAAGCAGATCAACTTCAACTTCTGCTGCACCAACCATAAATGGTGGCGGCGAGATTGGTGATGAATGAGTATTAGTAACAGAAAGTGATATATCATTTCCGCACATTGATGCTGTGGCAATATCTGCAAGTGTTACACTCTTATCTTTATTATTGCCTGATTCACATATTACTTTGCTGCCATCGAATTTAACATCACATTTATTGCATCCAAGTATTTTTGCACCGAGCGTTTCAATTCTGTCACGTAATTCTAATGCACAATTTTCAACAGCCTTACCGGTTATATAAGTTGTACTTGATGCATATGAACCTGAATCATAAGGTGAAATATCAGTATCTGCACCAAATACGCTTATATCATCAGTATTACATTCAAGAACTTCTGCTGCAATCTGTGCAAGTATGGTATCACAACCTGTACCCATATCAGCTGCACCTATGTTCATTGTATAGACACCTTCATCATTCAGCTTTAAAGTTGCACTTCCTACATCTACGCTGGAAATACCAGAACCCTGCATTGCCATTCCCATTCCAACATAACGAGCTTTTGTATCGGAAATTTTACGCATAGGATATTTTTCATCCCACTTTATCATTTCCTTAACTTTTAAAAGACATTTGTCCAATGCACAGCTTGTATTTACCTGTCCATAATAAGCTGGCATTACATCCCCCTCTTTTACTATATTCTTCAATCTTATTTCAAATGGATCCATATGAAGAATATCTGCCAGTTCATTTACTGCAGATTCTACAGCAAAAAGTCCCTGCGTTGCACCATACCCTCTATATGCACCAGCTGACATAACATTAGTGTATACAACATCACTTACAAAACGAAATGCTTCTGCCTTTCCATAAAGTGGAATTGATTTATGCCCTGAAAGTCCGACCGTAGTTGGTCCGTGCTCACCATATGCCCCAGTATTTGACAATGTGTACAAATCTATCCCTTTTACTATGCCATCTTTTGTTGCACCAAGTCTTACATGCATCTGCATCTCATGTCTTGGTGATGATGCTGACAATGATTCTTTTCTCGAAAAAATAATCTTTGAAGGCTTTTTTGTCATCCAAGTTACAAATGCAGGATATATCTCTGAAACAGACGTCTGCTTTGCTCCAAAACCACCACCAATCCTAGGCTTTGTAACTCTTATCATTGATGGCGAAATTCCAAGTGCATGTGATATGATTCTTCTGCAGTGGAATACAATCTGTGTTGAGCTTACAACATGAAGTCTGCCATATGTATCTATTGTGCAAAACGTCCTGAAAGTCTCCATCATACTCTGCTGGCATGCTTTTGTATGATATGTTCTGTCAATAACAACATCACACTCATTCAGGACTTTATCTATATCTCCATTACCACTCTCATCATGTGCACAAAGATTTCTTTTGTTATCAGCTCCGACAGGACAAAGTGATTCCCAGTTATCTTCCGGATGAACGAGAATTTTATTATCTTTCGCTTTAGTAAAATCAAGTACCGGTTCGAGTACTTCATATTCTACTTTTATAAGCTTCATTGCCTTATCAACACACTTTTCATCAACCCCGGCAATAATAGCAACAGGATCCCCTATAAATCTTACATGTCTGTCAAGTATGAGCCTGTCATACGGACTTGGCTCAGGATATGTCTGTCCGGCACATGTAAAACGTTTCATATTCTGGTCAATATCTTTATATGTAAAAACTGCCTCTATTCCAGGTACTTTCATTGCTATATCCGCATTAATATCCTTAATGACAGCATTAGCATAAGGAGAACGCAACAACTTCACAATAAGACAGTCATCTGGTGCAATATCATCTGTATACACAGGCTTTCCAAGCAGAAGCTGCATCGCATCTTTTTTTCGTATAGCTTTATTAACTGCTTTCATTACTGTAACTCCTTTTCTTTTTTTGCTTTAATATAATTAAGAATTCCTCTGAGCTGCCCTTCGTAACCTGAACACCTGCAGAGATTTCCTGACAGAAATTCCCTAATTTCATTTTCATCCGGATATGGATTTTCTCTGAAAAGTGCAATTGCATTCATAACAAATCCCGGATTGCAAAAACCACACTGTTCAGCTCCCTGGTCTGCTATAAAAGTTACAAATTCAGAAGCCTCTTCCTGAATACCTTCAAGCGTTGTTACACTGCATTTATCCGCTCTTACAGCAAGAACTGAACATGAAAGAACAGGCTTTTCATCAAGAAACACTGTGCACAGACCACAATTAGAAGTTTCACAGCCGCATTTTACACTATAGCATCCGTGTTTTCTCACAAAATCATAAAGTGTCATATCAGCGGCTATATCAGACACAACAGATTTTCCATTTAATTTAATATTAACTAACATATATTCTCCCATCTGAATCTCAATTATTTATTAATATTTATTAAAGCTCTTTTTGTAAGAACACCTGCGAGATGGCTTCTATAACCGGCACTTCCACGCATATTTCCCTGTGTTGGCAAATTTTTTTCAACAAAATCAGCAAATTTTTCTATTGATTCTTCACTAATTCCAGATGAAAGTATGTCATAAGTATCTTTAACAATAACAGCCTTCCCAGGTCGTGCACCTATACAAATATTGCATAAACCTGTATCTGCAAACTTTACTCCTGCACATGTCAATACAGGCAGATCAGTTTCAGTAATTCTCACTGCTTCATAAAACATATGAACCGGTCTTTTCTTTACAATAATATTTACAATAATATCATTGTCATAGCTTCGACCGGCATAGTCTTCAAGCCTGACAATACCTTCCTTATATAATTCAACATAAGAATCTAATCCAATCAGAAGTGTAAGCACATCAGAGAAACCATATCTTCCAAATACACTTCCCCCAACTGTCGCAAGATTCCTGAACTGAACCCCGACAATATGTCTTAAAGCTTCTTTTACACATCCACCGGTATATTGATTAAATCCATCATGAACTTCCAACTGTCTTAATGTTACCATACAGCCAATTCTAAATTCATCATTATTTTCTTCAATTTTATCAAGTCCAAGTCCTGACAAATCAATTGCTGTATTTATTCTGCTATCGCCCATACGCATCCACATCATACCGCCAATAATTTTGTTATTCTTTTTCTGGTTAAGCTCATAAGCTTCATCAAGACTTTCAACTTTAATATAATTCTGTATATTAAGCATAAAAACTCCAATCTTTTAATTTTGCAAAACTCTGCATCTAACTGCTATAAATATAACGGCTTTTAAAAATATTGTCAATCTGATAAACTCTATTTGCTAAATTAAATTAATGAAAGGAATTTTATAATGAAATTTTTCAAAAAAATATCTGCTGTCGCCTTATCGATAATTATGCTCATCTCTGTTACAGCATGCAACTCTTCACATTCTGACAGCAATGATAAAAACACAACAGAAAACACTACATCTGCTTTTGAAATCATGTCTAATTTCAACGAAATCGGCGTAAGTTACCCACTCACTGTTACCGACCAGGCTGGAAGAACTGTAACATTTGATAAAGCTCCTGAAAAAATTGCTTCTTCATACTATATTTCAACAAGTCTTCTTATCGCATTGGGATTAACAGATAAGCTCGTTGGTATTGAAGCAAAAGCCAACACACGAAATATATATAAACTTGCTGCTCCTTCAGCTGTAAATCTGCCTAATATGGGGACTGCAAAAGAATTTAATACAGAAGCATGCGTTGCAGCTGCTCCTGATGTAGTATTTCTTCCGATGAAATTAAAAAAAGCTGCTGATACACTTGATGGACTTGGTATAAAAGCAGTTGTTGTAAATCCTGAAGACCAGTCGCTTTTAAAGGAATGCATAACTTTAGCCGGAACAATAACTAATACGTATGGAAGAGCTACTGCTCTTAATAATTCAATAGATACATTTTTAACAAGTACAAAAAACGATGTAGCAGATGAAAAAGCCCCATCTGTATATCTTGCCGGTAACAGCTCTGTTCTGTCAACAGCAGGCAGTCATATGTATCAGGATACGCTTCTTACAAATGCAGGCGGAAAGAATGTTGCATCTGAACTTACAGATACTTATTGGGCAAATGTTTCTTACGAACAGATTCTTGCATGGAATCCTGAATATATTATTATAGCTGCTGATGCATCATACTCTGTTGACGATGTATTAAATGATGCCAATCTTGCAAACTGCACAGCAATTAAAAATAAAAATGTTGTAAAGCTTCCAAATGATATTGAAGCATGGGATTCTCCGGTACCGGGAAGTTTTCTCGGCAGTATTTATATTGCACATATCCTTCATCCTGATAAAATAACAAAAGATTTCTACGAATCATGCGTAACAGAATTTTATAAAAATTTCTATGGATTTACACCTTCAAAATAATACGGGAATGATTTATGTTAAAAATCACTAACTACAAAAACAAAATTATATTTTTATCTGTTATATGGATACTGCTTCTTATTGCAGTATCCATATGGTCAGTTTTTACAGGACAATATCCACTTACAATAAAAGGATTACTGGACGGCGATAAAATGATGCTAATGGTGTTTTTCCGTCTCCGCTTACCACGTGTAATTATGGGAATTATCGGTGGATTTGGTCTCTCAATTGCCGGTTATGTTTACCAGCTGGTATTTAAAAATCCTCTTGCATCGCCGGATATTGCAGGTGTTTCATCCGGGGCAAGTGCCGGTGCCGCATTTGCTATCGTTGCAGTTTCAGCTTCAGCACCATTTATTTCAATATGTGCATTTGCAGGAGGTCTAATTGCACTTTCGATTACACTTCTTACAGCATATGCAGTTCCGGGAAAAAACAGATACACCATAATACTTACAGGTATTGCAATCCACTCTGTTGCACAGACAATTCTTATGTTTTTAAAACTTGCTGCTGACCCGGAAAAACAGCTTGCATCCATAGAATACTGGATTATGGGAAGTCTCAATGGTATATCCATCGACAGTATTGCTATTCCCTTTTTTATAACATTTATTGGTTTCTTTATTATACTTTTACTATACAGGCAAATTCTAATACTATCTATCAATGAAGATGAAGCAGCTTCTTTAGGTGTAAATGTCACAATATTCAGATTCATTATACTGATTACAGCGACGTTAATAGTTTCATCAATAATATGTGTAACCGGTCTAATAAGTTTTATCGGTCTTATAGCCCCACATATTGCCAGACTGCTCACTGGAAGAAATGACCGTTTCACATACATTTCAAGCGGTTTTGCCGGCACTATTATAATGACTCTTTCAGATATTTTTGCAAGAAGTTTATCATCATCTGAACTTCCTGTAAGTATATTTACATCTGTTATTGGTGCACCACTGCTTATAATTCTTCTTATAAAATCAAACAAAAAGGAGGATTTGTAATGCCTGATTTAATCGTTCCAACACTTGATATATCAGATGTATCTGTATACTATGGTCATAAATGTGCTGTTGAAAATGTAAGCTTTAATGCACATTCCGGAAATATTTATGCAATTATCGGAAATAATGGATGTGGCAAAACTTCCCTTATGAAAGCTGTTATGAATCTTACCGGTCACAATGGCATATGCAGACTTAACGGAAAAACACTGGAAAAAATGTCAGTAAAAAAAAGAGCCCGGTTAATAAGCTATATACCGCAGAAAACCGGAATAAATATAAGTATGACAGTAAGAGAAGTATGTCTTTTGGGATTTAATCCACATCTTCGTATATTTGAATCATACAGCAGTAATATGAGACAGCAGGTTGATAAAGCTATCGATTCTGTAGGGCTTGCCGGTTTATATAACACTGATTTTTTAACTTTAAGTGAAGGGCAGAAACAGTTATGCATACTTGCAAGAACGCTTATAGAAGATACTCCTCTTCTGCTTCTTGATGAACCTGACAGTGCTCTTGATTTTGCAAATCGACATATGCTTATGAAGTATATAACTAGTATTTCAAAAAATAATAAATGTGTAATAATGTGTATCCACAGTCCTGAACTGGCACTTGAATACAGCGATGTAATATTTCTTATGAAAAACGGAAAAATCATATCTGATATTGATGTCCATACAGCAGATATTACAGAAATCAATGAAAAAATGTCATTTTTATATAGTAATATTAATGTAGTTGAATGTGCCGATGCTAACGGTAGATTACACAAAACAGTTCTTTCATTATAAAGGATGGGATTATTATGAATAATTTTTATATGGATGCTTCAGCTGTCCTTAATTTTTACAATATAACCGGCAAGAAACACCTTTTTATTACAGGTTGCAAGGGCAGTGGCAAATCAACTCTTTTAAATAATTTGTGCGTACTTTTAAATGAAAATTTTGATTTTTTGCAAAGTTACAAAACCACAAAACCTGAAGTAGTTATAAAATCTAATCTTATTGAAAATGCACGTGAATATACAATAGGCACTCCTCTGACCTCAACCCCTGATTCTTTATCAAAAGGCAATAACATGAAAGCCGTACAAGAAGGTTTTCTTAATTGTGCCATACCGGCTATCCGTTCACACATTGACAATTCAAATAATAGATTTTTTGTTATTGATGAACTCGGATATCTTGAAAGTTCCTGCATTCAATTCCAGACTTCTATATTTGAACTTCTGAACAGTTCACATGTATTAGCTGTAATAAGGAAACAGTCAACCTCTTTTCTTGACAAAATACGTTCACGAAAAGATGTACTTCTTATAGATATAGACACTATATTCAGTAACCTCTCATGCATTATCATGGCCTCAGGCATGTCAAAAAGATTTGGTCATAATAAGCTGACTGCTGATTTTAATGGAAAAACGCTTATTGAAAATGCTATATCAGAAAGCCGCTTTGTAAATTTTAAAGACCGTATTGTTGTGACACGCCACAACGATGTAGCCGATATATGCAGACATGAAAATATACATTTTATAAAACATGATATGCCATACAGAAATGACATGATACGTATCGGCGTGACACATATTATTAATAATTCATATTCTGATGGAATTTTATTTCTGCCAGCAGATCAACCATTAATAAAAAGAACAAGCCTACAACTTCTTTGTCTTTTATTTATTTATCATAATGATAAAATATGCAGACTTAGTTTTAACGGAAATGCCGGCTCTCCATGTATATTTCCATCTCATTATTTTAACGAACTTTTAAATCTCCCAGAACACAAAGGTGGTGGATTTCTTATTAAAAAATATCCTGCACAGGTCATTGCTGTTCCTGCACAGGATAAATATGAATTATATGATATTGACACACCAGATGATATTATTCGTCTTTCGGCAATATCACATTAAGTATTATTGCAACAAATGCTGCCGGAACAATACCGGATTCACCAAATATAAGCTGTACTGCCTGTGGTGTATGTGAAAGAATTGCCGGACTGACTCCCATACCATAACCTACTCCAAGTGCAACTGAAACTATAGAAAGTCTTCTTGCATTTAGAGGTTCTTTAGTTATAAGCTGAATACCGCTTACTATAATTGATGAGAACATCATAACGGCAGCACCTCCAAGTACAGACTGAGGCATAATTGAAATTAATGCACCAAGTTTTGGAATAAGTCCACAGAGTATAAGAAAAACAGCTCCTGAAGCAAGTGCTATTCTGTTAACAACCTTTGTCATTGCAACAAGACCAACATTCTGGCTAAATGATGTATTAGGAAGAACGCCAAACAATGCTGCCAGTGTTGAACCGATACCATCACACATAACACCGCCTGAAAGTTCCTTGTCTGTTGCTTCTCTTTGCATTCCACCTTCCATAACCCCCGAAATATCACCAACTGTTTCTACCGCTGTAACAACAAACATAACAAGCACCGGCAAAATTGCTCTCAGGTCAAATACAGGTTTTATCGGCATAAACTTTGGAATTGCAATCCATTTTGCCTCCGCAACCTTGTTCCAGTTAAGCACCCATGACTTTGTATATTCTACTCCATCAGCAGAAACCGCTGTATGTGGAAGAACTAATCCCATAATAAATGCAACAATATAACCAACTATAATTCCAATAAGTATAGCTGATGAACTAATATATCCTTTCGTCCAATGTTTAAAAAACAATATCACTACAAGGACAACAAAAGCCAGAAAAAGATTTTCCAAAGAGCCAAAATCCTTAGCTGAATTTCCACCTCCAAAAGAATTAATACCAACTGATATAAGGGACAAACCTATAGATAAAACTACAGTTCCTGTCACTACTGATGGAAAAAATCTTCTCAAAGGTTTAATAAATGCTCCAAGTACAGTCTCAAACAAGCCTCCTATAATAGATGCCCCCATCAGTGCTCCATAAGCTAATACTCCACCGCCCATAATTTTAGTTACACTGCTGAATACTCCTATAAATCCGGAACTTGTACCCATAATAATAGGTACTTTTCCACCTATTGGTCCAATTGCAAATAACTGAATAAGTGTTACAATACCGGCTATAATCATCGCATTCTGTAAAAGTGCAACCTGAACAGATGCATATTCACTTCCTGCACCAATCCCGCATGCACCGGTTATAATAAGAAGCGGTGTAAGATTACCAACAAACATCGCCATAACATGCTGAAGTCCAAGTGGTATTGCCTGCTTCAATGGGAGCTTTCCATTAAAATCATATGCCTCCGGCATAAGTTCGCTAATTTTTTTCATAAATCCTCCATTTATTAATAAATCTTTCAATGAACAATATAATTCAAAATACAAATATTAGCAATATTTCTCATTAAAAAAAACATACTTTATTTTTTTATCGAATTTCTGACCCGCTTTACATACAGAACTTTCAAACTCTGGTCTGTTGACTGCATCCGGAAAATACTGCGGCTCAAAACATACCCCGTCACGGGGTGCGTATATGTGTCCGTGTTTTCCTTTTACATTTCCAATATAATTGCCTGTATACATCTGAATTCCCGGATAATCCGAGCTTATCTTCATAGCAATACCGGTTTTGTCTCCATAAACTTCCACACATTCAGCCAGATTCTGTGAATCAGGGTGGTCAACCACCCAGTTATGGTCGTAACCTCCCGCAATCTTAATCTGCTCATATTCTGAATTAATATCATCACCTATTCTTTTTATTCTTCTAAAATCCATAGGTGTTTTCTCAACTGCACGAACTTCTCCTGTAGGAATCACACCGGCTTTTAATGGTGTAAAAGAAACCGCATGTATAACGGTCTTATGATTAACAATACTTCCACTTCCCTCTCCATTAAGATTAAAATAACTATGATTTGTCATATTAATTACTGTATCCATATCAGAAACTGCATTATACTCAATCTCAAATGAATTACTGCCTGTTATTCTGTATATAATATAAAACTTTGCATTTCCGGGAAAGCCCTGGTCAAGATGCGGGCTTTCAATTTCAAATATAATTGAATCATCCCTGTATTCTGTTACATGCCACATTCTTTTTGAAAAAAGATGTGGTCCGCTATGCAGATTATTTTCCCCATCATTTTTTGCAAGTACATATTTAATATTATTTAAAGTAAATTGTGCATTGGAAATTCTGTTTGCATTTCTTCCGATATTAAACCCAAAACAGTCATTGTCATTTTCATAACCTGTAACATCATCATAACCAAGCGTTACGTCAACAAATTCACCTGATTTATCCTTAACTTCCACACTCACAAGTGTTCCGCCAAAATCAGTGACACAAATCCTTAACATATCTGTCATTAAACTGTAAAGATGTGCTGTTTCTCCTGATGATAACTGTCCAAAATTTTTCACCATAAAATTGTACCTCCTCTATAAATCAATATTTATATTCACGTTAATTTTATTTAATTATATCCCGATAATTTTTTAAAAGCAAATACATTGAGCATTTTTATACACATATTAAATTGAATTATATACTTCTGTCCTAATAAACTATGAGAAACACGCTCCGCGGGTTTCTCAAGTTATCGCGGCACTCGCCAAGGTCTCGTGCAAGCACGGACTTTGGCTCGTTACACGCGTAAATAAAAAGGACTGCCAAACCAATCACTCAGTGTGGCAGTCCTGCAAATAGGATGGAAGGTACTTTTATATGAATATTACCGGCTTCTTCTTATTAACTATCAATCGCAATCAATAAGAAGCACAGCAACATCATTAACATTTGTTCCGGTCGGACCAGTTATAATAAGTCCGCCTGTTTCTTTTAACGCATTATATGCATCATTTTGTCTGAGAACATCAAATATATTAATGCCTTTCTTTCTGAGTTCTCCCGCAGTATCAGCATCAGCATATCCTCCAGCGGCATCTGTCGGGCCATCAGTTCCGTCGCTTCCGATACTGAATATGGCAGCATTTTTAATACCATCAATTCCACTGGCTGCTGACAATGCAATCTCCTGATTTCTTCCGCCTTTGCCATGTCCGGTAAGATTAACAACTGTCTCGCCACCGGCAATATAGGCTGTCTTTTTATTACCATGGCAATGTGTTTTTGCTATAGAGGCAAGAAAACTTCCTGCTTCCTTCGCCTGACAGCAAAGCTGGTCTGTAAGAATTACTGACTCAAAACCATGTTTTTCACATTCTTTTGCCGCTGCATTGCACAATTCTCTTACACTGCCATTAATCAATGTCGTAACATTATCCAGTTTTTTTGGTGTTTCAACATCCATAAGCTTTTCAGCATCCGGTGAAAGCTTCAGGTTATATTTATTTACAATTTTTTTTGCATCCTCACATGTAGTAGAATCAGGACACGCCGGTCCGGAAGCAATCATATCAAGAGGATCTCCAAGTATGTCTGAAAGCACAATTGAATATACATGTGCCGGTTCGCATATTTTTGCAAATCTTCCGCCTTTTACCATAGATAAACGTTTTCTTATAGTATTTATCTCCACAATGTCTGCACCACAGGAAAGAAGCTGGTTAGTTATGTCTGAGAGCTCATCACCTGAAATCTGTGGTTTTTCAAACAATGCACTTCCACCTCCTGAAAGGAGAAAAAGAACTGTATCATTACTTTTTAAATCAGAAACCATATCAAGGACTTTCTGTGTTGCCTTAAAGGAATTGTCATCAGGCACAGGATGTCCTGCTTCAAAACATGTCACATTTTCTATCTCACCTTTGACATGTCCATATTTTGTTATAACAATACCTTTATCTATTCTATCGCCCAAATATTCTGATGCAGCATTTGCCATCTGCCATGCTGCTTTTCCTACTGAAACAAGAATTACCCTGCCGGGAAATTCTTTATTCTCAAGTGCTCTTATTACTGCTTTATCCGGCAGAACAGCTTTTATTGCTGCATCTATTATATTATCTGCAACCTTTTTTAATTCATAATTCATATGTTTCCCCTTTCCGTCTGATCTTCTATATATATACCAGACTTTTCTGGTTTTTATCGAAATACAAATATTAAAGTTTGATATCTGCCAGTTTCTCATAATAATGAATTATTGCACTGTGGTCACTGCTTCCGTCTCCATTATTATGAAGATATTGCATTATCTCCTGAATCTGTGATGTCATTGGAACAACAGCACCAACACTGTGTGCACATTCCAAAGCATTATTCAAATCTTTGATGTGTAAATCAACCCTGAATCCCGGCTTTACATCATCTTTAATCATCATAGGCACTTTAGCATTCATTACTGTAGAACCAGCAAGTCCGCCTTTTATTGCCTCAAAGACACACTCAGGATTAACACCGGCCTTTTTTGCCAGAATAAATGCTTCTGACACTGCCTGTATATTACATGCAACAATTATCTGATTAGCAAGTTTAGTTGTATTTCCTGCTCCAAGCTCACCGCATCTGGTTACAGATGAACCCATTTTAAAAAGTATTTCTTTATATTTTTCAAATGTGTTTTCATCTCCGCCAACCATAAATGCAACTGTTCCATCTATGGCTTTTGGTTCTCCGCCGGATACGGGAGCATCAAGCATTTCAATTTCTTTCTCTTTCAAAATTTTTCCAATATATCTGCTGTCAACCGGATTTATTGAACTCATATCTATAAAACATGTACCTGATTTCATATACCGGGCTACACCATTTTCACCAAGAATTACTTCTTTTACCTGTGGGCTGTTAGGAAGCATTGTAATAACAACATCACTGTTTTTTGCAATATATTCTAATGTTCCACTTTCTGCACCACATTTTTCAAGTTCATTAATATTTTCTATATGATGGTCATTAACAATTAATGAATATCCTGATTTACAAAGATTCTTCGCCATTGGTTTCCCCATTATTCCAAGTCCGATAAATCCAATAACCATATATAAATCCTCCTGATTTTATATCATTTTAACAGCATTTTTATTATAAGAATAATGAAAGTATGAATATCTCAACCATAGATGCAATACCCATGATTAATGTACATACTGTCTGCGTCTTATATCCCTGTTCAGGTGTCATATCACCAAAGTTAGTAACAACCCAGAAATATGAATCGTTAGCATGTGATACTGTCATGGCACCGGCACCAATAGCCATTACACAAAGTACTGACTTTACAGGTGTTGCAAGTCCGAGTACAGGAAGAAGCGGAGCAAGTATACCTGCTGTTGTTGTAATAGCAACTGTTGATGAACCCTGTGCACTCTTTAATATTGCTGCAAGTATGAATGGGAAGAATATACCTACTGCCGAAAGCACTTCTGCATGCTGTGTTATATAGCTTACCATTGATGTTGAAGAAATAACTTTACCAAGGACACCACCTGCTGCTGTTACAAAAAGAATAGGACCAACAGTTTTTAATGTCTCATTAGTAATGTTATAAAAATCACTCATCTTATGAGAAGTTGCAAGCTGGATTACTGCAAATATTGTACCAACTGCAAGGGCAATAATTGGCTTTCCTAAGAACTGGCAGGCGACATCAAGTGCTCCTGTCCAGCCGGCCATAGATGAAATTGAGCCAAGTGCCATAAGTATAATTGGAACAAGAATTGGAGCAAGTGCATTAAATCCATTAGGAAGTTTGCCATATTCTGCAACAAGTTCTTCATATGTTTTTGCTACTTCTGCATTATCGCCCATCTCGTCTGCACTCTTTACTTTCTTGCCGATAAACTTTGCATAGATAAGACCTGCAATAAGAGGGAATATCGAACATACAACACCAAGACCCATTACCAGTAAAAGATTATCACCTACACCAAGTGTACTTGCTGCTGCAATCGGACCAGGTGTTGGTGGAATAAATACATGTGAAATATAAAGACCTGCTGACAAAGCGACTGTCATAGCTACACTTGATACTGCTGTTCTCTTTACAAGAGCCTTTCTGATTGGATTCAAAATAACAAAACCGCTATCACAGAAAACAGGGATTGAAACAACCCATCCCATAAGTTCAATAGCAAGTTCAGGTCTCTTCTTACCAACAACTTTAATAACCATATCGGCAAGCTTTAATGCTGCACCTGTCTTTTCGAGAACTGAACCGATAAGTGCACCAAGAATAATTACAATACCGATGCTGCTGAATGTTCCCGAAAATCCTGCTCCGATTACTGTTGGAATTCCGGAAATCTTCTTTCCGTCTGCCGTGACTGTATCAACAAATGGAATTCCTGCGATTATAGCAAGAATAAGTGATACAGCCATGATAGCAAGGAAAGGATGAACCTTAAACTTTGAAATTGCTACTATCATAACTATGATAGCTAAAATAAAGACAATAATTAATGCTATTCCTGACATAATAAACACCCCTTTTCGTTATTTTTTATACGATTTGTACAATAGCTCGTACTGTCTATGGTGCAATCATATCACGGAAGCAAATCTTTTCACATGTTACACATAACATAATTATTCAAATTATTTTGTTTCATGTAACAAAGCATATGTATCACTTTTTTCCATTTCTATATCCTGCATAATAAGATATGCCATATATAATGCCGGATTTTCGGATGGTTTTCTGACATCATACCCGGTCAGTTCCTTCAACTTGCCAATCCTGTACTGCAATGTATTCTTATGTATATAAAGACTATCCGACACCGCCTGAATAGAGCCCTGCTCTTTGTAATAAGCCTTCAGGAGTGACATATATTCTTTTACTTCATCAACAGATGAATTTTTGAAAAGCTTGGTAATATATTCAAGCTTAATTTTGGCAGGAATACAGTTAACAAGCAGTTCCAGACTCATATCCTCATAGCAGATAATCTTTTCATGTTCAGCTGCTGCTGCATTCCACGCCCTATGTGCCTGGATGTATGCCTCATGCATATCATCACTTTTCCCTGCAATCCCTATATTAAGATTCAGTTTCTGCTTTTCATATATGTAATCTGCAAGTTCATTTGAAAATTCAATTACCTTTTCTGTTGTCATATCATCTATAAGAATTATCTGTCTTGAAGCATTTCTGAAATGTGCCTTGTAACCATTTCTGTTAAGAAATGCGGCAACATTATTTTCAAATTTGGCAATTACAGACTGACCCTCCTGATTATCTTTATACTCATCAAGTTCATCGATACTTACAATAATAATTCTTCCCGGCTTGTCTATATCTATCCCAAGAGATTTTCCGCGTTCTCTCAGGTCATCAAAGTTTTTATATCCGTCATTTATAAGCCATTCTTCAAAAAAAGCATTTTTTACACGCTTATCCATGAGCTGATGATAACTGACACGGCGTTCCATAAGCAGAATTTCGGTCATCTTTTTTATCAGACGTCCGGCTGTTATTACCTCATCGTGACTTCCGGTAATTCCGACAACCCCAACGATTTCACCATCAAGTTCAAGCGGAAGGTTAATTCCCTGTTTCATTCCCCTTTCCTTATCATCTTTCTTAAGATAATATTCATCAAGACATTCCGTAATGATTTTGTATGCTCCATAGTGAAAATCGCCTATTCTTGATTTATCACAGCTTGCAATTATATGCCCCGTCTCATCCATAAGATTAATATTTTGTTTTACAAGCTGCGATATTTCACCAACTATCTGCATCGCAGCATTTTTTGATATATGCATTGTATTTCTCCATTCATCTGCAATAATACAGGAATGAATTCAGTCTGTTTTCAGAAGCCTCGTCCCAGTCACCGTCAAGCGACAGATTATACAAGGGTACTTTTGTCTTATCGGATAGATTTCTCATATCAAGCACCATTGCCGTATTTTCATATCGAGGTGACATCTCAATAACTGCATCTGCAAATCCACCCATCTGCACTGTCTTTGCAAATCTGTATCTGCCGTTATTTCCCTGAAATCCCTCAAGATTTGCCTTAGCTGTTTCAAGAAGTTCATCAATGTCCAAAGCAAATGTGCCGTAAGTACCAAGCTCGTCGGAAATACGCTTTATCATGATGCCAAGCCTGTTTTTATCCGATACAGTACCCATTTTATTATCAACCCACATAAAAAGCATCATCTCGGCAAATGACATTCTTGCAATGCGATAACCACGCATTTCAAGCTTATCCGTAATCCCCTCATCAAGGGACGTAACTGAAAGAGGTGAACCGATAACAGCAAGAACCTTCTGTCTGTCAGGACTTTCTTCATTTCCTATAATATAATTTTGTTCTTCATGTTTTCTGCACTCATCATATGCCAAATCAGCCACAGATTCAAGATTTTCAATGCTTTTTATGCTCTCTGCGTTAATATATTTTTTTGCAAATTCTTCTCTTCTTACGTATGGAACCGTATATACAATATCCCCAAGAAGCAATGCCCTGAATAACATATCAGTATCATCAGCCTTATTCATAAGTTCCTCAAGCACAGGTGCAACAATTCCTACACCAGTATGACCTGTTTTATCAAGAATTGTCCTGATTGCTCTCGCATACTGACCATCCGCATCACTTCCATAATTGAACGGAACAAGATAATCCACGCCACCGGCATTAGTGTCCGCCTTTAAAATACTGCCAAGAAGCATAGGAAGTGGAAGATATTCTTTAGAATTCATGTATGCACGACCGATATTTAATACTTCCTTATCAAATTCAGGCGATTTCTCAGCCGTATAGCCGAGACTGTCAAAATAAACTTTCAGGCAGTCTGTGTAGTATCCCGCGTCAGGCAATAAAAGTTTTCTACTCTTTGACGGCTTGTATACAATATCCGCTTTGTGGCGTCGCACATTAAGCATATTGAAATCTGCGGCTTTTTCAACAGGCAGTCTGTGAGAAATACTATTCAAAAATGCTTCGATTCTCGTTATTACGCCGACCTTTGAAAAATGCTCGTCAACCTCAATCTGAAGATACGGCTTGTCGCCCATTTCTTCCCTGAACATGTGTGAAATAAGCGAATCCGGGCCACAGCCGTGATTTGTGATATACACAGGATACAAATTCGGGTGATGTGCGATAATTTTCGCACCCGACAAAATATGGTCACCGAACGGCCAATACATGTTAGGATAATCGTCGGCAATATCAATATCGGTTCCCGGGATATTTCCGAGCGTCATAACCTTATATCCCTTGTTAAGCAGTATTTCCGGGATTCCCATATTAAGCACGGGGTCGGAAATATTGTAAGTTCTTGTGATGAGAACTATAACTTTTTCGTCAGGCTTCAGATTTGAAAGAAATTCTTCACCAACACGTTCTACATTAGCACTGAAACGTTTTACTGCTGCCGCACCTTTAAGCATTCCAACCATACATCTTGGTTTTGCAAATCCGAGCTGTTTACCGGCTTCAAGCATTGCAACCGCCATGCTCTTTGTTCCCAAATCAAAGTCAAATACAGGACTTATTAGCTTAATTCCTCTCTTTTCAAGCTCAAGCGTCTTAAAAATTGAACGTGCAGCCGTCTGCATATACGGGCAGGCGTAGTTGTGTACAGCTTTTGAATCAACATGCCTGATTGTCCTTATCGTCGGCATGAAAATATAATCAACACCTTTGTCAGCGAGGTCAAGCATGTGTCCGTAAAGCAACTTTATAGGATAACAGGTCTCACCCTTTGCACTCGCCTGTGCCGCCTCAATCGTATGTTCATTCGTCGAATCGGATAAAAGCACATTGAAACCGAGATTTTTAAAAAATTCATTTGCAAGAGGGAAAAACTTATACATAATAAGCGAAAGCGGAACCCCCACCGTCTTTTTCGACGGATCGCACACATTGTCATAATCCTCTAAAAGGAATTGTCCCGCTTTTCTGTAAAATGCCCTGTTTGCCCTGATTTCTTCGCTTGACACCGCATTTTCCTTTTCTTCCTTAGGAAAATCAACGCCTAAAAACGTACTCTTTCTGCGTGTTCCGTCCGCGTTTAACATCGCATCTTTGGCAAGATGTGCCGCACCTATTGCACCCGAAATCGAAAATACGGGACTTACCGTAATCCTGTCACGGTACGCACTCATAAATGCCGCAACAATTCCCGGGTTGTAATCTACACCACCCTGCAAAACAATAGATTTTCCGACAGGCTTATTTGCAACAACCTTGTGAAGATAATTTTTTACGATAGAATGACAAAGTCCTGCGGCAATATCCTCTCTTGAAACGCCCGCACCCTCTGCCGATGCAATCGAAGTTTCGATAAATACAGTACAGCGTTCTCCCAAATCGCACGGATTTTTACCTTGCAAAGCGAGCTTTCCGAACTCATCGATAGGAATACCCATTCTTAACGACTGTTCCTCGACAAACGAACCCGTTCCCGCGGCACAGATTTTATTCATTGTAAAATCGGCAACCTCGCCGTCTTTAAGCGAAATATATTTTGAATCCTGTCCGCCGATTTCAAATACAGTATCGGCATCGGGAACATAGTAAACAGCCGCCTTTGCCTGTGCCGTAATCTCGTCGCGGATTGCGTCGGCTCCCATCATTTTTCCGAGGCGTTCGCGTCCCGAACCCGTGATACCGACTCCGAGCACATTAAATTCACCGTAATTTTCACGAACATTTTTAAGTGCTTTTCGCACAACATTTTCAGGCTCTCCCGCAGTCCTAAGATACCAGAAATCAATAAGAGTTCCGTCCTGTGCAACAAGCACCAAATCCGTACTTGTAGAGCCTATATCGATTCCGATGTAACAGCCGTCATCGGGCATGGCATGTGTAGCCTGCGGATCTGTGAGCTTTGTTCCCTCTGTAAGATAAAGCGGTTCAAGACCCGATGAAAAATCATCTGCAGATTTTGCCGCCGCAAAAAGCTTTGAAAGCTCAAGCAGGTCAATCTCGAAACCATCTTTATTTAATGCAGCACCTACAGCCGCGTCGTATCTTGCATTTTCGGGAATTATAAGTTCGTCCTCACCGAGCTTGAAAATATCGCAGATTGCCCTGATAACACCTGTGTTTTCGGTAACTCCGCCGCAAAAAACAACCGGCTTTTTAACAGGAAGATTTTTTACTATAACAGCTTTGAAATTTCTAATCATCGCATAGCAAAGCCCGAGAAGAATATCCTGTTTTGCGACGCCCTCCTGCTGTCTGTGGATTATATCCGTCTTTGCAAATACCGCACATCTTCCCGACAATGTCGGAATCTCTCTTGCCTTTGCAACCTCTGCGGAATAATCCTCAATCTTTAATCCGAGACGTGTCATCTGGTCCTCAAAAAATGAACCAGTTCCGCCCGCACAGTGCTCATTTACTGAAAATCTCGGAACACCTGTCACATCTGTAATAAATCGTGCTCCCTGACTTCCTATCTCAATAATGCTGCACGCCTGCGGCACAAGTGACTTCACGCCGTCAACCACAGCAGGAATATCATCAAGTAAGTTAAGCTGTGGACACGCCTGCATACAGACTTCGCTGTTACCGCCCGTGACAGTCACACGTGTCTTAAAACCTGTAACAGATTTATCTGAATCAGACATTACAGCCAAATCTACCGCACCGTCTGCGATTTCTTCAAGCATTGCAGCGGCAGTCGCCATAAGCCTGCCCTGATGTTTTTTAATTTTTTTATCAACAACGGTTCCGTCCTTTGTAAGTACCATTTTTATGGTTGACGTACCCATATCTATACCTAAATTATACATATCTATACTCCACAAATATTTTCTATACTCTCTAGCTTTATTTATATCCTCAAGTCTTATTTACATCTTCAAATATTATTTATATCCTCAAGTTTTATCTTTACAGCCCCCAAAAGGCTTACGTCCTCTTCCCCGTGAGTTGAAATAAACATTATTCTGTCCCTTTTCTGCTGCAAAATATAACCGATAACCTCTTTTTTCGTATTATAATCAAGTCCCGTAAAAGGTTCGTCCATTATGACGATTTTTCCAGGGTACTCCATAGCTCTCGCAAGAGCCACACGCCTTTTCATGCCGCCCGAAAGCTCGCTTACGGGCTGTGTCAGACATTCTTTAGGAAGTATTTTACAGAGATTGTCATAAATTTTCTTTCTTGAGACGTTCTTTTCACAGACAAGTGCGACATTTTCCACAGGTGTCAAAACATCGCACAGCCTGTCCTCCTGAAACATCACGGAAATGTCCTTTAAATCCGCTCCCTCGATGCTTCCGGCATCGCTTTTATCAAGCTGCATGATAATGCGAAGAAGTGTTGTTTTTCCCATTCCCGACGGTCCCATAAGGCAGTAAACGCCGTTATCTTCAAGCGTAAGATTAAGATTTTTCAAAATCTCATGTTTTCCGAAAGACTTGCAAAGTCCGCTTATTTTAATCATTTACGTTTTCCCCCCTTTTTACCGAGAATACCGCCGCACGGTCTTGCTGCCTGCTTCATAATAAGCATAAAGGCGACTTCAAATAAAATACTAAGAACAATTACAACAATCGTCCATGCAAAAAGATTATCCGTCTGAAGATACTGCTTCGCAACATACATTTCCCTGCCAATTGACGGCTTAGGAGTTGCGATAACCTCCGCCATAATTCCCGATTTCCAGCTAAGTCCGAGCGAAACCTTGCAACTGCTCAAAAGAAACGGCATAAATGCAGGTCTGTAAATATACATAAACTTTTTCCACGGAGAAATTCCGAACACCTTCGCCATTTCAAGCATTTCGGGATTGACATTTTCAAGTCCGCCAAGCGTATTTGTATAAATAAGAGGAAGTACAATCAGAAATGAAAGGTAAACGGTAAGTGCCTGGTTGCCGACCCATATAAGAAGCATTATTACAAACGAAATCATCGGCACCGTTTTTAACGTAACAATAATAGGCTCCAAAAAATCTCTTATCAGACTGAATTTGTAACAGACAACAGCAAGAACAAAGCCTGCCACGAATGACAATATAAAACCGATTGCTATTCTGAAAAACGAAGCCGTGCATATCGCCCAGAAATCTGCCTGTCCCATGTTTCTTACGAGAGCCTGCACGATGTGCACAGGCCCCGAAAGAACAATTTTGTTATCTATAATTCTGTCTGCAATCTCCCATATGATAAGCCAAAAAATAACAATGAACGTCATTTTGATTCTGTCCTCTTTTGTTTTCGGCTTTTTTCTTTTTAATAATTCGTCCATAAAATCACCCAATTAATTCATTTGAAACATTGCAGGCCATGTCTGGTCTCTTGAGAATCCCGAAATTGACATTGCCAAATCACCCATTTTCAGGCTCGCCGTACAAGAGTCAGTCACAACTGTCCCGATACTGTCAAGCTTTCCAAGTCCGAGAGTAATCGCCGTAATATTACCATCTCCGTCACGCTCGATATTTTCAACCGACACATTTGAAAATCCGCCAAGCTCCTGAATTGTCATAACCTTTGACTGGATTACGACAGGAACTCTCACGCTGCAATTTCCGCTGTTGCCAACCATAAGCAGTGCATTGTTGCTCACAGGGTCTTTCGGCGGGAATACATCACTTGTAATATGAGGATTGAGCGGCAGTCCGCTGTCCTCTTTTCTGAACCATATATTTGCCGTAACGGTATAATTTCCGGCAGGTATTTTAACTTCACCCACACCGTTGTCCGACGGATGGTTTCCCGCTGTGTTATTTAAGGAATTGTCTGCAGAGCCGTTACCCGAACCGCTGTTTTGTGAATTGTCGGCATAATTATTTCCGTAATTACCGCCGTCATTTCCGCTTGCGGCCTCCTGCGTTGCATTTTCAGAATCGCCGTTTGAAGCATTTTCGGAATTACCGCTTGATGAATCCGTTGCGGATGGCGTTTCTTTTTGTGCCGTATTGCCTGCCGCACTGTCCACATTTGTGCCTTTTCCCGTGTTATCAGCATTATTGCTGTCAGACGAAGGTATGTAATAGAATTCGTCATCAGGCATTTTTCCGCCCACCGAATCAGGATTTAATTCATACATTATTTGCAAAAATCCCGACAAAATACTCTTCATTTTGCTGCCCGTAATCGTGCATATGCTGCATTGTGTAATCGCATTTACTGCAATATCGGGATTTAAAAACGTCTCGTACTTTTCAGTCCATTTTGCAGCCTGCTCCACATTGGCAAGCGTATAATCCGTTGACTTTTTGGCATATTCGAGATACTCGTCAACCGCCTGTCTGTGCTCCTGTAAAAATGATTTTCTTACAACCGTAACCGTCGTTACAGACTGTGTGCCGCTCTCAACATTTAACTTATTCCACGCTTCCGTAACATCAATCGGAGTGCGAAGATTATCCACAAGAAGCTTTGCAACCTCGACAAACGGCTGCGGCAAAAGTGCTATAGCTCCCGGTTCGTCCTGTAAAAGGTTAAGCACCTCAAAAGGTGTTGACCTGAATGAAAAATTAACCTGTCCCGTAAGACCGTATTTATCCAAAAGATATTCAAAAGTATATTCAGGCGGACCGCCCTCGCCGATAGAATATACCGTTCTGCCTTTCAAATCCTCCATACTGTTGATTGAATCGTCAGTTGTCAGAATATGCAAAAGTCCGAGGTTATTAATTGAAATTACCTCGACCGAATCTTTTAAATCTTTGTTGTTATAAAGAATTGAACTTACATTTGACGGACAAGTGATAATGTCGTATGTTCCGTCATTTAACTTTGCCGCAAGTGTAGAATAATCAATTCCTTCTACCGTAAATGAATAATTATTGTATGTATTACCGTTTTCCGCCTCATTCATAAAATATCCGAGACCCATTGACGGAGGTCCCATTATAAGACCGACATTTACATCGCACGCATCGTTACTTATAACAGACTGGCGGTCGGTCTTTCGACCTTTGACCGCCAGCACTGCTGCAAGAACAATTAGTGCTGCGACAATAGCTGCCGCAATACCTAATATTTCCTTGTTCTTTTTACTCATTTTCTGTCCTCTTTTTTGAGAGTGTTAAAATTGCCGCAAGACCTGCTGAAATCATTGTAAGCACATAGAGAGCAAACGGAACCGTATCACCTGTTGAAGGAGTATCTGTCGAACCCTGTGCATCGTCTGATGTATTGCCGTCAGAATTTCCTGCTGCCTTGTCTGTGTATACAACCGCATATGTTGAAAACTTATCTGTTGCAAATTTGATTGTTCCCGTTACGCTGTCGAATGTAGTATCAATAACTTCTGCTGTCTTGACACCGTCTGCGTTTTCGTGAATTCTTACAACATAATATGTTCTGTCAGCGTCCTTGTTAATCATTGAATCATTAAGCTTAACTGTAAGTGTTATGCTCTCGCCGTTTTGAAGCTCGCTAATCTTTTTGTCAAATCCCGCAATTACGGCATTGATGTCAAGATACCGGCCGACAACCGCATTATTTAATGAAGCATTATTTTCAAGTGCCGCTTTTACAAGCTGCTTATCCTCATCCGATACAGTAGTGTCGATATTTCCTACATTTATCTGTAATTTGAGCTTTCCGTCGGAATTAATTACATCTTCAAGTTCTTCCTTAGTAAGAAGTGACTTGGCATAATCCTTAACACCGCTTGTCATGCCGCTTACAGATACATTCGGGGCATCAGATGTTGTCTTGTTGACATCTGATACAACGCTTACGTTATCGTTTGAAGCCATACCTGAGAAATCTACGTTGAGAGTAAGAGGAACATTCCAGTCTGTTTCCAATAATGTAGGGAATTCCGTACAATCGTTGAATACATAAGTTCCGCTGTTATCTTTTAACTTAATTGTAAGTTTTGTAATTCTGCCGTTTCTTGAAACGCCTGTGTTTCCTGAATATACCTTGTTATCTCTTACGGCTGATATAACCTCGGCATTTGAACAATTACCGATTTTCTGTAATGTAAATACAGGGTTCGGAACATTGAGTGTAAGATTATATGTTCCGTCACCGTTATCCGTAAGTTTTGCATTGTTGCTTACAGGTGTTGTAGGTGCAACCGAATTAACAGAATCATATCCGTCAGGAATGATTCCGAGAGGATTGTCAGGGTTAGTCATATATGCCGTAACACCAGGAAGCTGTTTATTAAGCTCACCCGGAACAATCAGGTTAGCTGTGACTGTCTTGGCATTCTCATCAGGTTTTTCTTCCTGCTTCTTTAATACAGTAAGTGTACCCGGTTTGTATGTAATGTTATAGTTGTTAAGATATTCACTGCCCTTAGGTGTAAGCTCATATGTCTTACCGCCCTCAAGAACTTCAGGTGTTTCTACATAAATTTTTGTATTGAAATCTTTCTGATTGTCGATATTATCATCTTCCAAAAATCCGTCATACTTTACTTCGAGAGCAGGTGTCTGACCTTCTTCGATAGTCTCGCTTACATATGAAACCGTAAGTTCTGCCCTTGCAACCTGGCATACAAACTTTTTGTCTGCGGTTGTTCCGTCGTCCCATATGTAGTTTTCTTTATCTTTCAATCTGAAATATAAAGGATTTTTATAATTTGAATCATAAGCATTTTTAACTTCAACATCTGTATTCTCTGATGTATAGAACTGCTTTGAAGTCTCATCTTCCGTTATACAGTTCATAACGCTCTGTATCTTACCGTTATATATAAAGGTACTCTTAACAGGTGCCTTTACACATATCTGTCCGTCTTTTAATACAGTAAGTTTTACACTGCCGCGAGAAATATTATAGTTATCGGCACTTCCGCCCTCAACCTGTATTGTATATACCTGTCCTTTTTCAAGCTTTTCTGGAATACCAGATATTGTCGGCATAACAAAGCCCGAAGCTGTTTCCTGTGTCTCTCCGTTTACAAACTGTGTAATTCTCAAAGACATTTCAGGAATCTTTTCATCTGAAGACACAACCTTTTTAGCAATATCTATGCTTGCAACAAGAGTTGCCTTTCTCATTTCCCAGCTATAAGTCTTTGTATCCCTAGTTCCGTCTATCCATGTATATCCGTCATCAGGTGTAACCGTAAATGTATAAGTTCCCGCATTGGTTGCGTTTAAAGTTCCGTTAACCGATGAGTTATCGGCAAGCATCCACTTATGGTCAGGCTGTTCCTTACCGTTATATGTTGTGGACCAATTATAATCTGATTTCAAAATAGGCATGCCTGCATATGCACTGTCTGTATTTAATATATATGCCACAGGTGTTTTCTCACTCGGTGTAACATTGTTATATCCGTTATTCAACGCTTTTATAACTCTTCCATAAAAATCACGACTGTAAACTTCTTCACCGTATACTTCTTTATTAGTGAACTTATAAGTTACATTCTTATCTGAATCGATATATTTTCCCTCAGCATTTTTACCTGAGCGATCCAAAATATTAAGATATGTTCTGCCGTCTTTATACCATTTTTCAATATCTTTGTAATCTCTTACATAAGTATTTTCTCCATCTGTCATAACAAGATAGATATGTTTCTTTACATTTTCAGACGGTAACGAAATCTCAAATCTTTCATCACATTTGTTGCTTACTCCACTCATTGAGTTTGTAGTTGCAAGCTTTGCATAATACTTTATTTCATTGCCCGAAGCTTCGCTTCTTGCCTCGCCGTCACTGCTTACCATGCTTGATGCAAGGGCATATCTTGTAAGTTTAAAGCCGCTTCCATCTGTTGCTGTAGAATCAGCATGATAAATATCATAGCCGTCGTACTTATCATAAAAGACTGCCTTGCAAAGACCGTTAAGATTAACTACTGCCTTTCCATCAGCATATGAAACAGAATGGTCTGTAAGTTCATCTCCGACGATGGTTACCTGCGGATATGAAACTTCTCCTACAGGAATGTTGCCTACATTTACAAGCATATTATCATTGTCACCTGTTGCAAGTTTGCTTCCGCCTGCGGCAGTAAGTGTGAAATTGTAGAAGGTATACTCATCTGCATATCTGTATCTGTACATTCTGTAGTACATATCATCATATTCACTGCCTATAATCTTTGAAGCCTTAAATGTTGCACCGTCAAGTTTCTTACCCTGTGTCTCGTCTGTTGTTCTTACAGTTGCTGTTATACCTGTCTCTTCGTCTGTGAATGACTTAGTATACTCTGTCTTTCCTGCTTCAGGCTTATAGATAAGTTCCGCACTGTCGAAATCAACAATCAAATCAACCGGCATCTGTGTATAATCCATTAAAATAACAGGATACTGCTTTGCATTTGTAAAACTGTAAAAACCATTGTAGTTGTCAAGTTTGAGTTTTAAACCATTAATACGTGTTGTAGGTTCTGTATCAAGACCTGTCTTATCCATTGCTCTGCCTGTAACATGAACATCTGTACCGTCTTCTATCTGCTGGAGTGTGAATATTCCACTGAAGTTTTCAATGCTTAATTCCATGCTTCCGTCGTTATTAACGGTAAGAAGACCGTTCTGCTTTAACGGCTCTACAGGAGGTAAATCTGTATTTGTAAGATATACCTGAACTCCCGAAAGCACCGCATTGTTTTTACCGAGTACAGTAAGGTTTGCATCTATTGAATAAACGCCCGGCTCAAGTGCTTCATGTGCCTTGAGTTCAGTCACATATAATACTTTCTCGTCACCGTTTACCGTGAATTTCTGATAGCCGCTGTAGTAAGGCAAACCGTAGTAATCTTCTACCGTAACGCCTTCTGTCTGTTGTCTTACTGTCTTTCCATCGTAAACATAAACAGAATATTTGACGTTCTCCTGCATGAATTCACCGTCAGTAGGAAGCAACCCCCATCCGGCGTCTATATCAGCTTTTGCTTTGCTCATATCAAGAACTTTGTCTCCTGATTCGGCAGAAAAACCAAACATATATGTAGTGCGGTAATCAACAGCAATACCTGCATCTCTCAACGCCTGAATTGCTTTGTTGTATTCTTCGCCGCCATCACTCATTGTTACTGTGGCTTTTGCACCGTCAAATGTCGCATCATCGCTTTTGACAGTTACGTCCATTTTTCCAAATCCGGCTGCTTTTGCTGCGTCTGTAACGCCGCTCGCAATGTCAAGCGTTGCCGCATTTGCTGTCAAATAAGAGAATGGTATAAGCTCGAACGCCATTAATGCCGCTGCCGCCAATGCCACAACTCTTTTAACCATTTTACTTTTGGCTAATCTTTTCATTTTTTCCTCCCTTAATATAAATATATTGCTTACTCAGGTTAGTTTTGTCTAATCCTATGCTGTAAAAAAACGCCGCCAATAATATCCAACAATATCAGGCAGCATTTTTGTATATGCGGACAGCGGTGTAAAACCCGTATTGCCCGCTTCAAGAAAATTATCTACCAAACAGAAAGAAGGAGATTGTTCTTCGATATTTTCCCGCTAACATTAATTAGAATCAACTAACTGACTGCAAGGCCTATAATAATTTTTTTTGGGTATAAAGTCAATTTGCCACGGCAAACTTTTAATACTTTTTTATTTTTGTTATTGATATATTTTATCAATAAAGTCTTCTAGATGAAATACAGCATGTCGGGGTTGATATCGGCGAGCAGTTTTACCTTGTGCCCGTCTATGTCGATTATTCCCTCGTCTTTCATTCTCGCAAGCTCACGGTTAAACGATGTTTTGTTTACATTAAGGTACTGGGCGAGCTCTTTCTGCTTGTACGGGATGGTTACTGTGCCATCGTCGTTTTTCTGCATATTCATAAGATACATTATGATTCTGTTTCTAAGTCTCGGCTCTGACAAGAGTTTATTTTTCATATTTACCATTGCGAATTTGGAAGCCATTTCTTTAAGGCAGTTCATTCCCACATTTATAAGGTCCTCGTCTGTTCTGTTTTCAAGAATTTTTTTGGCAGAAATGAATAAAATGCGGCTGTCCTCTACCGCACCGACCTCAACCCAACTGTCTGCCTGCCCGAAAGCCACCGCTTCGCCGAAAGTATTGCCCGCATAGAATCTTTCCATTATCTGCTGTTCTTGCCTGCTGACATTGGCTCCCTGAACCGCTCCCGACAGGATTACTCCCATAAATTCCTGCTTTTCGCCCTGATGCCATATGATGTCGCCAATTTTGTAATCGACCTCGTAACCGTCCAGTTTTTCGATTACATCCTCGTATTTTTCGGATTGAATTCCGTCAAACATACGCAATTTTCCAAATATTTCTTCGCGGCTTAACTTTTCGTCGTCCTCTTCGTAATCGTCATCGCTCACATAGTCTTTCTGACACTCGGAAAGCTGTATTGTCGCAGCACCGAGAAGTGCGGCATCTTCAAGCCCGTGAGTAGCCACAAGCAGAATTCTTTTGTTTCGCATATCAAGTATATATTCTATGATTGCAAGCTTTGTATCATGGTCAAGTCCCGTGAATGGTTCGTCAAGAATTATCAGTTTGCCGGGATATTCGAGAGCCCTTGCAAGTGCAACTCTTCTTTTCATGCCGCCCGACAGTTCCGTTACTTTTTTATCAAGCGATTCTTTTGGAAGAATCTTTTCAAGGCGTCTTCGTATCTCTTTTTTGTCTGCCTTTCCCCGGCTCACGACAGCGACATTTTCAATGGCCGACAGCGACGGTATAAGCCTGTCTTCCTGAAACATTGAGGAAATCTCATTTTCGTTTATGCCCTCGATTTTACCGCTGTCCGCTTTTTCATGCCCCATTATTATACGAAGAAGCGTTGTTTTTCCCATTCCCGACGCTCCCATAAGGCAGTAAACAGAATTGTCTTTGAGACAAAGATTTACGCCCGCCAAAACATTGTTATTTCCGAATGATTTATACAAATCCGTTATTTTTATGCTCACAACAAATTACCTCCCGATTTATTAAAAAGTTCAAGAATTTTTGTAAATATTTTTTCAAAAACTGTGCTTAATATTATTACCACAACCGTCCATGCGAACAGATTTCCCGTCTGCAAATATTGCTGTGCAACGTACATTTCACGCCCGATTGACGGCTTCGGAGTCGCTATAACCTCCGCCATGACGCCTGATTTCCAACACATTCCCAGTGCCACTCTGCAGCTGCTTATAAGAAACGGCATAAATGCTGGTCTGTATATATAAATGAATTTTTTCCATCTTGAAAAGTTAAATGATTTCGCCATTTCAAGCATTGATTTGTCGGCATTTTTGAATCCGCTGAGCGTGCTCGTATAGATAATCGGCAACACGACAAGAAATGAAAGATATATTGTAAGTGCCTGATTTCCGACCCATATTAACAGCATTATTACAAATGAAATCATCGGTACCGTTTTAAGAAGCGATATTAACGGGTTAAATATTTCTTCTATTATATGGTACCTGTACGCCGCTGCCGCAAGCAAAAATCCCGCTGCAAACGACAAAAGGAATCCCACCGCAATCCTTGCAAAGCTCGCAAAGCATATTCTCCAGAAATCTTTTCGTGCCACACATTTTAACAATGTCGAAACTATGTCAGCAGGCCCGACAAGAATTATGCTGTTATCTATTATAAGGTCCGCAATCTGCCACACAAGCACCCACATAATGATTATCATTGCAGCTTTCAGATAATCCGTCGATGTTTCTTTATTATTATCTTTTTGAAAATGCTTTAATTTGTCCATTTTTTGCCGTCCGTCCCTATGTGTTTGTAGTGTTATACAGTGTTTATAACTTTTGTTATTTAATGCAATCCGCTGTCTACGCTATGTTTTTGCACAAATCTGTCCATAAAGTTTTGTTTTGCGGATTTGTGTTAATGGTATCACACTTTGGTTAGTTGTGCAAAACCAAACTATATTTATTTTATTCCAAATGTCAACACTTGATATTTTCTTTTGTAAATGCAATAATGGGTTTGTTTTATGAACTGCCACACTAAAACGGCAAAATCAGAATGGAGATTAACTATGGTAAACAACCGATTAACAAGAAAACAGCGTGCAGCTGTAGTCAGACGACAAAAAATCACACTTGCCGCAGGCATTGCGGTTTTAATTTTAGTAATTATATTCGTACTAGCATTTAAAGGCTGTAACAGTAAAAAAAAGAATAACGACAAGACAGCCGGAACTACTACTGAGACTACTACTGATGACAATAAAACAGCAGCAGAAAACAACAGCGAAAACAGAAAATCTAAGGAATTTCAGGATGTTTCCACATCATCAGATAACAGCTCTGATTATTCAGGAAGCCAGTATGCTGATTCGCAGTCTGTTTCATCCAAAGGATTTTCAATCCAGACTATCAATGGAATAACATATGTTGATGGTGTGCTTATCGCCAATAAAACTTACTCTCTTCCAAGTGATTTTATTCCTCAGGACCCTGAGGTTCCTGTAACAAGCCAGCGAAGCACAACAAGTCTTGACAGAACACTTATGAGTGCATGGCGTACGATGCAGGCTGATGCTTCTTCACAGGGACTTAATATCTATATTGCAAGTGCTTACCGTTCATACAGTTATCAGGTAAATCTATACAATTCCTATGTAGCAAGAGATGGAAAAGCTGCCGCAGATACATATTCATCAAGACCCGGTAACTCAGAACATCAGACAGGGCTCTGTTTTGACCTCAATTCTATAGATGACAGCTTCGGCGATACCGCAGAGGGCAGATGGGTCAACGATAACTGCTACAAATATGGCTTCTGTATACGTTTTCCTAAGGGTAAGGATGCATACACAGGCTATCAGTATGAATCATGGCATTTAAGATATGTCGGCAAAGATCTTGCTGAAAAGCTTTACAACAATGGCAATTGGATTTCACTTGAAGAATATTTTGGAATCACAAGCGAATATCCGGATTAAGCAAAAATTTGAATATTGAGAAGTATATGAATAAAAAAGCCCCGCCGCAGCGGGGTTTTTTTATAGGAATTTATCAAGTTCAGTCTCAACACGCTTATTGATTTTAACCTTAGGATTTTCCATAATCGTTCCTCTTGCGACAACCATTTTTACATGGCGTAATGCTCTGAGGTCATCGAGCGGATTCCCCTCGGTTACAATCATATCTGCACATTTATCTTTTTCGAGCGTACCGGTAATATCACCGATTCCCGCCATTTCGGCAGCTCTTGCGGTTGCCGTATACAGTGCAAACGCATTGGAAACGCCCGTATATTTGTGGAAATAATACAATTCTCTCTAAAAATCATACTGTGTAATCCACGGACATCCAACATCATTGCCAAGAACGACAGGTATATCATTTTCAAGTGCCGCTTTCGCACATGCAATTATTCCCTCAAACACAACATTTCCGTTAAACTGTTCAACTTCAGTTGCATTGGTAATCGAACGATCAAACAATGCATACGGAAGTGCAGGTGAAATTGTTGTGCAAAGAAATGCCTTTCTTTCCTTGAATAACTTAATTGTATCATCATCAATTTTTGCACCGTGTTCAATTGAGTCAACTCCATTTTCAAGTGCAACACGCACTCCCTGCGGAGATTCAACATGTGCAGCAACGACATAGCCATTTTCATGTGCCTTGTCACAGACTGCCTTTACCATTTCAGGAGACATTTTTAATTCACCCGGAACACCTTTTTCTTTTGCGTCCATTACGCCGCCTGTAATCATAAGCTTTATCAAATCAACCTTTTCTTTTTCCGATTGCTCCAGATGTTTTAAGGCTGTATCTATACTGTCCGCCGCAACAGCAACAGAGCCAGCCATATGTCCGCCAGGCACAGAAATCCCTTCATTAGCGGCAAGTATTCTAGGTCCCATCTTTGTTCCTGCATTAATCTCATCTCTTAATTTTGTATCAAAACTTCCAAGTCCGCCAACCGTTCTTATTGTTGTCACGCCGCTCATAAGCTCTGTTTTTGCAAATCCGGCAACCATACCATATGCAATTGAACGCATAAGTGCATTTCCCATAAGTATTTTTACAAGCTTCTCATTATCACGCTGTTTTTTCTGCGGCTTACCATTACCTGCAAGATGAACATGCATATTTATAAGACCGGGCATAATATATCTGCCTTTTAAATCAACTTTTTCATATCCATTCAAATCCGTGCCTGCATTGACAATATCCTCAATTTTATCATTGTCCGTAAGTATGACGAAGCCCTCTTTTACCTGCATATCTTTGGTTCCGTCAAGTATTTTTCCGTTAATATAAGCATATTTCATATTTTTATACCCCGTGTTTTTGAAATGTTTATTTAATACCAATTAATCAAAATCTTACGCACTGATTGACTTTCCTGTGTAAAGCTGATAATATCTGCCTTTTTCTTCCATAAGCTGGTCATGTGTACCACGCTCAATAATTCTTCCCTGTTCCATAACCATAATACAGTCTGCATTCCGTACCGTAGAAAGACGATGAGCGATAACAAATGAAGTTCTTCCTGTCATAAGTGCATCCATACCACGCTGTACAAGTTTTTCTGTACGTGTATCAATAGAAGAAGTCGCCTCATCAAGAATAAGAACCGGAGGATCTGCAACTGCTGCTCTCGCTATTGCAAGAAGCTGACGCTGTCCCTGACTAAGGTTCGCACCACCGCCGGTAAGCACTGTGTTATAACCATCAGGAAGTCTTTTTATAAATCCGTCAGCATTAGCAAGCTTTGCGGCAGCTATACATTCTTCATCAGCTGCATTGAGTCTTCCATATCTGATATTGTCCATAATCGTGCCTGTAAAAAGGTTGGTATCCTGTAAAACAATGCCCAGGCTTCGGCGTAAATCGTCTTTTTTAATATGATTAATATTAATTCCATCATAACGGATTTTACCATCCTGTATATCATAAAACCTGTTAATAAGGTTAGTAATTGTTGTCTTTCCGGCACCGGTAGAACCTACAAACGCAAGCTTCTGACCAGGTTTTGCGAACATTTTTATATCGTGAAGCACGATTTTGTCAGGATTATATCCAAAATCAACTCCATCAAATGTAACATCACCCTGAAGTCTTGTATACATTTCATCTTTGTTTGCAGCATTTGGTTTTTTCCATGCCCACATCTCTGTCTGTTCTTCAGTTTCATGAATTTCACCATTTGAATCATAACATATATTTACAAGTTCAACATCACCTTCATCTGTCTCCGGTACTTCATCACAAAGATCAAATCCCCTGCCAGCACCTGCCATAGCCATTACAATGCTGCTTATCTGCTGGCTTATCTGTGTTACAGGCTGTGTGAAACTCTTGTTTAATGAAAGAAATGCTACAAGTGTACCAATAGTAAGTCCGGAAAACCCGCTTAATGCAAGCACACCACCTACAAGTGCACACAAAACATAACTTATATTTCCTATATTTCCATTGATAGGCATTGTAATATTTGCAATCCTATTAGCATTATTGGCACTTTCTCTTAACTTGTTATTAATCTGCTTAAACTGTTCAAGACTTTCCTGCTCATGACAGAATACCTTAACAACCTTCTGTCCTTCCATCATTTCCTCAATATAAGCATTTACCTTACCGATATCTTTCTGCTGTTCAACGAAATATCTACCGGATGCAGCGGAAAGCTTTGATGTCACAAAAAGCATAATTGCAACCATAATAACAGATACAATTGTAAGTGGTATATCAAGAACTATCATACTTACAAATGTTGATACAAGTGTTATAAGTGAATTAAGAACCTGTGGAATACTCTGGCTTATAAGCTGTCTTAATGTATCAATATCATTTGTATATACCGACATGATATCTCCATGTGCATGTGTATCAAAATATCTGATTGGAAGTGATTCCATGTTAGTAAACATCTCTGTACGGAGCTTTTTCATAGTACCCTGACCGACATTTACCATAATTCTGTTATATCCGTAGGAACATAAAACACCCACTACAAATATTGCTACAAGTTTTAAAAGAGCCTGTGCAAGCGGTGAATAATCAGGAACTGCCATCTGGGTAAGAGGCACAATGTAATTATCAATAAGTTTCTGTATAAACAGAGTTCCACACAATGTCGTAAGTGCTGAAACCAATATGCAAACAACCACCATGAAACATGCCAATTTATAATTTTTTACTATATAAGAAAGAAGTCTTTTTAATAATAAAAGCGGATTCTTCTCTTTGTTCTCATTTTTATTTTTCATGTCTTCCTCCTATTCTCACTATTCTGCCGATTCGTCGAAATCGCCGCCGCCCTGCATCTGGACTTCACAGATTTCGCGGTAAACTTTGTTATTTTCCATAAGATTCTTATGTGTATCAAAGCCACTGACTTTTCCATCTTCAAGAACAATAATTCTGTCGGCATCCTGAATACTTGAAATTCTCTGCGAAACTATAATCTTTGTTGTTCCCGGAATTTTCTGGGCAAATGCCTGTTTGATTTTTGCGTCTGTTGCAGTATCTACAGCACTTGTCGAATCATCAAGAATAAGAACCTTTGGTTTTTTAAGCAATGCTCTCGCAATACAGAGTCTCTGTCTCTGACCACCTGAAACATTAGTACCCCCCTGTTCTATCCATGTATCATACTTCTTAGGCATTCTCTCGATAAATTCATCAGCACATGCCTGTTTACATGCCTCAACACAATCTTCATATGAAGCATTGTCATCACCCCATCTGAGATTGTCAAGTATTGTTCCTGAAAACAGGACATTTTTCTGTAATACTACAGCCACCTGATTACGGAGTACATCCATATCATAAATTCTTACGTCTTTTCCACCAACACATACAGAACCTTCAGTAACATCATATAGACGGCTTATAAGACTTACAAAACTTGATTTTCCGCATCCTGTACCACCAATAATACCAATTGTCTCACCTGCATTAATATGAATATCAATATCATGTAAAGTATCCTCTGTACTGTTTTTTCTGTATGAAAAATTAACATGATTAAAATCGATTCTTCCGTCTTCCACTTCTTCATAAGGTTTTTCCGGATTGGCAAGGTCCGCTTTTTCATTAAGAACTTCTGAAATACGCCTTGCACTTGCCGCACTCATTGAAACCATTACAAATATCATTGAAAGCATCATAAGTGCCATAAGCATGCTCATTACGTAACTGAACATTGATGTAAGATTACCAGTTGTAATTGAACCCGACACAATAAAATGTGAAGCAAACCATGACAATGCAACAATACATCCATATACAACAAGCATCATAGTCGGATTGTTAAATGCAAGAAATGACTCGGCTTTAACAAATGTTTTATAAAGATTATCTGCCGCTTTATTAAACTTTTTATTTTCATGCTCCTCACGTACAAATGCCTTAACAACACGAATTCCTGAAATATTCTCCTGAACACTCGCATTGAGTTCATCATATTTTTCAAAACCTGATGTAAAAATCGGAGTTACTTTATATATAATAAAGAAAAGTACAAATCCTAAAAATATAAGTGCAACAAGAAATATAATACTTAATCTCGGACTTATTATTACACACATTGTAATACTGCAAATCATCATGAGAGGTGCTCTCACAGCAATCCTTATTATCATCTGATAAGCATTCTGTACATTAGTTACATCAGTTGTCATACGTGTTACAAGACCTGCTGTACTGAATTTATCAATATTAGAAAATGAAAATGTCTGTATATTTTCATACATTTTCTCTCTCAGATTACACGCAAATCCTGTTGATGCTGCCGCCGCATACTTTCCTGCCTGTATACCACAAAAAAGGCTCAAAAATGCTATAATAAGCATTATTCCACCATAAATACCAACCTTTTTCATATCTCCGGCCTGTATTCCTTTATCAATTATTGAGGCTGTTATAAATGGAATAAGAATTTCCAAAAAAACTTCAACTGCAGTAAATATTGGCGTTATAATTGATTCTTTTTTATATTTGCCAATACATTTTGCTAATGTTTTTATCATATTTTTATCATTCTCCCTTCGATTAAATTCACCTTATAAGTCTACAGTCAGCATGACTTGATACTGTCATATACTTTCTGCAAAAGATTTCTAAGCTGTCTTTTTTCATCATCATTAAGTGCCTTTAAAAGTTCCCTCTCATTTTCATCCATTGAAGCTCTTGCCGTCTTGCATATCTCCTCACCTTTTGCCGTGAGCTTTACATGTTTGATTCTTTTATCATTTGAATCATAAAACCCCTCTATCATCCCCTTTTTTTCTAGACGTACAGCAATTCCTGCCATCGTTGCCTGTTTAACTTCAAAATGCTTTTCAAGTTCTTTTAGCGTTATCGTCTCATCGGGTGCCTCGCTGATAGTGGCGAGAACCTTAATCTGCGAAAGGGTAACATCATCGCACATCAACGTATTATTAGCCTTTCTTCCAAGTGCATCGTTAAGTCTCTTTATAAGTTCACCACAATGCAATGTTTCTCCAAACATATGCTCATTCCTTTTCATAAAATTTGATAAATAGTTTCTTTTAGATTTTCTAATATATTACAAAAATAACAGCACGCTGTCAATAGCATGCTGTTGATTTATAGTTTTTTAACATTTGTTGATTTACTTCTAATAATTTCCCGCTTTTTCCTTAACTTTTACCGGATTTACTCCATCAAGGCAGTTATCATATACCCACTCTTCCAGTTCATCTGCATTATTACTTTCATAATACGAAACAAGCATCTGTTTAAATGTACCATCCAAGTGAACCGGAACTTTAAATCTATGTATTCCTTTAAAAGTTTTGTTACCATTCAAAATAACATACTCCTAAAAT
>CEAB01035331.1_pt1 | contig 43002 bp, 52 predicted proteins | sample 557651 | NCBI WGS metagenome assembly CEAB01 (sample SAMEA3182046, study PRJEB8094) | gut metagenome | biome: human; feature: gut; material: Stool; isolation source: human stools | place: Canada | collected 2011-11-15
CTTCCCCCTCGACCCCGCACATTGGCAGTTTTTATCTTGAAGAACTGCACGCGCTGCGCAATCGGGCGCGGTGTACATGGCTTCGCCATGAATCTTCTGCGAGTCGTTTCCGTTTGCAACCGCGCCTTACTACCGTGATGCGCGAGTGACGTTTGTCTGGCGGCAGACTGCGTGCGGAATGCGGCATTGCTTCGCTCGCCGCATTGATTAGCACTCCGGTAGACGGTGATTACTGCGCACTTCTACAAGATAGGCAGAGCGGCAGCGGATAATAGAAGCAACTCAAATCGTATAGCAATGCTAACGCGGCAACGCCGCGCGCAGGCATTTTCATTCCGGAGGCATAAAAGTCATCCAAGCCTGAGACTGCCAATCTAAGTCTTTCTCTTGGGGTTCCAAAGGGGCCATTCTCTTTCACGAAAGAGAATGGCCCCTTTGACTCGCCCCCCGCGCTCGCGCGGGAAGCAATGTGCAGCGCTGCGCGCTGCTTTTATTCGATTCCTTACAAATAAGGAATAACCATCGATGCAACGAGCGATAAGATCATCACCGCGACCAGCAGGATCGCGACGGCTCTCGTCTTCTTATTCATGGGGTTCCTCCCTTTCTACGATTTTCTTGATGCCCTTTTCCGCCTTGGCGCGCGGCAGCATCACCTCGCGTCCGCAGCGCGTGCATTTGAGCTTGATGTCCATGCCCACGCGCGTCACGAGCCATATTTTCTCACCGCAGGGATGCGGCTTCTTCATTTCGACAATATCGTTCAACCTCAGGTCCATGTGCTCACCCCTTGATTGCTTCCCAGTACTGCGCGGCGGCGCGCTCGACCTTGTTGTCGCCGTAGCGGTAGTACTGCACGTTTTTGAGCTCGTCGGGCAGATACTGCTGCTTCACCCAATGGTTCGGGTAGGCGTGCGGGTACTTGTAGTTCTGCCCCTGCGCGCCGCCGGTCGAATCGGCGTGGACATTCTGGAGGCAGCGCGGGAAATTGCCGCTCTTGCCCGCCTTCACATCCGCCCAAGCAGCGCCGATGCCCTCGATCACGCTGTTGGACTTCGGTGCGGTAGCAAGCAGCACCGCCGCCTGCGCCAGCGGCAACTGCGCTTCGGGAAGGCCGAGCTGCATCGCGGTGTCGACGCAGGCCTTGACGATGGCGATAGCCTGCGGATAGGCCATGCCGACGTCCTCGCTCGCCGAGCAGAGTAACCTCCTGCATGGCGTGACCAGATCGCCCGCCTCTAAAAATCTTGCGAGGTAGTGGAGCGCCGCGTCGGGGTCGCTGCCGCGCAGCGACTTCATCAGCGCGCTCGCACAGTCGTACATCGCGTCACCGCCCTTGTCGTAGCGCATGGCACTGCGCTGTGCGACCTGTAAGGCGTCTTCACTTTTCAGCAAAAGTTCGCCGTTCGTGACGTCCGCCGCTTCATATAAAAGCTCGCACGCGCTCACGGCCTTGCGCACATCGCCGCCGCACTGCTGCGCGATGACGCGCGGCACGTCGTCCTCCCAGGAAAGCGGCAGCTCGCTGCGCTCTTTCAAAATGCCGAGCGCGCGCTCGACCGCGGGGATGGTCTCCTCCGCGCTGACGTTTTTGAATTCAAACACTGTCGAACGGGATAAAAGCGCACCGTAAACATAGAAATACGGATTCTCCGTCGTCGACGCGATCAGCGTGATAGAGCCGTTTTCCATGAATTCGAGCAGGCTCTGCTGCTGCTTTTTGTTGAAATACTGAATTTCGTCGAGGTAGAGCAGAATGCCGCCCGGTGCCATCATCGTGCCGACATCGGAGATAATGCTCTTGACATCCTGAAGGCTCGCGGTCGTCGCGTTCAGGCGATACAGGGTCTTATTCGTGCGGTTCGCGATGATGTTCGCGATCGTCGTCTTGCCCGTGCCGGACGGGCCGTAGAAGATCATATTCGCGCTCGAGCCGGACTCGATGAGCCGGCGCAGCAGCGCGCCTTTTCCGAGCAAGTGCTTCTGACCCACGACCTCGTCGAGCGTCAGCGGGCGGATCTCATCCGCCAAAGGTCTCTTTTGACTCATATCAGTTGTTCCTGCTGCATTTTTCCGCGTCGATGGCCAGCACGACCATCAGCGCGCCCAGCGCGTCCTGCGGGTCGGCGACATCGATGACGTAGGTGTCTGTCCAATGAAAAAGCTCTTTCGTGATCGTCGCGATACAGCCGCGCGAGGCGCTGTCGATCGTGTAGTCCCACTCCATGAAGCTGCCGTTCACTTCCCAGTCGCTGCACTCAAGCGTGAAGCGCGGGGCGAAGAACGTGAACTCCTTGCAGATGCAGCCGTAGTACTGCTCACCGATATAAAGCTCGAACTTGGGTAAAAACGTCAGCACGCGCTGCTGCACGGTGCCGATGTGCTCGCCCGCGGCGTTCAGAATATGCAGGCAGTGCCCCCAGGCAAGCTTGCCCTCGACCGTAAAGACGGTGTTGCCGTCCTCATCGTAGATATCATAGCTGTCGAACCAGGAAAAAAAGCGCTGCTTGAATAGTAGCCGCATCGCACAAGCCTCCTTTTTCACAGATGGAATGATTATAGCACGTTTTTTCTTCACTGCACAGACTTTTTCTGTCGATTTTTCCGTGTCTCTGTGCTATACTGTCGGCAGTATTGATGAAACGCAGGAGGTCTCGCCATGAAATCCAAAGCCGCCGTCCGCCGCATCGTGGAGGAGCTGAAGGTCCTCTACCCCAACGCGCGCTGCTCGCTCGAATATAAAAAGGACTACGAGCTTCTGTTCGCCGTGCGTCTTTCCGCCCAGTGCACCGACGCGCGCGTAAACATGGTCACGCCGTCGCTCTACCAGAAGTTTCCGACACTTGAGGCCTTCGCGAACGCGACATATGAAGAGGTCGGCGACGCGATCCGCTCCTGCGGATTTTACAACACGAAGTCGAAGGACATCGTCGAGTGCGCGAAGATCCTGCTCGAAAAGTACGGCGGCAAGGTCCCCGGCACGATGGAGGAGCTCACAGCCCTCCCCGGCATCGGGCGCAAAACGGCGAACCTGATCCTCGGTGACGTCTACGGCCAGCCCGCCTACGTGTGCGACACGCACTGCATCCGCATCACGGGCCGCCTCGGCCTGACGGACGGCAGCAAGGACCCGCTGAGCGTCGAAAAGCAGCTGCGCGCCATCCTGCCGCCAGAGGAGTCGAACGACTTCTGCCACCGACTGGTGCTGTTCGGCCGCGACCGCTGCACCGCCCGCAAAGCCAACTGCGACGGCTGCCCGCTTAGAAAAGACTGCGACTACGGCAAGGCGCAGAAATAATATCTTCCAAAAAGCGGCTTTGCCGCTTTTTGGAGAAGGCCGCGCTGCGCTCCGTGCTTCGCCGCCAATATGGCAGCTCGACACGCGCTCCGCGAGAGGTGTTTTTCACCACGTACACGCCGCGGCGAAAAACGATCTGATTTTATTTCGTGCCTGCGGGCACGAAACTCTGCGAGGCTTTCCCCAATAGGAGAAAGGTTCCGCACAGCATCGCTGTGTGGAACCTTTCTCGTTTTTCTTTCAGTTGTTGAATTCGCTTGGCAGGATGTACTTTGTCGTGCTCGTTGCGTAGCCGTTGCCGCGCTTGATGGTCATGTAGATCGTCTTTTCGCCGCCCTCAAGCTGCACGTAGCAGACGCCGTCCTCGTCGAACTTGTCCGTGACGTCGAGCTTCTGGTCGAGGTAGTAGACCGTGACCGTGCCGTCCTCGCGCTCTTCGACCTCGGGCGCGTTGAGATGCTCTAACATCTCTTCCTCGGTCAGCGCTCGCTCCGTGCCGTCGGGCTCGAAGGCGATGCCACCGCCGCCCCTTTCGTGCTCGGTGCCGTCCTTGTCCGGATAGCGCAGGGTGTAGCTTCCCTCGTTTACCGTCAGCGTTGCGTCCGTCATCTCACCGTTGAGCCAGAGCTGCACCGTGCGCTGAATGCCGCCGAGGTCCGAGGCATAGGCGACGCTGCCGAGCGCCAGCACGAGCGCGGCCGCGAGGCCGATGGTCGCGGCGCGGCGCAGCGCGGGCCGTTTCGTTTTCCGTTCTGTCATCTTCATTACCTCCGTCATCGTATCCGGGGAGGCGTGCAGCGGCGCAAACGCGCGTTGGAATTTCTCTTTTTCTGTCATTGCCTTACTCCTCCTCCAAAATCGTTCTGAGCTTTGCTCTTGCGCGAAAAAGTCTTGTGCTGACGGTCTTTTCGGGAATGCCGAGCATCGACGCGGCTTCCGCCGTTGTATACCCCTCGTAATAGAAGAGCAGCAGCGGCACGCGGTATTTTTTGTCGAGCGCCATCACGGCTTTGAAGAGCTCGCCGTCCCGCGGCTGCTCGAAGGACAATGTCTCGGCATAGTCGTCGATGTCCTCGTGCCGGCGCCACGGCGAGCGGAAGAGCATCTTGCAGCGATTGACGGTGACGCGGATGAGCCAGTTTTTCAAATGGGCGTCCGACTCGAACGCCTTATCTGTTTTGTACAGCTCTATCAATACGTCCTGTGTCACATCGTTGGCGTCGTCCGGGTTTTTGAGCCAGCCGTAGGCCACGCGAAAGACCGTGTCCATGTACTTTTCTGCATTTTGGGCAAATGCTTCGTTTGAAAACATATATGTTTCTCTCCTCAAAGGCCTTACACCATACATGTGCGCGGGTAGGGCGTTTTCTTTCACGGGTTCGGAAAATTTTTCAAAAAATTTCGCCGCTGCGGCGGCACAACTGCCGTGTCCCTCTCATATACTGCCTTGAAAGACAGGAAACGGAGGCACAGCTATGGATCACAGCACGCAGCAGCTCATCGACAAGTTCAAGCGCAATCCTGCCATAGCGCAGTCGCTCCTGCAATCGGGCGACGGGCAAAGGCTCATGCAGATGCTCACCTCTCAGGATGGCGGCGCGGCGCTCAATCACGCGGCGCAGAATGCTGCGGCGGGCAACACGAAAGAGTTGGCCACAATGCTCTCGAACCTGATGAAAAGTCCCGAGGGCATGGCCATTATGAACCGCATCAACGACAGCGCAAAAAAATAAGAACCGCGGGAGGGCGTCACGATGAGCGAGTGGGAGGAAAAACTGAATACCCTGCTCTCCGATCCGGACGCCATGGCGCAGGTGATGAACATGGCGCAAAATCTGTCGCAGCAGATGGGGCAGTCCGGCGGCAGCGCGCCGCCTCCCCCGCCCGCGGGCGGTGCGGCCGGTCCTGCGCCGTCTGCTCCCACGCCGCCACCGCCGCAGGGCGATCCGATGGGCGATCTTTCGTCGCTGCTCGGCGGCATTGACCCCGGCATGATCGCCAAGCTGCTGCCCGTGCTCTCGCAGCTCAATCGACCCGAGAGCGGCGAGACCGCCGCGTTTTTGCGCGCGCTGCGCCCATTTTTGAAGCCGGAGCGGCAGGACAAGGTCGAGCGCGCGGCACAGCTCGCGCGCTTCATCCACCTGGGGAAGACGCTGCTCCTCAGCGAAGGGGGGCCGCGCAATGTATAACCGCTATCTGCGCAACGACGACGGCGTCTACACCCGCATGCCGATGCAGGACGCGCCGCGCGGCGAACCGCCGCGTGATAACAGACCGCCTCCCCCGCCGCCCTCCGGCGGAAACGCACCGCCGCCAAGGCCGCCGCAGGGGGACGCTCCCCCTCCGCCGCCGATCAGTCAGGAGGCGTCGCAGTTTTTCTCGCGCATCCTCGACAAATTACCGCTCAAGGGCGTGGACACGGCGGACATTTTGCTGCTGCTCATTCTCTTTTTCCTCTTTGAGGAAAAGGCGGACGACGAGCTTTTAGTCGCGCTGGGGCTGCTGCTCATTTTATGACATATTTTGACAAAAAGGCCGTCCGAAGAACGATCTTCGGACGGCCTTTTCAGTTTCTTTTACCGGTTTGCGCCGTCGAGCGCACTTTCGTGGAGCACTGTGCCGTCCGGCAGCGTAAAGGCGTCCTCCGCCACGTTCCCGCTGTCGACGCTCATGCCCGCCATGCGGTAGACGACATCCTCGCCCTGCAATTTTTCCGCCGCGCAGAGAAGGCCGTCGCTCACGCTGACCCAGTAGCGCTCAATGTAGCCGCCGTCATCGGCGGCAGTTTCCACAAAGATGCAGTCCACGGTGTCGAGCAGGCGGTAATCCGCCGCGGCGATGCGCTTTTTGTCAAGGCGCAGGATGTCCTCATACGTCGGGATGCCCTGCTCCTCGTCGGCGGTGAAGGCTGCGGCGCTCTCGTAATAGAGCTCGCTGCCGCCGTACCAGACCCACGTTCTTTCCCCGTTGGAGATCGTGTGGTTCTGCGCGCCGCTCGCCTGCTCGGTGTCGACGCGCATCCACGCTCCGTCGACGCTGACACTGCTGCGGTCGACGCCGCTGCCGCCGGAATAGTAGCGCTCGATCGTGATGGCGCGCGAGTAGCGCGCGGGACGTTCAAGCGTCGCGATGGCGGACTGCACCGTGTCGGGCCGCACGGCGATGCGGCCCACGACGCTGTCGTCGAGCGACGCGTCGCTCACATCGCTACTGCTCGCATCCTGCGGCAGCACGACGTGCGCGGGATGGTGCAGCGCGCCGCGCACCACAAACAGGAGCACCAGCAAAACGAGCGCGACGAAAGCAGCGCCAATGGGCGTCACCCTCCGCTTTCTCATTCCGCTCCACTCCCTTCTTTCATTCCGTCAAAATCAGGCGTTAAAATCCGCGGGGCGCTCGCTCCGGCGGCCAAAGTGCCACAAAATCGCGTCGGCGATGCGTGCGCAGGCGTGGCCGTCGCCATAGGGGTTGACGGCGTGCGCCATCGCGTCGTACGCCTCCCTGCTGCGAAGAAGCTCGTTGCCCATGCGCAGCACATCGTCGTACTCGACGCCGCAGAGCTTCACCGTGCCAGCGGCGACCGCCTCGGGGCGCTCGGTCTCTTTGCGCATGACAAGGACGGGCTTGCCGAGCGCGGGAGCCTCCTCCTGGAGTCCGCCGCTGTCGGTCAGCACCATGTAGCAGCGCGCCATAAGATTGTGCATCTCGTCCGCGCTCAGCGGGTCGATTAAATGTACGCGCGGCGTACCGGCGAGGAACTTCTGCGCGTTCTCGCGCACGACAGGGCTGAGGTGCACGGGATAGACGAGCTCGCAGTCCTCATTCTGGAGGGCGATGTCGCGCAGCGCGGTCATGATGTTCTCCATGGGCTGGCCGTAATTCTCGCGGCGGTGGCACGTCACGAGCACGACCTTTCTTGAATAGTCCAACTCATTGAGCAGTTCCGTTGTAAAGTGGTAATCCTTGCGCACCGTTGTTTTCAGTGCGTCAATGACCGTATTGCCCGTGATGAAAAGGCCCTCGGTCACGCCCTCTTTGAGTAAGTTCTCGCGGTTATTTTTCGTCGGGCAGAAATAGAGGTCGGCGATGGCCGTGACGAGCTTGCGGTTCATCTCCTCGGGGAACGGGGAGTATTTGTCGTAGGTGCGAAGGCCCGCCTCCACATGTCCGACGGGCACCTTGTGGTAAAAGGCCGAGAGCGCACCGGCAAACGTCGTGCTCGTGTCGCCGTGGACTAAGATCATGTCAGGCTTTAATTGCTCAATGGCGTCGTCCATACCGAGCAGACACTTGCTCGTGATGGTCGAGAGCGTCTGCCGCGGGGTCATAATATCAAGGTCGCAGTCGGCCTTGAGGTCGAAGACCTCCATCACGCTATCGAGCATTTCGCGGTGCTGCGCCGTCACGCAGCAAAGGCTCTCGATCTCGTCGCGCGAGGCAAGCTCCTTGACAAGCGGAGCCATCTTGATGGCCTCCGGCCGCGTGCCGAACACGCTCATAATGCGCAGTTTTTCCATTTATGCTTCCTCTTTTTTCTTTTCGTTGGATTCTTCTTCAGGTTCCGCAGGCACGGTTTCCGCCGGCGTGGCGGTCTCTGTGCTCTTCTCCTCTGCCGCCGCCTTTTCCGCCTGCAATGCCTTGTCGATATCGCGGCGGAAGATGACGCGCGATGCGAGGAACGCCGCCACCGCCAGCGCCATCAGAAAGAGCATCGCCTTGATCGCGCCGCTCGACGTCAGCATCACGGCGGAGAGGCCGAGGATACTGCTGATAACATACAGCGCCGCGACGGCCTGCTTCTGGTTGAGGCCCATGTCGATGAGGCGGTGGTGGATGTGTCCGCGGTCAGGCGCCATCGGGTTCTGCCCGTGGGCAAGGCGGCGGATGATGGCAAAGAGCGTGTCGAACATCGGCAGGCCCAGGATCAGGAACGGCACCGCGAACGACACGATGGCGTAATACTTGAAAAGGCCCTGGATCGAGATCGTCGCAAGGATGTAGCCAAGGAACGTCGAGCCCGTGTCGCCCATAAACATCTTGGCCGGATTCTTGTTGTACGGCATAAAGCCGAGGCATGCACCCACAAGCGCGGCCATCACGAGCGCCACATCGCTTTCAGAGACGAGCAGCGCGATGACGAGCATCGAAATGGCGCTGATGGTCGAAACGCCGCAGGCAAGGCCGTCGAGGCCGTCGATGAGGTTGACGGCGTTCGTGATACCGACGATCCACAAGACTGTGATGGGGATGGACAGCCAGCCGAGGTCCCAATACGGGCTTTCAGCAAAGACGTTCGGGTTGGAGAGCGTCTGGATCACGACGCCGTGGAACACGGCGACGAGCGCCGCGAAGATCTGCACGCAGAACTTAAAATACGCGCGCAGCGGGGACATATCGTCCACCACGCCGAGCACGACGATGATGGACGCGCCCAGCAAAATGCCCTGTAACTGGTGGTCGACCTTGACGAACAGCAACATGCTCACGATAAAGCCGAGGAAGATCGCGAGGCCGCCGAGGCGCGGCACAGGCTTTTTGTGCATGCGGCGGTTGTCCTTCGGCACGTCGATCGCGCCGATCTTATAGGCAAACGACTTGACGAGCGGGCACATCAGAAAGCTGACGGCAAACGCGCACAGCAGCGCGCCGCCGACGCTCAGCAATAACTCTTTCGGAATTCCGTTCATGTTCTCCACCCTTTAATCAGCGCGCGACAAAGCCGACCTTCTTGTAGACCTTGCGCAGCGTTTTTTCTGCCACGTAAGACGCCTTCTGTGCGCCCGCGCGATACACGGACTCGAGATACGCCTTGTCGCCCAAAATGCGCGTGGCCTCCTCGCGGATGGGGCGCAGGGTTTCAACGACGGCCTCGCCCACGGCGGGCTTGAACGCGCCGTAGCCCTTACCGGCGAACTCCTGCTCGATCTCGTCAAAGCTCTTGCCCGTCACGGCGGAGTAGATGGTCATCAGGTTCGCAACGCCGGGCTTGTTCGTGGGATCATAGCGCACGCAGTTTTCCGTGTCGCTGTCGGTCACGGCGCGCTTGAACTTGCGCAGGATATCCTCGGGCTTTTCCATCAGGTAAATGGAGCCGTTGGGGTCCTTATCGGACTTCGACATCTTGGCTCCCGGGTCGCTCAGGCTCATTACGCGCGCACCGACCTTGGGAATGTACGGCTCGGGCATCTTGAAGACGTCGCCATAGATGCCGTTGAAGCGCTGGACGATGTTGCGGCAGAGCTCGACATGCTGCTTCTGATCCTCGCCCACAGGGACATAGTCGGGCTGATAGAGCAGGATATCCGCCGCCATCAGCGCAGGATAGGTGAAGAGACCGCCGTTGATGTTCTCGCTGTTCTTGGCGGACTTGTCCTTAAACTGCGTCATGCGCGAGAGCTCGCCGAACATCGTATAGCAATTCAGGACCCAGCCGAGCTCGGCGTGCTGCGGCACGTGGGACTGGATGAACAGCGTGTTCTTCTCGGGGTCCAAGCCGCAGGCGATGTACTGCGCCAGCTGCTCGAGCGTGCGGCGGCGCAGCGCCGCAGGGTCCTGACGCACGGTGATCGAGTGCATATCGGCCATGAAGTAGTAGTTGTCAAATTCCTCGTCGCGCTCCGCCCAGTTCTTGATCGCACCGAGGTAGGACCCGAGGGTCAGATCGCCGCTGGGCTGAATGCCGGACAGCATCACTTTCTTGCGCGCCGCGTTTTCCATGTTTTCCATCGTTTTTTCTCCGATCTGTTTGTTTTTCTCATTTTATCTCGAATTGCGCCGTTTTGGCGCAGCTATCGACCCAATTTGTTATGTTACCATACCCCTTTTCAAAATACAAGCATATTCCGGTGAAAAAGAGCGTCGTGCGTTCGTTGACTTTTCGGTCAAAATATGGTGTAATAAGCTATCTTTATTTTGATTTCACTTCAGGAGGTCATCTATGTCCATCGACATGAAGTATTTTGAGGAAATGGAAGCGAAGATCCCGCACGGTAAGGTGCGCACGCGCTTCGCTCCCTCCCCCACGGGCTATATGCACGTGGGCAACCTGCGCACCGCGCTCTACACCTATCTGATCGCCCGCCACGCAAACGGCACGTTCATTCTCCGCATCGAGGATACCGACCAGGGGCGTCTCGTCGAGGGCGCAACGGACGTCATCTACCGCACGATGGCGGAATGCGGCCTTTCCCACGATGAAGGCCCCGACGTCGGCGGCCCCGTCGCCCCGTATATCCAGAGCGAGCGCCGCGACACCTACGGCAGGTACGCCGAGCTTTTAGTCGAGCGCGGCCACGCCTACTACTGCTTCTGCGAAAAGGCCGAGAGCGAGGAGGACAGCGGCGAATTTGACCGCGCGGACGATCCCTGCCGCGACCTGCCGCTCGAAGAGGCCAAGGCGCGCGTCGCCGCGGGCGAGCCCTACGTCATTCGCCAGCGTATCCCGAAGGACGGCACCACGACCTTCCACGATGCAAGCTTTGGCGACATCACGGTGGAGAATAAGACGCTCGACGATCAGGTGCTCTTGAAGCGCGACGGTCTGCCGACCTACAACTTTGCCAACGTCATCGACGACCACCTCATGGGCATCACCCATGTCGTGCGCGGCAGCGAATACCTCTCCTCCGCCCCGAAGTACAACCTCCTCTACGAGGGCTTCGGCTGGGAGGTGCCGACCTACGTGCACTGCTCCCCCGTCATGCGCGACGCGCAGCATAAGATGAGTAAACGCAACGGCGACCCGAGCTATGAAGACCTCAAGGCGCAGGGCTACCTGACGCCCGCCATCCTCAACTATGTGGCGCTGCTCGGCTGGTCGCCGCGCGGCGAGCAGAGCGAGCAGGAGTTCTTCACGCTCGACGAGCTGGTGGGGGCGTTCGACATCGGCGGCATCTCCAAGTCCCCTGCCATTTTCGACATCGAAAAGCTGACGTATTTCAACGCGAATTATCTGCGCAATCTCCCGCCCGAGGAATTCTGTAAAGTTGCCGAGCCTTACATCCGTCAGGCCGTCAAGAACGAGGCGTACTCCGTCGGTGAGATCGCAGCACTCTTACAGGCCCGCTGCGAAAAGCTCACCGATATTCCCGAAAAGGTCGACTTCTTCGATGCTCTTCCCGAGTACGGCGTTGAGTTCTACACGAACAAGAAGTCCAAGACCAACAGCGAGGTCTCGCTCGACATGCTCAATAAGGTCCTGCCCAAGCTCGAGAGCCTTCCCGAGTGGACGAATGATGCCATCCATGACATGCTCGTCTCATTCGCCGAGGAGCTCGGCGTGAAGAACGCGACGCTCATGTGGCCGCTGCGCATCGCCGTTGCGGGCAAGCTCGTCACGCCTGGCGGCGCAGTCGAGATCTGCCACATTCTCGGGCGCGAGGAGACGATCAAGCGCGTCAAGGCCGGTATCGCCAAGCTGGCATGATCTTCGAACTCTGCCCTACGCTCTCGCGCGATCTCATCAAGCGGGAATTTTTGAACACCGCCGCCGCGTTCGGCGTGCTGGTGCTTCTTGGCTTCGCCGCCGGAATGATCTTCCCCGACATGGCGCAGCAGACGCTTCAAAACTTCGCCGCACAGATCGAGCAGCTGGGACTTACCGACGATGTTCCCCAGTCGCAGATGATGGCGACGCTGTTTTTCAACAACATCACGGCGTCCCTCCTCTCGATGCTCTACGGGCTCATCCCGTTCCTGCCGCTCAGTGCGCTCGCGCTCGGCACGAATGCGCTGATGCTCGGCGCGTTCGCCGCCATCTATCAGCAGCAGGGCATCGGTCTCGGTGTGTATGTTCTCGGCGTTTTGCCCCACGGCATTTTTGAGCTGTCCGCGCTGATCTTATCCTGCGCGCTGGGCCTTCTCATCTGCCGCACGGGGACGGAACGGATCCTCAAAAAGAGCGATGCGCCCTTTTTCCGCCGTGTGCTGGACTGCATCCGCGTCTTTTTGACATTCTCTGTGCCGCTGCTGCTGGTGGCCGCGCTCATCGAGACGTACGTCACGCCTGCACTTTTGAACCTTGTGCTGTAAACGGCAAGGTTGACTTTCGTTCCACACAACTATATAATGGACCTGTCAAGATTTTGTAGAATTTTCATCTGCTGTTTCTTCAGGGATTGAGGAAAAGCACCGCTCCTGCGGCGCTTTTCCTTTTTCGTCAAAAAATGAGAGATTCGTCCCGCCGCGGGACAGAGAAAGAGAGGTGCGCATGGCGCAGACAGTTCCGGCAAGGCAGACCGTGCAGAACATGACGGAGGGCAGCCCCGTCTCGCTGATTTTGCGCTTTGCGCTGCCGATCTTCATCAGTCAGGTCTTCCAGCAGCTATACAGCACGGCGGACGCGTTCATTGTGGGCAAATACCTCGGCACGAACGCCTTTGCCGCTGTCAGCTCGTCCGGCACGCTCATCATGCTGCTCACAAGCCTCTTTATCGGCACGGCCATGGGCGCGGGCGTCGCGATCTCAAAGTACTTCGGCGCGGGCGACTATGAAAACGTCTCGCGCGCCGTCCACACGAACCTGGCGTTCGGTATCGTGTCGGGCACACTGCTGACGCTCATCGGCGTATTCCTCACGCCGACGTTTTTGGTCTGGATGAACACCGACGCGCAGGTCATGCCGCAGGCGGTCGAATACTTCCGCTACTACTTCCTCGGCGTGCTGGCAACGGTGCTCTACAACATGTGCACGAGCATTCTTAACGCCCTTGGCGACAGCCGCCGCCCCCTGCACTATCTGATCATTTCGTCGCTCGTCAACATCGCGCTCGACCTGCTGTTCATCGGCGCGTTCCGCTGGGGCGTGTGGTCCGCCGCTGTGGCGACCGTCATCTCTCAGGGCACAAGCTGCGTGCTCTGCCTCATCCACCTGCTCAAAAAGGGCGAGGTCTACACCGTCACGCCGCGCAACATCCGCTTCCACAGCGCCATGCTCAGCGAAATCATCCGCTACGGTCTCCCCTCCGGCATCCAGAACTGCGTCATTGGCCTTGCCAATGTCATCGTCCAGTCGCAGATCAACTCGTTCGGCATGCTCGCGATGGCGGCCTACGGCGCGCACTGCAAGATCGAAGGCTTCGCCTTTCTGCCCATCACGAGCTTCACGATGGCCTGCACCACGTTCGTTGGTCAGAACCTCGGCGCCAAGCAGTATGACCGCGCCAAGCGCGGCGCGCGGTTCTGTATCATCATCGCAGTCGTGATGGCCGAGCTCATCGGCCTGTGCTATTACATCTGGGCAAGTCAGCTCATTTCCCTTTTCGACAGCACCCCCGGCGTTGTCGCCCTCGGCGTGCAACAGGCGCGCACGGTGGCACTGTTCTACTGCCTGCTGGCGTTTTCGCACTCTATCGCGGCGGTCTGCCGCGGCGCGGGCCGCGCGGTCGTGCCGATGATGATCATGCTCTCCGTCTGGTGCGTCATCCGCATCATCTACATCATGCTCGTCGTCCACTTCATCGGCGAGATCGGCTACATCTACTGGGCGTATCCCCTCACCTGGGCGATCAGCTCCACCATCTATCTCATTTATTACCTGCGCTCTGACTGGGTGCACGGATTTGAAAGGTGACTCTATGTCTTCTCCTGCGTTCCGCTTCCGCCTCGCCACGCTTGACGACGCTCCCGCGCTTCTGAGCATCTACGCGCCGTACGTCGAAAAGACGGCCATCTCGTTTGAATATGACGTACCGTCGCTCGACGAATTCCGCCGCCGCATCGCGGATATCTCGCGCAAATACCCTTATCTCGTCGCGGAGGATGAAAATGGCCAGCTCCTCGGCTACGCCTATACGCACACGTTCATCGCGCGTAAGGCCTACGACCACTGTGCGGAGACGACGATCTATCTCGCCCTCGACGCGCGCAAGCACGGTCTCGGCAAGCGCTTCTACCGCGCGATTGAGGAGCTGTCGCTCGCTCAGAACATCTACAATCTCTATGCCTGCATCGGCGAGCCGCAGGGCGCGGACGACGAATATTTAACGGACAACAGCATCCGCTTCCATGAGCACATGGGCTTCCGCCGCATCGGCGTGTTCACGCGCAGCGGCTACAAGTTCGGCCGCTGGTACAACATGTCCTGGGCGGAAAAACTGCTCATGGAGCATCCCGAGCATCCCGAACCGGTCATTCCCTTCCCGCAGCTCGACAAGGCGCTTGTCGCCGACATTCTTCGCCGCGCCGCGGAATAAAGAACCGAAATTTTACAAAAAATCATGCACACCCTATTGACATTGCCGATGGGGTGTGCTATATTTTCGCTCAAGTTAATACCGCAAACCGTTGAAGCGGAGATAACGGCAGTGATGCCTTCACAGAGAGCCTGCGATGCTGAAAATCAGGCAAGATACACATTGTCAAATGGACCGCTGAGGGTGCAGCGAAATGCGTTTTGCGCGCAGAGTATCCTGCAACGTGTTGGCATACGTCAGTTGCCGGGAGATATGATGGTATCTCCGCCAAGCGCACGGGTAACCGTGAATTCAAGGTGGCACCGCGGATCGTTCGTTTCTCTCGTATCGCATTCGTCCTTGACAGACTGTACCGTTCTGTCGGGGGCGCTTTTGTTTGCGCAATAAGCTCCTTTGGCAGAACGCCAAAGGAGCTTTTCTTTTTCAGGAGGTCACTCATGCATATCCTACCACCGCTCGAAACCGTCAAAGACATCGCCGCGACGCAGCAGTACGACGTGCTCCCGCTGAGCTGCGAAATTCTTTCCGACTTCATCACCCCCATCGAAGCGATGCGCATCCTCAAGAACGTGTCCACCCACTGTTACATGCTCGAATCCGCGCAGGCGGACGACCGCTGGGGCCGCTACACGTTTTTGGGCTTCGACCCAAAGCTCGAGATCACGTGCATTGACGGCAAAATGAAGGCTGGCGGCCTCACCGTCCGCACGGACGATCCGTCCCAATACCTGCGTGAGCTGCTATCAAGCTACAGAAGCCCCCGCTTCGACTACCTCCCCTCCTTCACCGGCGGGCTCGTGGGGGATTTTTCTTACGATTATCTCAAATACAGCGAGCCGAGCGTCCGCTGCGGCGAGCAGGACGAGGACGGCTTCAAGGATGTCGATTTGATGCTCTTTGACAAGGTCATCGCCTTCGATCATGTGCGGCAGAAGATCGTGCTCATCGTCAACATGGCGCTCAGCGACGTCGAGGTCGGCTACAACAAGGCAAAGCTCGAGCTTGAGCAGCTCGTCTCGCTCCTCAAAACCGGCGAAAAGAAGCAGGAAGCGCCGGGGCGGCTCCTCGGCGAAGTCACGCCGCTCTTCTCCAAAGAGCAGTTCTGCGCGATGGTCGAAACCGCCAAGCACCACATCCGCGAGGGCGATATCTTTCAGATCGTACTCTCGAACCGCCTGAGCGCACCTTTCGAGGGGAGCCTGCTCGATACCTACCGCGTGCTGCGCACCATCAATCCCTCGCCGTACATGTTCTACTTTTCCGGCACCGACGTTGAGGTCGCGGGCGCGTCGCCCGAAACGCTCGTCAAGCTCAAAGGCGGCGTGCTGCACACCTTTCCCCTCGCGGGGACCCGTCCGCGCGGCAAAACGGACGAGGAGGACAAGGCGCTTGAAGAGAGCCTGCTGCACGACGAAAAGGAGCTTGCCGAGCACAACATGCTCGTCGACCTCGGGCGCAACGACCTCGGCAAGGTCAGCAAATTCGGCACGGTGCAGGTCGAAAAGCTGCACTCCATCGAGCGCTACTCCCACGTGATGCACATCGGCTCCACCGTGCGCGGCGAGATTCGCGATGACCGCGACGCGCTTGACGCCATTGAGGCTGTGCTCCCCGCCGGAACGCTCTCCGGCGCGCCGAAGATCCGCGCCTGCCAGCTCATCGGTGAGCTTGAGAACAACAAGCGCGGCATTTACGGCGGGGCCATCGGCTACATCGACTTCACCGGCAACATGGACACCTGCATCGCCATCCGCATCGCCTACAAGAAAAACGGGCGCGTGTTCGTCCGCAGCGGCGCGGGCATCGTGGCAGATTCCGTCCCCGAAACAGAGTATCAGGAATGCATCAACAAGGCGAAGGCCGTGGTCAGCGCCTTGACGCTTGCGCAGGAGGAAGACCTATGATCCTTTTGATCGACAATTACGATAGCTTTTCCTATAACCTCTACCAGCTCGTTGGTGCGATCGACCCCAACATCCGCGTCGTCCGCAACGATGAGCTGAGTATCGAGGAGATCGATGCGCTACACCCCGCGCGCATCATCCTCTCCCCCGGCCCCGGGCGGCCCGAAGACGCGGGCGTTCTCATCGACGTTGTGAAGACGCTCTCGCCCCGCATCCCGACGCTTGGCGTGTGCCTCGGGCATCAGGCCATCTGTGCCGCCTTCGGTGCGACCGTGACCTATGCTAAAGAGCTAATGCACGGTAAGCAGTCGCTCGTCCACTTCGACACGAGCTCGCGGCTCTTCCAAAACTGCCCCAAGACCGCGCCCGTCGCGCGCTACCATTCCCTCGCGGCCGACGCCGCCACCATGCCGGACTGCCTGAAAGTCACCGCCGTCACAGACGACGGCGAGATCATGGCCGTGCAGCACAAGGACTATCCCATCTACGGGGTGCAGTTTCATCCCGAATCCATTATGACGCCGAACGGCAAAACCATGCTGGAAAACTTTTTGAAGGAGAATTGAAACCATGATCAAAGAAGCCATCGTGAAGATCGTCAACAAGGGCGATCTCAGTTATGACGAAGCCTACGCCGTGATGAACGAGATCATGAGCGGCGAGACCACCCCCACCCAGAACGCAGCGTTCCTCGCGGCCCTCTCGACCAAGAGCGCCCGCGCCGAGACGACCGATGAGATCGCAGGCTGCGCCGCCGCCATGCGCGACCACGCCACAAAGGTAGACACCGGCATGGACATCTTCGAGATCGTCGGCACCGGCGGCGACAACGCCCACAGCTTCAACATTTCCACCACCTCCGCCCTCGTTGCGGCGGCGGGCGGCATGAAGGTCGCCAAGCACGGCAACCGCGCCGCCTCGTCCCAGTGCGGCACGGCGGACTGCCTCGAGGCCCTCGGCGTCAACATCCAGCAGAGCCCCGAGCAGTGCGTGGAGCTCTTAAAAGAGGTCGGCATGTGCTTCTTCTTTGCGCAGAAGTACCACAGCTCGATGAAATACGTCGGTGCCATCCGCAAGGAGCTGGGCTTCCGCACGGTGTTCAACATCCTGGGGCCGCTGACGAACCCCGGTTCGCCGAAGATGCAGCTGCTCGGCGTGTACGACGAGTACCTTGTCGAGCCGCTCGCGCGCGTGCTCGTGAGCCTTGGCGTCAAGCGCGGCATGGTCGTCTACGGGCAGGACAAGCTGGATGAAATTTCTCTCAGCGCGCCGACGAGCGTATGCGAAATTCGTGACGGCTGGTACAAAAGCTATGTCATCACACCCGAGGACTTCGGCTTTGACCGCTGCACGAAAGACGACCTCAAGGGCGGCGCACCGGAGGAAAACGCCGCCATCACCCGTGCGATCCTGTCGGGCGAAAAGGGCCACAAGCGCAACGCGGTGCTGATGAACGCGGGCGCGGCGCTCTACATCGGCGGCAAGGCGGAGAGCATGAAGGACGGCATCGCCCTCGCCGCCGAGCTCATCGACTCCGGCAAGGCGCTTGAAACGCTCGAGCGCTTCATCGCCGTCAGCAACCGCGCGGAGGCGAACGCATGAGCATCCTCGACGAGCTGGCCGCCCACGCCCGCGAGCGCGTGCTGGCAGACAGCGAGAACATGAGCCTTGATATCTTACAGGCGATGTGCCGCGAAAAGGGCCGCGCGAACGGCGCGCGCTTTTACGACGCGCTCAAAAAAGATGATCTGTCCTTCATCTGCGAGGTGAAAAAGGCCTCGCCCTCCAAGGGCGTCATCGCGCGGGACTTTCCCTATCTCGACATCGCGCGCGATTACGAGGCCGCCGGTGCGGACTGCATCTCGTGCCTGACAGAACCCAAGTGGTTTTTGGGCTCGGACGACATCTTCCGCGAAATTCGCGCCGCCGTCTCAACGCCGATGCTGCGCAAGGACTTCACCGTCAGCGACTACCAGCTCTATCAGTCCCGCCTGATGGGCGCGGACTGCGTGTTGCTGATCTGCGCGCTGCTGGACACGAAGACGCTCGCGCAATATCTCGCCGTCTGCGACGAACTCGGTCTCTCCGCGCTCGTGGAGACGCACGACGCGGACGAGATCCGCTCCGCCGTCGCGGCGGGCGCGAAGATCATCGGCGTCAACAACCGCAATCTGAAGGATTTTTCCGTCGACTTTTCCAACGCCGCGCGGCTGCGCGACCTCATCCCGCCGGAAGCGGTCTACGTGGCCGAGTCCGGCGTGCAGAGCACGCAGGACGTCGCCGCGCTCCGCTCGATCGGTGCCGACGCGGTGCTGATCGGCGAAACACTGATGCGGGCCCCTGACAAGGCCAGACGGCTCGCGGAATTGAGAGGTAACTTATGACCAAGGTGAAACTCTGCGGCCTGTCGCGCGAGAGCGACATTGCCGCCGTCAACAAGCTGAAGCCCGACCTCGTCGGCTTCGTCTTTGCCAAAAAGAGCAAGCGCTATGTGTCCCCCGAGCAGGCAGCAGCACTCAAATCGCTGCTTGCCCCCGGCATTCTGGCCGCTGGGGTGTTCGTCAACGAACCGGTCGAGGCCGTGGCAGAGCTCTTAGACCACGGCGTCATCGATGTCGCGCAGCTCCACGGCAGTGAGGATGACGACTACATCGCGCGCCTGCGCGCGCTGACGGGCAAGCCCATCTTCCGCGCGTTCAAGGTGAAAAGCGAAGCCGACCTCCCCGCCATCGAAAACTGCGCCGCCGACCTCGTGCTGCTCGACTCCGGCGCGGGCACGGGCAAGACATTCGACTGGAGCCTCGTCCAGAGCGTGCAGCGGCCCTATTTCCTCGCCGGCGGGCTCGACCCCGACAACGTCGCGGACGCCATCGCCGCGCTGCACCCCTACGGCGTGGACGTGAGCTCCGGCATCGAGACGGACGGTGTCAAAGACGAAAGCAAAATGGCGGCGTTCGTTGCTGCCGCGCGCAAGGAGGGCTAAGGCATGTCGAATCCGAACGGGTGCTTTGGCGTGCACGGCGGACAGTACGTCCCCGAAACGCTGATGAACGCCATCATCGAGCTTGAAGAGGCCTACAACTACTACAAGGCCAACCCTGACTTTCAGAACGAGCTGACGCAGCTTCTGAACGACTACGCGGGCCGTCCCTCGCGTCTTTACTACGCGGAGAAGATGACAAAGGACCTCGGCGGCGCGAAGATCTACTTAAAGCGCGAGGACCTGAACCACACCGGCGCGCACAAGATCAACAACGTGCTCGGTCAGGCGCTGCTCGCAAAAAAGATGGGCAAAACGCGTCTGATCGCCGAGACCGGCGCGGGCCAGCACGGCGTGGCGACCGCCACCGCCGCGGCGCTGATGGGCATGGAGTGCGTCGTTTTCATGGGCAAGGAGGACACCATCCGCCAAGCGCTGAATGTCTACCGCATGCGCCTTCTCGGCGCGACGGTCGTGCCCGTCACCTCCGGCACCGCCACGCTCAAGGACGCCGTGTCCGAAGCCATGCGCGAGTGGACGACGCGCATCAGCGACACGCACTACTGTCTCGGCTCTGTCATGGGGCCACACCCCTTCCCCACCATCGTACGCGATTTTCAGTCCGTCATCTCAAGCGAGATCAAGCAGCAGATGCTCGAAAAGGAAGGACGTCTGCCCGATGCCGTGGTCGCGTGCGTCGGCGGCGGCTCGAACGCCATCGGCAGCTTTTACCATTTCATCGACGATCCTGCTGTGCGCCTCATCGGTGTTGAGGCCGCGGGCCGCGGCCTCGACACGCTTGAGACCGCCGCGACCATCTCGACCGGCAGGCTCGGCATATTCCACGGCATGAAGTCCTACTTCTGCCAGGACGAGTACGGTCAGATCGCGCCGGTGTATTCCATCTCCGCCGGTCTCGACTACCCCGGCGTCGGCCCTGAGCATGCGTACCTGCACGACATCGGCCGCGCAGAGTATGTTGCCATCACCGATGAGGAGGCCGTGCAGGCGTTCGAATACCTCGCCCGCACGGAGGGCATCATTCCCGCCATCGAATCGGCCCACGCCGTCGCCTACGCGCGAAAGCTCGCACCCACGATGGGGAGCGATCAGCTTCTTGTCGTCACGATCTCCGGCCGCGGCGACAAGGACTGCGCCGCCATCGCCCGCTACAGAGGGGAGGATCTTCATGAGTGATCTTGCAAGAGCATTTGACCACGGCAAGGCGTTCATCGCCTTTCTGACCTGCGGCGACCCCGATCTTGAAACGACCGCGGCTGCCGTCCGCGCTGCCGCGCAAAACGGCGCCGACCTCATCGAGCTCGGCATTCCCTTCTCTGACCCCACGGCGGAGGGGCCCGTCATTCAGGCCGCTAACCTGCGCGCCCTGCAAAGCGGCGTAACGACCGACAAGATTTTCGATCTCGTGCGCGAGCTGCGGCGCGGCGTGACGATCCCCATGGTTTTTATGACGTATGCGAATGTCGTCTTTTCCTACGGCACGGAGCGCTTTTTGTCGAACTGCCGCGACGCCGGCATCGACGGGCTCATCCTGCCGGACGTGCCGTATGAGGAAAAGGAAGAATTTCTCCCCGCGTGCCGCAAGTACGGCGTCGACTTCGTCTCCCTCATCGCGCCGACGTCGGAAAACCGCATCGCAATGATCGCACGCGAGGCCGAGGGCTTCCTCTATATCGTCTCATCGCTCGGCGTCACGGGCGAGCGCAGCGAGATCAAGACCGACCTTGCCTCCATCGTCGCTCTCGTTCGGGAGAATACGAACATCCCCTGTGCCATCGGCTTTGGCATCTCCACGCCCGAGCAGGCAAAGAAGATGGCCGACCTCTCCGACGGCGCGATCGTCGGCTCCGCCATCGTCAAACTTCTCGCCCAGTACGGTAAGGACGCGCCCGAGCACATCGGTGCGTATGTAAAAGAAATGAAAGACGCACTGCGGTGAAAACAGGAAAAAGGGGCCTCTGCTTTGATGCAGAGGCTCCTTTTTTACATAAATATGCTTTATCGTCCCGTCATTCGATGGAGAACGTCTCTCCGAAGGCGGAAACGCTGCTCACCGTTTCCGGGTCAAGAATTTCATCCATCCGGAAGCAGTAGCGCCCGCGCTTATCGAGATAAATAAGGGTCAAAGAATCGCAGAAACGAAAAAATCCTTGAAAGCACAATGCTTTCAAGGATCAATCATGGTGCGCGAGGCGGGACTTGAACCCGCACGTCCGTAATGAACACTAGAACCTGAATCTAGCGAGTCTGCCAATTCCACCACTCGCGCATATTTGATTTTTAAAAAGATGGTGCGGATGGCGGGACTTGAACCCGCACGTCCATACGAACACTAGCACCTCAAGCTAGCCTGTCTGCCAATTCCAGCACACCCGCATGTTCATCTTTCAAACGGCTGTCTCTCAACGACCGCTTGGCTATTATAAGCCCAAAATAGGCCAAATGTCAACCTTTTTTTGAGAGAAAAAATAAAAAAATTTGCTGTAAGAGAAATGTCGGAAAAGCTCAGATTTTCCAAACTTTTCCGGCATCTTTTTCGTGTTAAAGCTGCGCGAGCGTCTCCCCCACCGCGCCCGTGATGACAAGGTCGGCACCAAGTCCGCGGTCGAGTGGCGTCTTGTTGATGACAACGAGCTTGTGTCCGCGATAGTAGCGCACGAGGCCCGCCGCCGGATAGACCGCGAGCGATGTGCCCGCGATGATGAGCACGTCGGCCTCCTGAATGTACTCCACCGCGCGATAGAGTGTCTTTTCGTCCAGGCCCTCTTCGTAGAGCACCACGTCGGGCTTGATGCGCCCGCCGCAGGTGCAGCGCGGCACGCCCTGCGAATGCTTGATGTAGGACACGTCGTAGAACTTGCCGCACTTCTCGCAGTAGTTGCGCAAGGTGCTTCCGTGCAGCTCGAGGACATTCTTGCTGCCCGCCGCCTGATGCAGCCCGTCGATATTCTGCGTGATGACGGCCTTGAGCTTCCCTTCCTTTTCCCACTCGGCGAGCTTTAAGTGCGCGGCGTTGGGCTTTGCGCCTTCGCAGAGGAGCTTCGCGCGGTAAAAGGCGAAAAACTTCTCGGGATAGCGCTCATAATACGTGTGACTCAGGATCGTCTCCGGCGGGTCGTCCCACTGCTGATGATACAGGCCATCCACGCTGCGAAAATCCGGGATACCGCTCTCGGTCGAAACACCTGCCCCGCCGAAAAAGACGATATTGTCCGTTCCGTCAATGAGTTCTTTTAATTTCTTGACTTCGTCCGTCATAGCTTCTCCTTTGCGCGCGTGCGCTTATCTCACATAGCTCTTGTCGATCTGCACGATGGCAAAATAGCTCGGATCAAGCTCGTGTACCGCCCGCTTGATCTTCTCCTCCGCTTCCCTATCGCTCAGCGCGCAGCCATACGGCACCACGGCATCGAAGATGACGTTCGTGTGCGTCGGCCCCGTGACCATGCGGAAATCGTGGATGGAGATGTTCTCGTCGATGCCGCGCACCAGTGCTGCGATCCTCTGGTGCGTGACATTCACCGCTTCATCGTTCGTCACGATGGGGTCCATGTGGATGACCGCCTCACAGCCAAGCTTGTCGTGCAGCTGCTTTTCCACGTTGTCGATCTCGTCGTGCAGGGTGAGAATATCGCCGTGCGCGGGGACCTCAGCATGCAGCGAGATCATCACGCGGCCGGGGCCGTAATCGTGCACCACAAGGTCGTGGATGCCACACACGGCCTTATTCGCCATCACAATATCGCGGATCTCCTGCACGAACTCTTCGGACGGCGGCTGGCCGAGCAGCGGCGAGAGGGTGTCCCTTGCCGCCTGCACGCCCGCCCACAGGATGAGCAGCGACACGACCAAGCCGCACCAGCCGTCGATCTGCCAATGCAGGAAATAGCCCGCGAGTGTCGCAAGCAGCACCGCCGCGGTCGCCGCGCAGTCGGACAGGCTGTCCGCCGCGGTCGCCTGCATGGCGGCGGCGCTGATCTTCTTCCCCACGCCGCGGTTGTAGCAGTACATGTAGAACTTGGCGCAGATGGAGACAAGCAGGATCGCCACCGTCAGCACGCTGCACTCCACAGCCTCGGGATGCAGGATCGCGCCCACGGCGTCGCGCAGCAGTTCAAAGCCCATCAGCAAGATGACGATCGAGACGATGAGACCCGAGATGTACTCGAGCCGCCCGTGGCCGAACGGATGCTCTGGGTCGGGCTTCTGCCCGGCCAAACGAAAGCCCAGCAGCGTCACGATGGACGCGCCCGCGTCGGACAGGTTGTTAAAGGCGTCCGCCGTGACGGCGACAGAGCCCGCAAGCGTCCCCGCAAACAGCTTGAGCGCGAAGAGCAGCAAATTGATGACAATGCCCACCGCGCCGCAAAGCACACCGTAAGCGCGCCGCACTGCGGCATCAGACGTGTTCTGATAGTCTTTGATGAACCGACTCGCAAGAAAACCGATCATAGTCTTCCCTCACTCGCTTTTGATCTGTAATTTCATGCGGCAGCAGAGGCGGTCAAGGTCCTCATCCGTTGCCGCAGGGATGCGCAGCTTCGCGCCGCAGCTTTTGCACACAAGGTCGACGTAGGTGCTGTGGATCTCCATGCCGTAGCTTTTGCTGCTGCAGGAGCAGGTGATACCGTCCTTGCGCGCGGCGATCTCCTTGAGCTCGGAGAGGATCTCGTACATGATGACGCTGTCGGCAAAGGCGGCGGGGTCGTCGCCCTGCTCGCGCTCCTTGGCCGCCGCGAGCGAGAGCTGCTCCATCTCGTGCTCGACGGCGTAGTCCTCGCCGATAAAGCAGCAGAGCATTTTCGTATCGGGGCAGGCAAGGCCGATGCCGCGCCCGTGCAGGAGCTTGTCGGCGCTGCACTCCGCCAGATGCTCCTCACCGCACACGCCGCACGGCACACTCAGGCGGAATTTGTTCTCCTCCGCCTCGATGGTCAGGCTGGATTCGCCGCACTCACAGCTCACGACCGCGCCCGAGGCGCTCAGGGCAAACACGCTTCTCTGCTGGATGACGCGCTTGTGGCACGCGGGGCAGAGATAGCCGATGGTACGCATTTCTTCTTTCATTCCATTTCCTCCCGGAAAGTAAAATATCATATGGTAATTTGAATATTATACCGCGTCCGTGCGCAAAAAGAAAGGGAGAAACACGCTGTTTCTCCCTTTTCTTTTTGGTTTTCGCGCTTTACGGCTTGACCGCGATGGCCTCGATCTCGACCAGTGCGCCCTTGGGCAGCGCGCTGACCTGCATCGCGCAGCGTGCGGGGCAGTCGCCGCTGAAATACTTGGCGTAGACCTCGTTGACAACGGAGAAATCGCCGATATCGATCATGAAGACGGTCGTCTTGACGACATCCTCAGCCTTGCAGCCTGCCGCTTCGAGCACGGCCAGCAGATTCTTGATGCACTGCTCTGCCTGCTCATCGGTATTGTCGGAAACAAAGGCACCGGTCGCAGGGTCGAGCGGGAGCTGACCGGAGACGAACACAAAACCGTTTGCTTCAATGGCCTGAGAATAGGGGCCGACAGCGCCGGGCGCGGAAGTAGTAGCGATCACACGTTTCACAGGAACATCCTCCTCCTTTGATGTATATTTATCATAGCATTTTGTGCATATCGCGTCAAGTGCTCATATTTTTGGAAAAGCTGCGGAAACTAAGGCCGATTTTAGTGATTCAGTTGAAGATAGAAAGGATGGCTGCCATGTCTTGCATGACCGGCGCGCAGACGCGCTGCCTGCGCAATGCCCCCTCCGTGCTCTCTTTTGCCGCCGTCGGCGGGCGGTTCGAGGGCGAAGGGCCGCTGCGCGACTATTTTGACGAGCTGAGCGAGGATCACTTCTTCGGCGAGAAGACCTGGGAAAAGGGTGAGAGTACCATGCAGCGCCACGCGCTCTCCCGCGCGCTGGAAAAGGTGGGGCTCAAGGTGAGTGACCTTGACCTCATCTTTGCGGGTGATCTTTTGAACCAGTGCGTCGGCTCGTCGTTCGCTCTGCGAGAGAGCCGCATCCCATTCTATGGACTCTACGGTGCGTGCTCCACGATGGGCGAGAGCCTGTCGCTCGCCGCATTGATGCTCGACGGCGGGTATGCCTCTTGCGCCGCGGCGCTGACCTCCTCGCACTTCTGCACCGCCGAGCGGCAGTACCGCATGCCGGTGCCCTACGGCTCGCAGCGCACGCCGACCGCGCAGTGGACGGCCACAGGCAGCGGTTGCTGCCTCCTCGCGTGCGAGGGCGAGGGGCCCTATATCACACACGTGACAACCGGGAAAATCGTCGACAAGGGCGTCACCGACGCAAACAACATGGGTGCGGCGATGGCCCCCGCCGCCTATGACACGCTGTGCGCGCTCTTTCGCGACACGAGGACAAAACCCGAAGACTATGACCTCATCGTGACGGGCGACCTCGGCAGGCTCGGGTATCAGATCGTCTCGGACTTTTTCGCGCGCGATGGGCTCCCTCTCGGTGAGCGCTACACCGACTGCGGGCTTCTGCTCTACGACATCGAATCGCAGGACATGCACTGCGGCGGCAGCGGTTGCGGCTGCTCGGCAAGCGTTTTGTGCGGGTATCTGCTGCGCGGGATGCGCGAGGGCAAATGGAACCGCATCATCTTCGCGCCGACGGGCGCGCTGCTCTCCCCCACGACGACATTTCAGGGCGAGAGCATCCCCGGCATCTGCCACGCGGTCGTATTCTCGAATCACAAGGAGGGATAAGCGGTGGATTATCTGAACGCCTTTCTCTGCGGCGGCATCCTCTGCGCCATCGGACAGATCCTCATCGACAAAACACCCCTCACGCCCGCGCGTATCCTGACGGGCTATGTCGTCTGCGGCGTTTTACTGACGGCCATCGGCGTCTACGAGCCCATCGTCAAATGGGGCGGCGCGGGCGCGACCGTGCCGCTGCTCGGCTTTGGCTACTCGCTCGCCAAGGGCGCGGAAAAAGCCGTTCAAGAGCAGGGGTGGCTCGGCGTGATGACCGGCGGCCTCAGCGCCACGGCGGGCGGCATCGCCGCAGCGGTCGTCTTTGCTGTGCTGATGGCGCTCATTTTTAAGCCCGGCGACAAGCGGTAATAATAAAAAACGAGGAGAGGGTTTTCACCCTCTCCCCTTTTATGGAAAATCGCTTTTTACGATGCGCGCAGGCCGGGCTCTTCGATCTGCTCAAGCGTCATCACTCTGGTGTGGCAGATCGGCTTCCACTCGACCTTCGTAAAGAGCGACGCAATGCAGATCGGCACGTAGGTGAGCATGAAGAGCGGGAACGTGAAGGCGTAGAGCACCTTTTTCCACGCCGCGCAGCGGATATTCTTCCACTCCGTCACGGTCGTGATCGCGCCGAGCACAAAGAGCGTTAAGTACAGGCTCATCAGCGTTTGCAGCACGGAGACCGCCAGCACCGCCATCGAACCGCCTGACGTCGCGTTCGCGATCGCCGCGCCGATGTTCACGACCACGCTCAAACCCGTGAGCACCGCCGCGGGCATGATGTTCATCGTCATGTCATAGCAGGAAAAGCTGCCGCGCGCAATGCCGGAGAAGAGCTCGGAGGCGTACTTGCGGAACACCTGCAGGTAGCCCTTCGACCAGCGCATGCGCTGGCGCCAGGACTGGGCAAAGCTCGTGGGCTGCTCGTCATAGAGCACCGCGCCCGCCGCGTAGCCGACCTTTTCCCCGCGCACGACGTTGTCAATGGTAAACTCGATGTCCTCGGTCAGCAGGAAGAAGTTCCAGCCGCCGCACGCTTCCAGCACACCGTCGGAAAACAGAAAGCCTGTGCCGGACACGGCGCAGCTGCTTCCAAGGCGCATGCGCGCGTTATTGAGATACTGCGCCTCGCGCAGGAACCACAGCGCATAGCCCGCGGAGATCCAGTTGTCGCCGTAGTTTTTGGAGTTGCGGTAGCACGTCACGATCTCATAGCCGCTGGAGTAGACCTTCTCGATCTCGGAGATGAAGTTCGGGTCGAGGATATTGTCGGCGTCCAGCACGAGATAGGCATCGTAGTGCTTGCGGCTCGGGCGCTTGATGCGCTTGAGCATTTCATTGAGCACATAGCCCTTGCCGACATGCACCGTATCGTGGCGCTCAAAGACGATCGCGCCGCGCTCGCGCGCCACGCGGGCCGTGTCATCCGTGCAGTTGTCCGCGCCGACGTAGATGTCCACATGGTCCATCGGATAGTTCTTCTGCGCGTGGATGCTGTCGAGCAGCTGGCCGATGACGTTTTCCTCGTTGCGCGCGGCGATGAGGACGGCAATGCGGTGGTTTTCATTGCGGCAGGTGAATTTTTTCCGCTTCAGCAGCGCCACCGCCACATAGAAGAATTGATAGGAATAGCATACGAAAAATAGCGCCATGATGACGGCGTTGATCGTGATGACAGTCTGCATAATATGTTCCTCCATTGCCGGAAGCTCCGGCCCATTTTGGTTTCTTTCCCGCCTGTGGGAAAAGTTATATCATGCAAACCTTGTGATTCCACTGTGAAAATTCTTAACAAATTTCGAACATCCACGGTAGAAATTATTAAGCCCTGAAATGAGTAACAGGCAGCGCCGCTGGCGCTGCCTGTTCACTCTTTTATAATGTAATCGCGCCCGGTTTGACATCGAAATCGTGGTTGGCGATGCACGCAACGCAGTTCCGCTCCCGACTCTGTGCCCTGATCCACGCGAGCGACTTTTTCTGCGCCGCGCGGTCGTCGGCGATGCCGGAGAGCAGCATCTGCTCCCACGATTTTTTCGCGTAGCCGCCGTCGGCGCAACCTCCCGTTCTCCCCCGTGATCCTGAGCGCGCACAGGCCCTTGGAATGGCCCGAAATGTTGACCATCACGAGCATCCCGTCGCCGAACACATCGTAAGACCGGCCTGCGGAGCCCATAAGGCCATTCCAGTCGAAGGTCTGCATCTTCGTGCCGCGCCACCAGTCCGCATTGTAGCGGATGCGGTTGACGGGTGAGCCGTTCTCCGCGAAGCGCAGTTCGTCCTTCAAAACGAGAATTTTTTTCGCGTCCGCGACCAGCTTGAGGCCGTTCGCGTGGTCGCAGTCAAGATGCGAGAGCAGCACCGCGTCCCAATCGACAGGCGCGCCGCCCCGCGCCGCGAGCTGCTCGTCGATGGCCGCACTGCTTTCGACAACAACCTGATTCGTAAAATACAGCGGCAGCGAGCTGAGCGAGCGGATCTGCGCCCTGCGCTCAAAGACGCCGTGCGGGCTCATATCGCGGTGCCAGCCGCAGTCGAACAGAACGTTCCCGTGCGCGCACTCGATGAGATAGGCCGAAACCGGCAACCAGAGCCGTTTCGACTTTCTATCCAGCACGCCAGACGCCTTGAGCGCGCTGTAATGCTCGCCGCCAAACGGCAGCTCCGGCGCGACGCACACCTTGCCGATGTGGAAAATATGAACCTTGATCTCGCTCATCGTCTGCCTCCCGTCTTGAAATGCCATCAAATCCCGCTTTTTTCGATCTCTGCCAAAAGGCACTTGCAGCCCTCTGAGACATCCCGCCACGTCGCTTCAAAATCGTCTGTATACCACGGGTCGGCGACGTCGCCCGGGCGGTCGGTGTAGTCGAGCAGCCGGTGCATCTTCCCCGCCGGATCACCGCCGCAGATGCGCTGCATGTTTTTGAGGTTCGCGCCCTCCATGCCGATGAGCAGATCGTACTCCTCGTAGTCCTGCGCCGTAAGCTGGCGCGCAGCGTGTCCCTCGCAGGAAATGCCGTGCTCGGCGAGCTTGCGCCGCGCGGGCGGATAGACGGGATTGCCGATCTCATCGCGGCACATCGCCGCGGAGTCGATCTGAAATTTGTCGGCAAGTCCTGCCTTTTCGACCAGGTCCTTTATCACAAATTCCGCCATCGGGATGCGGCAGATATTACCTAAGCAGATAAATAAGATTTTCGTCATAGTCTTTCTCCGTAAGTTTTGATAACCGTAATGTAACAGAAAAATGGAAAATCGTCGAGAAGAAATGCTGTCTTTTCGTTCAGAACTTGTTTGTAAATTCGATACTGCCTTTCCAGTCCATAGAAGGCGTGCTAGGATTTTATGGGAGCGCAGAACACGCTAAAGAAGTACGGAGGTGTCACATGACTGCAGATCAAGGACAATATGAGAAATTTATGGCAAAACTTTCTAAATCAGGATTGGAACTCCAAAAGGACTTTAGTCGCCTCTCGCCGGAAAATCAAAAGCGTTTTATGCAAGAGGTCAACCAAAGGCTAAAGTGTTTTGGACATGCAGTAACCATTACCGATATTCTACAGAGTCTATTTCGAGGGACGAGCTGCTATCTTCTGCCCAGGATAAAATTATAAACAATAGTGTCAACTGTAGAACAAAATCGGTGAAGTAAACTACTATGTCGCCCACAATATAGCCCACGGAAGGAACTATTCCAAATCGAAGCAAAAACGTTTTTACCAAAAACGAGAAAAACCTTGAAACCGCTATGGCTTCAAGGTTTTTACTTGGCGCGGAAGAGAGGATTTGAATTCGCAAGCAGGTGTAAAATGCTGTAAATGCGCGTAAAGAAATCTCTGTGTTTTCAAGGCTTTTCGGATTTTGGCGTAAAATGTTGTAAAGCCTTGTAAAAGCTGTTTGGGGTAAACTTAGGGGTCAATCTACTTCATTCGCACTTCCTATTTTCCCTTACCGCTGGGGCAAAATTCATGTTGAGGGTCAAACCACACGACATGGAATTTCTCATTATCTCTTACCCCTATAATCCGTAATTTATTCTGAAATGCGAATGAAAAAATCGCGTCATCATATATCCCGTCAAAGCGCTTTGCCGAAATTCTGTCAACAGCTTCTCTGCTGATTTTTGATAAATCCAAAAAGTGATGCTTAGATTTTCCATCATCATGAGTTTGTCGTTTGACTTCACTCCAAGTCATATTACTATACGCTATTATCTTTTCCAAAACCTCATAATGATCAAAGTCTTCTCGAGATAAATTAAAAGCAAACTTTCCGCCTTTATCTAAATAATCAAAACACCATTGCACTTTCCGACCATCTGTGCTGTATTTTTCATTCGAAACAACTTTTTGATGTGCTACGCTTTTGGAACCCGGGATACATTTCTCATGCTTTCCCATAGTTTATAAGCTACCGTAATACATGCCCATGCTATCTTTTGTAATTTCTCTATTACCGATTTCGTCCTCTTTAAGGCCTCTTCTCGCATCTTGCCACGGGGTTTCACTATGTGTCTGTTCTCGAAGCTCATACGGCGCCCACGAGCCATAGTGCTCTAAAACTTTATCCACAGTATCTTTCTGATCCGGCAGCAAGATATCTGCATTACCTTTTGCAATTTCATCAGCCGAAACCATAAATTTTCCTTTGTGCTCTCTGAATAAGTCTGGACAAACTGGGCCATTTACCCACGCCTCGATTCTCTCGTCGAATAGCGGCTTTTCAGTCCAGGCAATCGACCACGCCTGCGCATAATAACACAGCTTTTGCAGTTTCATAGTGGATAATTTTCCTGTCTTGTTCAAAATATACTTTGCAGTATCAAAAACAGTGGCCATATTATCAGCTCCTTTTATTGCTTTACTTTTATCACAATTTCACAGTTTATGTCAATAGCCTCTCCATCATTATATTTCTCATCCACTACATTGCATACCTTGATACAAGTCAATCTCAAATCGAATCGAGCTTCACTGCTTGGATTTCAAATCCGACCTTTAAGACATCCCCACAATATATGCAGCAAGAGCGGAGGGTGATTCCTCCGCTCTTCTATTATCCCTCTCCTTGCCCCTCAGAGGCCGCAGGAGCGCTTTCGTCGCGCTCTATGGCTTCGTCTATGGCTCGGTTGATAAAGCCGTTCACGCTCTCGCTGTGAGCTTCTGCGTGGGCTTGAATGATTTCCTTTTTCCCTTTAGCAACAGTGAGATTGATTCGATCATAAGTTTTTGAAATCCATTTGTTTTGTGCTTTCTGCTGTGCTTTGGACACCGTCAAATAATCACCCCCCGTAGTTTATAGAAGGATTATACTCGCTCGAATTATATTGCGCAACGATAAAAATAGACAAATATCGTTACGCAATATTGTTGATCCCGTCTATTGATATCGTTGCGCAACGATATTATAATGCTAACATATAAGGAGGTAAAAGAAAAGCCCTCTGCATCCTCGCCGACCAAAGCCAGATGCAGAGAGCCACCACCAACCACTACGGGGAGGCCGGTAATAGTTTACCGCCTCCCGCACAGAAAAGCAAGGAGGAAATGACAATGAGTAAAAACAGTGCAATTATGAAATTCGGTGAGATGCTGACCCATGCGGCAAACATTTACACCGTGGGAGCGGCTGGGCCGTCCTTTGCGTGGGCCTCCCCTGACGACATTGTGATCCTGGGCAAAATCCCGGATGATATTAACGGGCGTGTGTGCCTTGTGAGCCTTCCTGACGATGAAAAGAGGCGTTTTGTGCGTCTGTATCGGCACGGGAACACGATAAAGACCTATTACATGGACGATTACGATTGTAGCGGGGAGTATCCGGCTAACGGCGTGGAAGTTCATGGGGAAGTGCTGGCAATCGTCCACCAGTACGGAGTGGAGCCAGAGGCCCCCAAAGCATCCACGGCGTGGGAAAAGCGTGTGAAAAAGGCATTGAAGGGCCGTTTTATCTCATTCAAGGATCAGGAGCAAATTTTGAAACGGCACACCAACGCCGGACGCTGGGCAACCCTAAACGTGGCCTATTGTCTGGGCGCAGAGGCCGGGAGAAAGGAGGCCATGAGCGATGACAAAGGCAGAGCGTGAAATGATGGAACGCATCCACGCCTACGGTATAATCCTATCACTCGACGAGGAGCAAACAGGACTTGTCCTCGCGAGGATTAAGAAAATGTTAGCGGAGCGGGAAGCGGAGGCGAAACTTCTGACAGGTAAGGAGGTGTCCGCATGAAAGCATACCTAAAAGACGTCTTAGGATCTGCTGCAATATCCTTTTGTGTTATCGCAACAAATGCGATCATTCTTTTCGTTGTATATCTAATCTGCGGAACATTTGAAAGCGGAGCGGCAGCCATCCTATTTTTTATTCTCAGTTGCTTTGTTGTCCCTGGCGAATCCCGTATATTTGATTTTTGGGCGGAGAAAAAACATGGGAAAAAATGAAAGTGACCTTATACGCAAGAAGCTAAAAGAAACCATCCTGAAAATGACACCATATCAGCAAGATTTAATGTTAGTGGCGGTAGAAAAAATGAAGGAAAATAGAATCGCCAAATTAGACCCACACTAAGGCAAAAAGCCGATCGGAAAGGTGCTGCTCATCGGCGCGACTATGACCGTCGAGCGCGAACGCGAGCTTTTCGGAAAGAAGTAACAGAGAAACAAAATCCAGTCAGAATAGCACAGAAAGCCCACAGGAACACTCCTGTGGGCTTTTGCCGCCTGCTGCCGGGTCTTTCTCCGGCTGTGGCTTTTTAGATAATTGCTGCACCGGCAGCGCGCACCTCATTTCGCATGATGGGCACCATCTGACGCACTAACGTCTTTCCGTCAAGCTGTGCGGTAAAGTCAATGACGATGGGCCGCATTTCGTCGCCATTGCTGCGGTTTGCAGCTCTTGCAAGGCTGCCGGTCGCAGATGCCGCATAGCCGATGCTCGCTGTGCCAAAGTCAAGGCCGTTTTTGATGCGGTCTGTGACACCGCCTACACTGTCCATCAGCGACGGAAGACCGTTTTCAAATCCGTCGGCCATGCCCTGCATAACGTACTTGGCGACACCGTTTGACCACTTCGACGGGCTGTGCTCATCAAAACCGTTTTTGCCCGTAAACCAGCTCTTGATTCTATCCACAACACCGGAAACCTTGCTCTTGAGCCATGCAACCTTGTCGGAAATACCGTTCCACAGCCCCATTAAGAGGTTTCTGCCGACATCCCGCATCTGATCTGGGATGCTCTGGAACCACTTGACCGCAGTTCTTCCGGCATTTGGGATCGTTTCAGTGAAAAATGTCTTAATCGATGCAACCGCATTAGAAATGGTATCCTTGATCTTTTCCCAAGCGGAAATGACAGCATTGCGGAAGTCATCGTTGGTATGCCACAACGCAATAACAGATGCGGCAAGCGCGGCAACAGCGGTGATCACGATCCCGATGGGGTTTGCATTCATAACGAGGTTAAGCGCGGCCTGCGCAACCGTCGCTCCTTCGTTTGCCGCCTGAAACGCCTTGATTGCACCGACAACGCCCTGAATGATAGAAGCCACATTCCATGCCACAAAACCTGTGGCAATACCGGCAATAACGGAAATGATCGTATCGCCGTTATCTAAGACCGTGTTGACAAAACCGGTAATATTCGCCGTGAAGGTATCCCAGTCGACGCTGTTGATCCAGCCCTGAAACGCGGTCGTGATCTTCTGAATAATGGGGATCAAGCTCTCCAAGAATGGCGCACCCGCATTTGCCTGAAACTGACGCCACGTTTCTTTCAGGTTGCCGAGAACATTTTCCCATCCGTCCGCTTCGCGGGCTGCCTGTCCCATTGCACCGGATAGCCTCTGAGAATCTTCCACCATTTTCAGAAGCGTTTCCTGCTTCTGAATCTCCGAAAGGTCGTTATACTTCTGACCGAACAGCTCCATTGCCGCCGCATTTCTCGTCGTTTCCGTCGCAGAAAGGCCGAGAGCCGCATCATTGGCAAAGTTACCCTTTAGGAACGATTGCAGCGTTTCCGTGGCCTGCTCGACCGATGTATCGTAGTAGGCTGCACTGTCGGCTGCCGCTTTCAATGCCCGCTCCATCAGGCTCATGCTTTCTGTCGTGTCGCCGCCGGAGGAGCGCGCGAAAGCATAAATTTTACTGCCCAGCGTATTTAGTCTCGTTTGTAAAATGCCGGATTCATTGGCTACGCGTCCGATAGCTGCAGATGCTTCATCACCGAGTGTGCCGAAGGTCTGTTCAAAGGCAGAAGTCTCCGCTTTGACATTCGCGGCAGATTCGATAAACTGACCGGACATATTCTTGACCGCGCCGCTGAGCTTCTGGAAGCCGTTCACAATAGCACCGCTGAGAACATTAGCTTTCAGCACATCGCCAAAACTCAACGCTTTTTCTTTTGCCCTCCCGAGTCCCTTATCAACGCCGCTGTCATCCACCGACAATTTTACGTACATATCAAGTAGATTCACTTGGTTTCCTCCTTTCCGAAGCTATAACCTTTGTTGTATGCCTCCTGCGCAAAGAGCGTCGCGGCATATACCAGCGTCCCGGACTGTGCCACTTCCGGGAAGGGCGGGGCCTGCCGCTCTTTTCCAGCAGCCCCGTCTTCATAGCCCATTCCAAACGCAATAAGAAAGTTTTTGTTCATCGCTTTTAAGTATTTCCGCATCCAGACATTGCATTTCGCTCTGTGCGTCATATCATCGCCTCTTTTCAAGCTGGATCCCAACAGAGACCATAATTGCGCCAAAGAACGCACCGACAGCAAACGTCACCGCGCCGCAGATCATCAAGCCCATGTAAGCCCTCCTTAAAAGTTCTCGACGATCTCGCCGGAAAGCTGCTCCCACCATTCGCCCATGCTAAGCGTTACGCCGGGAGTAGGACGCCGGTTGCCGCTGCCGCCGCGCCCGCTGCAATAGTTGGCGGCGGTCATCATACTGTCCCACGCTTTCAAGGTCGGTCCCGCGCCTTTGGCGCAATCCTGCGCGAGAACGGTTAAAGCAACCTTGTCTTTCCGGTCTCCGGCGCTGTCTGCTGCTTCCTTTGCATAGTGACCGATCAGCTTTAGCATGGTCGGGTTTCCGTCGTATCTGTCCGCAAAGCCGAAATAATCATCCACCGTCAAAACGCCGGTTTTCATCAGCTCAACGGCGTTGCTGTCAATGGCGGAAGGATCAGCAAGGTTGCTTGTCTGTACTTCCTTTTCCAATGCGCTGCGGAGTTCTGCGGCCTTTGCATCGAACACCGACCAAATGCGCCCCGTTTCCTGTCGCATTTTCTTTTCTGCCTCTTGGAGCTGAAGCGTGGCAATCTGCTTCTTTACGGCATCTAAGCCCGCCGCGCTTGCGTTCTCCTTCACTTTGGCCAGTTCGTCATAAACTGCGGCGTATTCGCTTCTCGCGGTGCGGAAAGCCGCATCAAGTTCTTTTGCAAAGTGGTTGTATTTAGTAGACATTGGTATCCTCCGTTCCTGTGATTTCTCTGAAAACTGCGTAATACTCGCGGTTTTTACTGTCTCGGTTGTTTGCGTTTGCGCCCTCGCTGTTTCTTGCGATAAGCTCGCGATTTTCACCCATGAATTGCTCAATCTCGCGGATAGCGTCGATGTTAGTCAAATCGCGGATCATTCGCTCGATTTTCAGAACTCGCGCCATATCCTGTTTGCTTCCTGTGAACGATCTTAAATAACTCATTTCTTTTTCCTTCCTGCTGCAAAGATGGTGCAGCGCCCGTCTTTATACATCATGCAGCTATCGCCGCAAGTCAAATGCGCGGGGAGAGGGCAACGCTTGCCCGCCTGCGCTGTTCCCGGCTTGCACTTGCCGTTTTCGTAAAAGCTGCAATCCTCTGTGCAGCGGGGATATAGGCCGCCCCGAAAGGGGCAATCTTTTCTTTGTGCGGTTGGCTCTTCCTGCATCTTCTTATAAATGACTGTTCCAATCGGCACTTCGCCCGCAGAGGTTACAAGGGTCGGCGCATACTCTCGGCATCCGCGTCCGAACTCGCGGTATCTTTTGCCGTGTTCATCAATTAGGGGAAATTCATTCAAAACGTCCATAGACCATCCTTTCAAGTTCTTTGATGATTTCTCTATGCTCTTCTTGCGTTGGCGGCTTTGGCCGTCGCTCAAGCGGCTTGTGAAGCGTGCCTGTTGCCGCCAATTCCAATTCTTCAAGGACGCGGGGCGTAGTGTTCCAATATGCGGCATACCTCGCGCGTTCCGTGTCCGCTAACTCGTCATAAATGCACCCTTCTGCGATCCAGCGCAGAACATCGGGGAAGCTGTCGCCCTCTTGCTGTAGCTTTGCAAGGCGGGCTTTAATACTGCTGTTGTTCATGTGTCTATTCCCTTAAAGGTCGATAATGATAACGCATTCGCAGTCTGATAAATAATCTCGTGCCGCCTGCTCCGTCTGAAACACCTTTGCAGGGCTTTGCGGCGCTCTGCAAGCCGCCCACGCGCCATTTTCAAGCAGGGTCATAATTGCTGCGCCGGTTTTCTCCTGCGCTGCAATCGCCTGTAAAGCGGCAATGCGGGCTTTAATTCCGTTATTCAAGGGCTTTACCTCCGATCTCGTCACTCTCCAGCGCTGGCAATTCCAGCTTGCCGCGTTCAATGGCTTCATCCAGCATTTCATAGAGGGAAAGGCTCAGCGCGTCTAAGCCCTCTACCAGGTGCGGAAATAAGATAATGCGCCGGCCGTCATGGGTATATGCGCCGTGCTGCATCAGGTAGGAAAATGGATCCTCCGGCGTGTGGAATTCGCCGCCGCCCTCGACGATAAAAGTAGTTTCATCGGCTGACAGCGATTTGAGATATTCCCGCAGCACCGCAAGACGAATGTCATAATTCTTCCTCATCGGTTTTCCTGCTCCCTTCGCCATGCTTCAAGCTCGTCAAGCTGCTGCATGATGTCTGTGATCTCCGTGTACTTCACCGTCTGCCGTAAAATCTCTGCTGCGGCGCTTACGCGGGTCTGTGCGGGCGCGTCTGCATCCTGCATGATCGTTGCCAGCGTATCCGCAGCAGCATGCGCCCGCTCCTGCAGCACGTTACGCGCCGCTTCGGTTCGCTCGCGCCGTGCCTCGTTATACTTCTGCATAAACTCAGGGTTGCGTTTTCGGCGATAGATCGTCTGCTCGTTGATATCGAGCTTTGCCGCCGCGCTCCGCACCGTCGCGGAGATCAAGAGCGCGTCAATAATGGTCTCATCTCGAATTTTCTTTGCCAAAGTTTGAAAAGCCCCCTTTCCGGCTTTGTTTTTTCTGACGTTGCATTGTTCTTTCAGCGGTAAAATTCCACTAACGGCTTTCGAATGCGCGGATGCCGCAAGGCTCGCAGCGCTTCCCGCCTCAACTTTGGGTCTGGCTTTCGTCCGAACCAGAATTCACCGATGATCGCATCGCGCTCGGCATCCGTCAGTTGTGCAAGTGCCGCTTGCACAGCCTGTTGAAAATCCCGCTGTTCGATATCTTCAAAGGCTTCCTCCGCCGCTTCGTCGGCAATCGCATCACCGAGCGTCAAGCCGCTGTCCTCTTCGCCTATCGGCTCGTCCACCGACCGGCAAACACTGTTGATGGGGTCGCATCGCGCCCGCTGTGTTCGCTGCCCGCAAGCCTCTGTAAACGCCGCCTTGAGCTTAATTCCGTACAGCGTGAGAAATTCACCCTTGTTCACGTCCCATGTCGGCAGCGTGTCCATGAGGGCGATAAAGGCCACTTGCAGAAGGTCGCTTTCCTCGACACCTGCGCGACCTTCCATTGCCCGCGCCCACCTCAAGGACTGCTGCCATGCAAAGCGTTCAACCGCCGCCCAAAGTCTCAGAATGTCCGCCTCGCCTGCCTGCACCGCCGATGCAATGCTGCTTGTTTGCTTATCCTGTGTGTCAAGTGGTTTTGCTTGCATATCCGCTCCTCCTGTGGTAAAATCAGAATTGACAAATCAGATCCACCACAAGAGCCTCTCTCCCCGTTTGGGGAGGGCCTTTTTTATAATCGAAAATGACGGTTCATCGCTCGCTCAAACTTGTCTCGATCATCAGCAGGCAAAAGCGGAATTACACGGTGCTGCATCTCGTCGCGCTGCCGGTAACGCTCACGTTTCCGGCGTGCCGGTTTGATTTCCGCCAAGATGTTGGCTGCGATTTCGTAGTTCACGCTGTAACCCTCCCTGTGACCTTGTAAAAGGTCGCGTCAACGTGACCAGTCGCGCCGCGCCGGTTCTTGTCGAGCCATAGTTCCAGCAGCGACGGCGATTCCATGAGGTCGTCCGTTGCGCACGGCGGGTTATGCAGCAGTGTCACCGTATCCGCGTCCTGCTCGATAGCGCCGCTCTCGCGCAAATTCGCCATCGTGGCCCGAAAGCTGCCGGAGCGATCGGAGGCCGCCGCGCGGTTGAGCTGACAAAGACACAGAATAGGAATATTTAGCCTCATCGCAAGTAGTTTCAAGGCCCTGCTGTTCCGTGTGGCTGTCTCATAGAGCGAAAGCCGAGCCTCCGGCGGCTCAAGCAGTCCGAGGTGGTCGACGATCAGCAGGCCCGGCTTTTCGCGGTAAGCCAGCACCTCCACCTGCCGAACATTCATACCAGTGCGATTATTAAATACAATCGGCAGCGCGGAAAGCTCAGTCGTACCCTCGGCAAAACGCATATACTCGTTATCCGTAAGCCTGCCGCCGAACATGAGCCGCGCCGATGACAGACCGCCGATGTTGCCGACAAGGCGAGCAGAACAGTCCTCTCCGCTCATTTCAAGTGACAAGTATAATACCTTGACGCCGTTTCTTGCTGCATTGAGCGCGATCTGCAAGGCGAGCGCTGTTTTTCCGACCGCCGGTCTTGCACCGATGATGTGCAAGCCGCCATTGATGAAGCCACCGCCGAGCAATTTATCGAATCTCAGAAGGCCCGAGGCCACACAAGGCACTCTGCCGCCGACCTGCTCAGAAACGCGGTGTCCAAGCTGTGTGAGCGCCGCCGAAAGCGTTTGCGAATCGCCGCGTGTGTTTTCCTCGGTAAGCCGCTGCAAAGCCTCCTGTGCGCGTCCAAGCGCGTCTGTAGGGTCATGCTCGGCGGTCATCAGTTCTTCACCGATCTTTCGCAGGGAACGTGCAAGCGCAGCCTCTTTGACCGCCGATATGTATGCATCGAGATTCGCGGTGGTCGGCGTCGTGTCCATCAGCCCAGTCAATAGCCTGTCCGACACGTCGGTGCAGTTGCGTCCCGCTTCCGCTCTGACGGTCAGCGCATCAAAGCCGCCGCTTTCCTCGTACTGATGACGCATCGCCCGGAAAACTGCTTGCAGCGGTAAGGAAGAGAACACATCATCGGGAAGCTCTGCCGCCTCCGGGAACAATGATGGGTCGATCAGCAGCGAGCCGAGCACGCCGTATTCATTGAGAATTGAATCCATGCGCTACCTCCATGTGTCTGTGGTCGCATCATACTGCCGGGGCGGTGGTTCAGCTTGTCCCGCATTATTTTGACGCTCCCATGTTCTGACCGCTGCTTTCCAATCGACGATTGGCTTTCCTCTCCCTTGCTTCCACCCATTAGCGGAGTAGAAGTCAAAAAAGTGTTCAGCGTCAACAGTGTTCCCACGTTCGTTGCAGTATGCCCAAATCTCATCAATTGACGGAGGAACAAAGCGAGGTCGTGGCGGCGCAGCCGCTACAAACTCCTTTTCCAACTCCATCTCCTTTTCCTTTTCTTGCTTTTCCACGGGTTTATTGCTGGGTTTTCTTTGGGTTTGTACTGGGTTTTCATCAGGTTTCTTTTTCGGTCTTCCGCCCTTTTTCCCGTTTTCAACTGACGCCGCATATTTTAACATCGAAGAATCAATGTTAGGTTTAAGCAGAACAAAATAACCATTTAGAAGAGGTGGAAGGTCTTCCGGATATTTCCCTGCAAAAGCATAGTCCATCAGCGCATCATACATTCGCAGACGATCTTCATTCGACAGCGGACGAATCGCATCGTAATATGACGGGAGTATAACAAATCCTGCCTTTGACACGATATCACCGCTCCTGTTCCCGCACCCACGCTTTGAGATCATCGACGAGGACGCGAGTGCAACCACCAAGTTTGACGACAGGAAAGCCCTCTGTTTTTGCCAGCGCATAAACCGTCGGGCGACTAACCCCAAGCAAGCGCGCCGCTTCGGCCATTGTGACCGCGATAGGTTCGAGTGTCGCCATCATTCCACCTCCTGCGAAAGCTCTCGAATGATTCTGACGATTCTTTCTTTTTCGTCTGGCGGTAGCTCCTTTCGCATTTTTCGTGAAAGGCTGCAATCCGCGATACCGAGTGCTTCCGCAATTTGCCAGAGCCTCACTCCATTACCGGCTGCCATGCGTCGAATATCCTGGTTAAACATTCCGTCACCCCCCTAAAATTGTCCTTGACGCTCTTGTTGTTGTCTGGTATAATCATTATTGCACACAGAAAGAGCAATTGCAACACTCGAGCGAAAGTTTCAACAGAGGTTAACGATTAGAGCGGAATGAATTCGAGGTGTACACATATGGAGCGCAAAGAAAATAGATTGCCTATCTTCACACGACGGTTCCGTGAACTGCAAGGTGAACGTTCAAATACTGAATTTGCAGATTTCTTGGGCTTATCTCGGCAGACAGTTGGCTTTTACTGTAATGGTGACCGACTTCCTGATGTTATCACCCTTTTGCAAATAGCAGAAAAATGCAGCGTGTCAACGGATTACCTTTTGGGGCAATCTGATGTAAGAACGCAGGTCCCTGAAATCCAATCAATTTGTAAATACACTGGACTAACTGAATCCGCCGTAGAGTGGATCCATTCAATAAGTACTGATAAAGCCAAATCGCATTCGGTAAGTGCATTTATTGAACATGAAGGATTTCACCATGCTTTAACCGATATTTGTACTCTTGGGGAAGCGCAGCTTTTGGCAGAAATGGAAAGGACCTCTGAAATTCCTATTACACCAGAGAGGCGACGTGATTCGGGAGTCGGATATTTAATACCCGGCTATGAATATCTATCTCTATTAGAATACCGAATTTCTGAAATGTTGAAATTAGTTGTAGACGAAATTACGCTTCCCCCTCACGAAAGCATTGATGAGAAATAGCGGTATCGATTGAGTGTTTGTCAAGCGAACAGCGCTGTGCAGATTCACAGCCCTCCAAAAGTAAAAAACCGCCCCCGGTGTTGCAGCACCGAGGACGGTTATAAGGGGCAGCAAACTGACAAAGCCTACTGCCCTCCAATCATAACAAATGCAGGAGGAAAAAGCAATGCCAAGAAAAGCAAATACGCGTGCCGCGTCGGGCGCAGGCAGCATCCGGCAGCGGCCTGACGGTCGATGGGAAGCCCGTGTGACCGTCGGCAATGACCCCGGCACGGGAAAGCCAATCCGCCGCAGCATCTACGGTGAGACGCAAGCCGCCGTGCGCAAGCAGATGACGGCCATTCTCCGTGAGATCGATCGCGGTACATATCTGACACCACAAAAAACGACAGTCGCGCAATGGCTTGATGAATGGCTCGACACCTTTGCCGCCAATAAGATCAAGCCGACGACATATCTTCACTATCAGGCTTGTATCAAGAATTACATCAAGCCTCAGATCGGAGCTATCGAGCTGCAAGCTCTGCGCGGCGCGCATGTTCAGAAGGTCTATAACGCCATGAGCAAGAAGGGGCTGAGCGGAAAGACCGTCAAGAACTGCGCTGCCGTACTGCATAAGGCCCTCTCTGTTGCATTGAAACAGGGGATCATTGTAAGTAACCCCTGTGACGCCGCAGAGCAGCCGAAGGTGGTACAGCGCGAAATAGCGCCGCTGCGTGATGAGGACATTCCGAAGTTCCTTGAAGCAATCGAGGACAGTCCTTATCGAAACGCGCTTGCCGTCTGTCTACTTGCCGGTCTTCGTGAGGGAGAATTGCTCGGTCTCCCGTGGTCACAGGTTGACTTTGAGAAAGGCCGTATTACCGTCAGCCAGCAACTACAGCGTGAGAAGAAAAAGAACGGCGCTTACTACATTGCCGACACCACCAAGAGCGGCAAGCCGCGCACGATCGAGCCGCCCCCTCTCTGCTTTGAATATCTCCGGGATGAAAAGCGTCGGCAGGCGCAAAACAAGCTCAAAGGCGGTAAGCTATGGAGCAACGACGACAATCTCGTTTTTACAGATGAACTTGGGACGCACCTCGCCATTCATACCTTTTACAAGTACTTTAAGAAGATCGCTGCCAGTATCGGACGCCCGGACGCGCGTGTGCATGATCTGCGCCACACCGCAGCCACGGTGATGATTGCCAGCGGCGCGGACATTAAAAGCGTGCAGGACTTCATGGGACACGCTACCGCAAGTTTCACATTGAACGTCTACGCCCACACATCAGAACAGATGATGAAAGACACCGCAGCAAGAACGCAGTCATATTATGAAAAGCTGAAAAAGGCATAAAAGGAAGCTCCACTGGTCAGTCGGCCGGTGGAGCTTCTTTCCGCAGTTTTTAGGGGTAAAAAATCCAATTGGGGTAAACTTAGGGGTAAAGGCATTTTCTGAAATGCAAGAATTGAACTTTTCTTAGCAAAACAAGGCAATATAAAAGAAAAAGCAAGGGAAAACGCAATGTTTTCTCTTGCTTTTCTTGGCGCGGAAGAGAGGATTTGAACCTCCGCGGCGCTTTTTACACGCCCTACTCCCTTAGCAGGGGAGCCCCTTCGGCCTCTTGGGTACTTCCGCAGGTCGATGGAAAAATTCAGTTGGCGGAGAGAGTGGGATTCGAACCCACGGATGCTTTCACATCGCCGGTTTTCAAGACCGGTGCCTTCAACCGCTCGGCCATCTCTCCGGATAATGAGTTCACGTCTAACTCTCAAACGCA
>CEAB01025656.1_pt1 | contig 42913 bp, 39 predicted proteins | sample 557651 | NCBI WGS metagenome assembly CEAB01 (sample SAMEA3182046, study PRJEB8094) | gut metagenome | biome: human; feature: gut; material: Stool; isolation source: human stools | place: Canada | collected 2011-11-15
TTGAGCGGCAGATTCCAGACCGGGAAGGTCTCGTATTTGGCGTAGCCTGCGTCGATGCCGCGCTGATGCTCCTGATAGAGCTGGCTCAGGCAGGTTGCCATCTTGCCCGAGCCGGGACCCGGTGCGGTCACGACGACGACCGGACGCGAGGTTTCGATGTAGTCGTTTTTGCCGTAGCCCTCGTCGGAGACGATCAGCGGAATGTTTGAAGGGTAGTCTGCGATGGGGTAGTGCTTGTAGACGCGGATGCCGAGGTTTTCCAGCTTGTGCTGGAACAGCTCCGCCGCATGCTGTCCGCGGTACTGGGTGATGACGACGCTGCCGACATACAGCCCGATGGAGCGGAAGGCGTCGATCAGGCGCATGACGTCCATGTCATAGGTGATGCCGAGATCGCCGCGGCGCTTGTTAAGCTCGATATGCTCGGCGCAGATGGCAATGACGATCTCTGCCTGGTCCTTTAGCTGCAGGAGCATTTTCATCTTGCTGTCCGGCTCGAAGCCCGGCAGCACGCGCGAGGCGTGATAGTCGTCAAAGAGCTTGCCGCCGAATTCCAGATAGAGCTTGCCGCCGAACTGCTCGACGCGCTCAAGAATTTTTTTCGACTGCAGCTCCAGATATTTCTGATTGTCAAATCCGATCTTTGTCATGTGTTACCTCGTATTTCGAAATTCCAGCAGACTGCATGCGAAAAAACCAAACACGCAGCCATAATACTATCATAGAATATGATACCTTGAATCGACCCGGATTGCAACCGGTATCCGGTGCGAAAATAAGCCAAAGATTCGAGCGTGCCTTTTGCGGTTTTCCACAAGAATTTCAAAACCGGGGCATCCTTGACTTCCAAACCGAAAAACGGTATACTAAACACAATATAATGGGTAGTTATCCCCAGCAAACGCACGAAAACTGGTGAGGAAACGCAATGAAAAAACAGCAAACCTACGGCAACGACAGCATCTCCGCACTCAAGGGCGCGGACCGGGTCAGAAAGCGTCCAGCAGTCATTTTCGGCTCCGACGGTCTGGACGGCTGCGAGCATGCCGTATTTGAAATTCTCTCGAACGCCATTGACGAGGCGCGCGAGGGGCACGGAAACCTGATCATCGTCACGCGCTATCTGGACCACTCGATCGAGGTGACGGACTTCGGGCGCGGCTGCCCGGTCGACTGGAACGAGAAAGAGGGCAGATACAACTGGGAGCTGGTGTTCTGCGAGCTCTACGCGGGCGGCAAGTACAAGAACAACACCGGCGGCGACTATGAATACTCTCTGGGTCTGAACGGACTCGGCGCGTGCGCGACGCAATATGCCTCGCGCTATTTTGACGCCGCCATCCGAAGAGACGGATACCTCTATACGCTCCATTTCGAGCGGGGTGAGCTGGTCGGCGAGATGAAAAAGACGCCTGCGGACCAAAAAAAGACCGGTTCGAGCTTTCACTGGCTGCCCGACCTCGACGTGTTCACGGATATTGACATTCCGAAGGAGTATTACGAGGATACGCTGAAACGGCAGGCGGTTGTGAATGCCGGCATTACCTTCCGGTTCCGCTGCGAGAGCGCGCCCGGTAAGTTTGACGAGACCGAGTATTTCTACGAAAACGGCATTCTGGACTATATCCGCGAGATCACGCAGGACCAGTCGCTCACCGCGCCGCAGTTCTGGGAGGCGGAGCGCAAGGGACGCGACCGCAGCGACATGGATGAATACAAGGTGAAAATCTCGGCGGCGTTCTGCTTTTCCAATCAGGTCAGCCGGCAGGAGTATTACCACAACTCGTCCTGGCTGGAATATGGCGGCGCGCCGGAGAAGGCGGTCAAAAACGCCTTTGTTTACGCCATCGACGCCTATCTGAAATCCACCAACAAATATACGAAGACCGAATCCAAAATTACGTTCCAGGATGTGGCAGACTGTCTGGTGCTGGTGACGAACTGCTTCTCCACGAAGACCTCCTACGAAAACCAGACCAAAAAGGCAATCACCAACAAGTTTGTACAGGACGCCATGACCGAGTTCTTCCGCGACCGGCTGCACGTGTATTTCATCGAGAACAAGCAGGAAGCGGACCGCATTGCCGAGCAGGTGCTGATCAATAAGCGCAGCCGCGAGACGGCAGAAAAGCAGCGGCTGAACATCAAGAAGAAGCTGACCGGCAATCTGGATATTGCCAACCGCGTGCAGAAGTTTGTCGACTGCCGCACGAAGGACGTCTCCCGGCGCGAGATCTATATCGTCGAGGGCGACTCCGCGCTCGGCTCGGTCAAGCTCTCACGCGACGCGGAATTTCAGGGCATCATGCCCGTGCGCGGCAAGATTCTCAACTGTCTGAAGGCGGACTACGACCGCATTTTCAAATCCGACATCATTACCGACCTCATCCGCGTACTGGGCTGTGGGGTCGAGGTGCAGACCAAAAAGGCAAAGGACCTGTCGAGCTTTGATCTTGCGAACCTGCGCTGGAACAAGGTCGTGATCTGCACCGATGCGGATGTCGACGGCTACCAGATTCGGACCCTGATTCTGACCATGATCTACCGGCTTTGTCCCACGCTCATTGAGCAAGGCTATGTCTATATCGCGGAGTCTCCGCTTTATGAGATCAACTGCAAGGACAAGACATGGTTTGCCTATACGGAAAGCGAGAAGGGCGAGATTTTAAAGCAGCTCGAGGGCAAAAAGGTCTCGATCAACCGCTCGAAGGGTCTGGGCGAAAATGACCCGGAGATGATGTGGATGACGACGATGAATCCCGAAACCCGCCGGCTTATCAAGGTCATGCCCGAGGACATGGTGCTCACGCAGCAGATGTTCGATCTGCTGCTCGGAGACAATCTGCAGGGCAGAAAGGATCACATTGCCGAGAACGGCTATAAATATCTGGACCAGCTGGACGTGTCGTAACGCCAGAGAAGGAACGAAGAAACTATGGCAAAGAAAAAAGAACCACAGGCGCCGAAGCGGCTGGACCCGCACGTGCAGGGGCTGCATGCTGAGGTCAAAGAGCAGCCGATCTGCCAGACGCTCGAGCAGAACTATATGCCCTACGCGATGTCGGTCATCGTCTCGCGCGCCATTCCGGAGATCGACGGCTTTAAGCCGTCGCACCGAAAGCTTTTATATACGATGTACAAGATGGGACTGCTGACCGGCAGCCGGACCAAATCCGCCAACATTGTCGGGCAGACCATGCGCCTGAATCCCCACGGCGACGCGGCAATCTATGAGACGATGGTCCGCCTTGCGCGCGGCAATGAGACGCTGCTGCATCCGTTTGTCGACTCGAAAGGCAACTTCGGCAAGGTCTACTCGCGCGATATGGCGTATGCGGCGTCGCGCTACACGGAGGCAAAGCTGGACGCCATCTGCCAGGAGCTGTTCCGTGACATTGACGCAGACACCGTCGACTTTGTCGACAACTACGACGGCTCCATGAAAGAGCCGACGCTGCTGCCTACGACGTTTCCCAATGTGCTGGTCTCTGCAAACATGGGCATTGCCGTCGGCATGGCGTCAAACATCTGCTCGTTTAACCTTTCCGAGGTCTGCAAAACGGCAGTTGCGCTGATCAAAAATCCGGAGGCAGATCTTCTTGACACGCTGCCCGCACCCGATTTTCCGACCGGCGGCGAGATTCTCTACGACGCGGCGGAAATGCTGCAGATCTACAAAACCGGCAGGGGCACCTTCCGCCTGCGCGCCAGATGGCGCTATGTCAAGGAAGGCAACATGATCGAAATCTATGAGATTCCGTACACCACGGCGACGGAGATTATCATGGACAAGGTCGCCGAGCTGATCAAGGCGGGCAAGGTCCGCGAAATAGCCGACATGCGCGACGAAACGGACCTGAACGGCCTGAAGCTGACGATCGATTTAAAACGCGGCACGGACCCCGAAAAGCTCATGCAGAAGCTCTTCAAAACGACGACGCTGCAGGACTCGTTCGGCTGCAACTTCAACATTCTGATCGGCGGCATGCCGCGCGTGCTGGGTGTGCGCGAGATTTTCGAGGAGTGGACGGCGTGGCGCTGCGAGTGCGTCCGCCGGCGGGTCTATTTCCAGCTGCAGAAGAAAAAGGACAAGCTGCATCTTCTCAAAGGTCTGGGCAAGATCCTGCTCGATATCGACAAGGCAATCCGCATCATCCGCGAAACAGAGCTCGACGCCGAGGTCATTCCGAACCTCATGATCGGCTTCGGCATCGATCAGGTGCAGGCAGAGTATGTGGCAGAAATCCGGCTGCGCAACATCAACAAGGAATTTTTGCTCAACCGTCTGCAGGAGACCGAGAGTCTGGAACGGGAAATTGCGGAGCTGGAAGAGCTGCTCGGCTCGGAGAAAAAGATCAAGGCAGTGATCTGCAAGGAGCTCGATGCGGTCAGCAGCAAATACGGTCAGCCGAGAAAGACCCAGCTGGTCTACGATCACGAGCTGAACGTTCCCGACGAGCCAGACATGCCGGACTATCCGGTCACGGTCTTTATCTCCCGCGAGGGCTATTTCAAGAAAATCACGCCGCAGTCTCTTCGCATGTCCGGCGAGCAGAAGTTCAAGGAAGGAGACGCGCTGCTTTTAAGCCGCGAGACGACCAACAGCGCTGAGCTTCTCGTCTTCACCGACCACTGCCAGGTCTATAAGACGCGGCTATCGGACTTTGACGACGGCAAGGCGTCCCAGCTCGGCGACTATCTTCCCGGCAAGCTCGGCTTTGACGAGGGCGAGAGCTTCTTCGATGCCATTTTCCCGGGCGATTATTCGGGCAATCTGCTCTTTGTCTTTGAAAACGGCAAGTGCGCCAAGGTCGAGCTTTCCGGCTATGCGACCAAGACCAACCGCAGAAAGCTTACCGGCGCATACTGTGACAAGAGCCCGCTCGTATCGGTCATAGAACTGCCGCAGGAGCAGGAGCTGGCGCTCTATGCCTCCGACGGCAGAACGCTCATTTTCTCCACGGCACTGCTTGCGCCCAAGACGACAAGAGCCACGCAGGGCGTTGCGGTCATGGCGCTCAAGAAAAACGCAAAGCTGGTGCGCGTCAGAACGCTTGCAGACAGCGCCATCGGCAATCAGGCGCGCTACCGCGCCAAATCGCTTCCCGCCGCGGGCGCGCTTCTGCGGCAGGAGGATACGGAGGAACAGCAAATCTCACTTGATTTATAACAGGAGGTCTGCGCGATGACAAACAAACCCATTTGGAGCATTGCGCGCTATTGCGCGCTGCTGGTGATCGGAAACGCAATGTTTGCGCTGGGCTTTAATCTGTTTCTGGTGCCGAACTCGCTGAACGTCGGCGGCTTGAGCGGTATTGCCATGATTCTGCAGCGGCTGCTCGGGCGCGGCGGCATCGGTCTGTATACGGCGGTGATGAATGTGCCGCTGTTTGTGATCGGCTACAAACAGCTCGGGCGCGGCTTTTTCTTCGGGTCGCTTCTCGGCATGGCGTGCAACTCGCTGCTCATTGACCTGCTTGCCGGGCTTCCTGCGCCGCAGGTCGAGACGATGCTGGGCGTGATTTTCGGCGGTGTTCTGACGGGCGCGGGGCTTGGGCTGGTGTTTCTGCCCGGCGCGACCACGGGCGGCACGGACATTCTGGCGCGGCTTTTAAAGCGGCATCTGCGCGAGGTGAAGATGGGCTATGTGACGCTTGCCATCGACACGGTGGTGCTGATTCTGACGGGCCTTGTCTTCCGCGACATCTCCAAGACGCTTTACAGCGCCATCACGCTGTTCATCTGCTCGCGCGTTCTCGACGCAGTGCTCTACGGACTGGACTATTCGAGCGTCGCGCTCATTATCTCGGACCGCTACGAGGATGTGTACCGCGCAATTGACAAGCAGCTCGACCGCGGCGTGACGTTTCTCGAGGGGCGCGGCGGCTATACGGGCGCTCCCAAAACGGTTCTGATGACGGCGGTCAAGAGCCGTCAGATCTCTGAGCTCAAGCAGCTCGTGCAGTGCATCGACCCGAATGCCTTCATGATCGTCCAGCCGGCGCACCAGGTGCTGGGCGAGGGCTTCAAGCGATACTCGGACGATATTTAAGCGCTTCAGAAAACAGGCACGTTTGCTGCCGGACAGGAGGCGAAGACGGAATGAAGAAGATACGGCTTACGGCACTGACATTGGCACTCTGCACGGCGTTTTCGGCGTGCAGCCGGTTTGTTCCGTCGAGCTATACCCGCGTCTCGGCGCACAGCCAGACCAAAAGCGAGCAGATGGACACGAACGTGGTCAATGTCGACGATTACGCCGGACTGCGGCGCGCCATCCGCGATTTTGTGCGCGGCGGCGTGGAGCACGGTGTCATTCGCGTCCAGCAGTACACGGGCACGCTCGAAGACGACCTTGCCGCAGCTGCCTACTCGGTGGCGCGCGAGGACCCGGCAGGCGCATATGCGGTCGATTATATGACGCATGAGTGTACGCTGATCGTCTCCTACTATGAAATTCACGTGGATATCACTTTCCGCAAGACGCTGACCCCGCTGTCGCAGATTCCGTATGTGAGCGTGCTCAGCGACCTCGAACGCCGGCTGCACGAGGCGATGGACGGCTACGATGCGGTTCTGACCATTTATGCGGGCTACGACCAGGAGCCGGACTATGCGGCGCTGGCGCAGGATTATTATGAGCAGAACCTCGGCAGACTCATGGCGCTGCCGCAGATCACGGTCGAGAGCTACCCGCAAGGCGGCAAGCCGCGCATTGTCGAGCTGACGATGCACTATCCGGAGTCGAGCCGGACACTTGAGAGCATGGCGCAGCAGGTTTCAGATACCGTAAGCGCAGCGTCTGTGTATGTCCGATTCCGCGAAAGCGCCTGGGAAAAGTTACAGCTTCTGTATTCCTATCTTACCGAGCGGTTCACCTACACCGAAGAGCAGACGCAGACGCCGATCTATTCGCTTCTGTGCGAGGGCTATGCTACCAGCTGGAGCATGGCGCAGTGCTGGGCGCTTTTGTGCCAGGAAGCGGGGCTGGAGTGCCAGGTGGTGAAGGGACTGCGTGGGAGCGCGGACTACTGGTGGAACGAGGTCTGCCTCGACGGGACCTGGTATCATATGGATCTCATGCAGGACGTTATGGACCAGTCCGGCTTGCGTCTTCGCTACGACGAGGACATGACAGGTTACTACTGGGACGTGGAAGCGTATCCTGCCTGCCCGGCGCCGGAGGAGGAATCGACCGCGGGAGGAGAGAACCAGCCGCAGGCGCCGGATACGCCTGCAGAGCCGTCGGAACCGGATGCGCCGCAGGAGCCGTCCGGCGAGACGCCTGCAGAACCAGGGGAGGAAACGCCGGAGACATCCACGGAGCCGGTTTTGCAAAATTTTCGATAATTGGGACAGAAGGACTTGACTTTTCCGGAATTTCTGCTATAATCATACCTGCATTTGACGAATGCGGGTGTAGCTCATCCGGTAGAGCGCCACCTTGCCAAGGTGGAGGTAGCGAGTTCGAGCCTCGTCACCCGCTCCATAAAACGACGACTGGCGAAAGCCAGTCGTTTTTGTTTCGCAAATTTTGCGATAACAGTCTCGCAGAGTTTCGCGCCCGCAGGCGCGAAATAAAGTAGATATTCATTTTATCCGGCGGCTTTGCCGACCGAAAAAATTCCGATCGCTGAGCCAGTGTGAGCTTTTCGCGCGGAGAGTGAAAAGCTTGCGTGCAGTCGAGGCGCATTCCGTTATGAAAAAGGGTCCGCTGCCATGCAGCGGACCCTTTTTTGAAGTATTTATGCCTGCGGGATGCTCAGACGGACCTGCGCGCGGCGCTTTGCAGACTCGGCGAGCCGACGCTCCTCTTTGGAAAGAGAGGCGTCTGCCAGCTTTTCCTCGGCGCGGGCAAGCGCGGACTTTGCACGCTCGCGGTCAATGTCCTCCGCCCACTCGAATGTCGTGGCAATCAGGCGGACCTCGCCGTTTATCACGCTCAGCATACCGCCGATGCAGGCGGCGATGCGCGACTTACCTTCGAGGACGACCTTTGCCGGACCCATGCCGACCGTGGTCACGAAGTTCGTATGGCGCGGCAGAATGGTCAGTCCGCCCTGCGCGGCGCGCAGATTGAGACTCTCTGCCTGCCCGTCGTAGAACAGACCGTCAGGCGTTACGATTTGCAGATGGAAGCTGCTCATGCATTGCCGCCTTTCGCCTTGGCGACCACGTCGTCGATCGTTCCGGCAAAGAGGAAGGCAGACTCGGGAATATCGTCGTGCTTGCCTTCCACGATCTCCTTGAAGCCGCGGATGGTTTCGCGAACGGGAACGTACTTGCCAGCCATGCCGGTGAACTGCTCGGCGACATGGAACGGCTGGGACAGGAAGCGCTGTACCTTACGGGCGCGGCTGACCGTCAGCTTGTCGCTTTCAGACAGCTCGTCCATGCCCATGATGGCGATGATATCCTGCAGCTCTTTATAGCGCTGGAGGATGTGGATGACAGACTGCGCAACCTCATAGTGCTCCTTGCCGACAACGTCCGGAGACAGGATACGCGACGTCGAGTCCAGCGGATCGACGGCAGGGTAGATGCCGAGCGAAGCGATGGAACGGTCGAGAACCGTCGTTGCGTCCAGATGCGCGAACGTGGTGGCAGGCGCGGGGTCGGTCAGATCGTCCGCCGGGACATAGACTGCCTGCACCGACGTGATCGAGCCGTCCTTCGTGGACGTGATACGCTCCTGCAGTGCGCCCATTTCGGTTGCCAGCGTGGGCTGGTAGCCGACGGCGGAAGGCATACGGCCAAGCAGCGCCGAAACCTCGGAGCCAGCCTGCGTGAAACGGAAGATGTTGTCGATGAACAGAAGCACGTCCTGGTGCTTGACGTCGCGGAAGTATTCCGCCATCGTCAGACCCGAAAGACCGACACGCATACGCGCTCCGGGCGGTTCGTTCATCTGACCGAAGACCAGCGCGGTTTTCTCCAGAACGCCGGACTCCTTCATTTCGTAGTACAGGTCGTTGCCCTCACGGGTACGCTCGCCGACGCCGGTGAAGACGGAGTAGCCGTTGTGTTCGGTTGCGATGTTGTAGATCAGCTCCTGAATCAGAACGGTCTTGCCGACGCCTGCGCCGCCGAACAGACCGATCTTGCCGCCCTTTGCGTACGGGCAGATCAGGTCGACGACCTTGATGCCGGTTTCAAGAATCTCCGTGGAGGATTCCTGCTCGGCGTAGGACGGTGCCTCGCGGTGAATGGGCCAGCGTTCGAGATTTTCGTCGATGGGCTGATCATCCAGCGGGTTGCCCATCAGGTCAAAAATACGACCGAGGCACGCTTCGCCGACCGGAACGGTAATGGGGGAGCCTGTGTCGACGGCTTCTGTGCCGCGGACAAGACCATCGGTGGAGCTCATGGCAACGCAGCGGACGATGCCGTCGCCGATCTGCTGAGCAACCTCAGCGACGATCGTGCGCTCGCCGTTTTTGAGCGTAACGGCGTGGTTCAGATTGGGAAGCTGACCGTCGGGGAAGCGAATATCAAGGACAGGTCCGACAACCTGTACGACAGTACCGGTATTTGGCAATACGGTCACTCCTTTCAAGACTGTTCTGCGCCGGCGACAATTTCGGTGATCTCCTGCGTGATTGCGCCCTGACGCGCGCGGTTGTAGCGGAGATTCAGATCGTCGATGATTTCGTCGGCGTTTTTGGTGGCGGAGTCCATGGCGGTGCGGCGCGCCGCCTGCTCGGAAGCGGTCGACTCGCACAGCGCGCCATAAAGAACGCCGCCCAGGTATTCCGGAACGATGGCGTTGAAAACGGCTTCGCTGCCGGGCTCATACAAAATGGCGTTCTGCGTCTTGCGCTTCTCGGTGGAGACGCGCAGAGGCAGCAGGTCCAGAGTGCTCGGCGTCTGCGAAAGCATCGAGACGAAGTTCGTATAGCCAAGCGTCAGCTTGCCGAAGCTTCCGTCGAGGAAGCCGTCAGCGAGCATTTTTGCAATCGTGTAGCAGTCGCCGATGGAGACGCTTGCCGCCTCGGCATAGCTCTCGGTGATGACCGTTACGTTCTTGCGCCGGAAATACTCCACGGCTTTCTTGCCGATCGGCAGCACGGCGGCGCCATCCTCCATCTGGGAATAGACCAGCTTGAGGATGTTGTTGTTATAGCCGCCCGCTAAGCCCCGGTCGCCCGCGATGACGACATAGACGGGCTTGCCGTCGGGGTTTGCGTGCAGATACGGCGAAGAAAAATCGTTGTTGGTATCGGCAATTTCGTCCATCGCCGCGTACAGCGTCTGGAAGTACGGACGGCTGGAGATTGCCTTGGCTTGTGCAGAGCGCAGCTTGGAGGCTGCGACCAGCTCCATGGCCTTGGTAATCTGGCGGGTGGACTGCATGCTCTTGATGCGGTTTTTTATCGCTTTTGTGGATAAGCCGGCCATGTGCGCGCCTCCTCCTTCTTATTGATTCTGTAAGAACTCGGCAACGCGCGTGGTAATGGCCTTGTTCAAAAGCGCCTCGGTTTCCTTGCTCAGATCCTTCGTTTCGCGGATAGCGGTGAGAACGTCTGCCGCATTCGCTTCCATCCAGGGATAGAGCTCGGCTTCAAACGCGCGGATGCGCTCGACGGGAATATCCTTGAGGTAGCCGCCGATGACGGCATAGAGGATGCAGACCTGATAGGCGACGTCGACCGGCGCATTGCGGTCCTGCTTGAGAACCTCGACGATACGGGCACCTTGCTCCAGACGGTCTCTGGTGTCCTTATCGAGGTCGGAGCCGAACTGCGCGAAGCTCTGCAGCTCACGGTACTGCGAATACAGCAGCTTCAGCTTACCGGCGACCTTCTTCATTGCCTTGATCTGCGCGCTGCCGCCGACACGGGAGACGGAGATGCCGGGGTTGACTGCCGGCATGACGCCGGAGTGGAACAGCTCGGTCTCCAGGAAGATCTGACCGTCGGTGATGGAAATGACGTTCGTCGGGATGTAAGCGGAAACGTCGCCCGCCTGCGTCTCGATGATAGGAAGGGCGGTCAAAGAGCCGCCGCCGAATTCCGGCGCCATACGCGCTGCGCGCTCGAGCAGACGGGAGTGCAGATAGAACACGTCGCCGGGGTACGCCTCACGTCCGGGCGGACGGCGGATCAGAAGAGAAAGGGCGCGGTACGCGGTGGCGTGCTTACTCAGATCGTCGTAGATCACGAGCACGTCCTTGCCGTCGTGCATGAAATACTCGCCCATCGTGCAGCCGGAGTACGGCGCGATGTACTGCAGCGGCGCCAGCTCGGATGCGGTTGCGGAGACAACGATGGTATAATCCATCGCGCCTGCGGCGTCGAGCGTGGAAACCAGCTGCGCAACGGTCGAACGCTTCTGACCGATGGCGACGTAGATGCAGATGACATCCTTGCCCTTCTGGTTGATGATGGTATCGGAGGCGAGCGTCGTCTTACCGGTCTGGCGGTCGCCGATGATCAGCTCACGCTGACCTCTGCCGATTGGGATCATGGAGTCAATCGCCTTGATACCGGTCTGCAGCGGGACGGAGACGCTCTTACGTTTCAGGATGCCGGGCGCGGGAGACTCGATGGGCGCGTACTTTTTTGCATCGATGGGACCCTTGCCATCGATCGGCTGACCCAGTGCGTCGACGACACGACCGATCAGCTCATAGCCGACGGGAACGGACACGACGCGGCCTGTGCGGCGAACAGTGTCGCCCTCGCGGATGCCTTCTTCGTTGCCGAGCATGACGATGGAAACAGAGTTCTCCTCCAGGTTCTGCGCCATGCCGTACACGCCGCCGGGGAATTCCAGCAGCTCGTTGACCATGCAGCCTGTCAGTCCGGCGGCTTTTGCGATGCCGTCGCCGATCAGAATGACCGTGCCGGTCTCAGACTGGTTGATCTTTGCTTCATAGTGTTTGATTTGAGAACGGATGATTCTTGAAATCTCTTCCGGTCTTAATTCCATTGCTTCACCAGCTTTCAGTAGAATAAAGCCTTGTTACAGGGCGCTGCTTTCGAGCAGCTGTTGGATCTGGCTCAGGTGGCTCTGTACGCTGCCGTCGAGCTGCCGGTCGGGCAGCTCCAGACGAATGCCGCCGAGAAGCGTGGGGTCCGTCTGGACCGTCAGCTCCACGTGCTTTTTGCACTTTGCCTCCAGCTTTTCGCGGAGCCGCTTCGTCTGTGCCTCGGTCATGGGCACGGCGCTGACCGCGCGGACATCGATGATGTTGTGGTCGCGGTTGTAGCGGCTGCGGAACGTCTGGAAACAGTCGGGCAGAGCCGAAATGGTGCCGTTGTCGCACAGAAGCTTCATGAAGTTCTGCGTATAGGGATGGACGCTGCCGCCCCACGCCTCGTCAATGAGCTTCTCACGCTCTTGCTTTTCGATGGAGGGCTCCATCAGAAGCCGTCCATAATCAGGATTTTGCCGAAACAGATCACTTACCGCATGAAGCTCGCCGAGAATCTGCTCTTCGAGCGATTCCTCACGGGCAAGATCGTACAGCGCGCCGCCGTAGGTAAGGGCAGTTTTGCTAATCATGATTCTTCACCCAATTCGTCGATAAAACGCTCGATGAGCGCCTCATGCTGCTTTTCGTCGATTTCCTTTTCGGCAACCTTCGAGGCGATTTCTACGGCGAGACCGGAGATTTCGCTCTTCATCTCGTTCATTGCCTTGCGGCGCTCGAGCTCGATGTCGCGGCTTGCCTTCTCGCGCATTGCCGCCGCCTCGCTCTGGGCGCTGGCAAGCATCGCATCCGAACGGGTCTGCGCATTCTTGACGGCGCGCGCGGTGATCTCTTCAGCCTCCGTGCGGGCTGTGAGCAGATGCCCCTCGTATTCTGCCTTTGCGGACTCGGCATCCTGCTTGGCGGAGTCGGCGTCGGCGTAGAGGGTATCGACCTCCTGCTGGCGCTGGGCGAGAATGTTCTGGATGGGCTTGAAAAGGAATTTCTTGAACAGATACATCTGAATGAAAAGATTCAGAATCTGTGCGATGAAGGTCCAGCCTTCAAAGGCTACCAGGGATTGATAGGACAAGGCTGCCGCCTCCTTTCAGAATGTGACTTTGCCGTCTTACAGCATGCCCAGGAACAGGTTGGGCGCCACAAAGATCAGAAGCAGGCCGGTGACGAAGCCGTAAATACCGGTGGTCTCGGCGCAGGCGATACCCAGAAGCATCGTCGACGTCAGTTCACCCTTCATTTCCGGCTGGCGGGCAATGGCTTCCACAGCTTTACCTGCGGTGTAACCTTCGCCGATACCAGGGCCGATACCGGCAATCAGCGCCAAACCTGCGCCGATGGCGCAGCCCATGAGTACGATTGCTCTTTCTAACATGTTGATATCCTCCTAAAAATTATTAACGTTTTATCCGCGGCACGCTGCCGCATAATAAATAAAGTATGTACGGCCTACTCCGCCGCAGTGGAGATGAACATCATCGTCAGCATGCAGAAGATGAACGCCTGCATGAAGCTGCCGAACCAGTCGAAGTACAGGGAAATGATGGCGGGAATGCCGACCGTGAGGAACGGAATCGCGCCCAGCCACTGCCCGACGACGCCGGGGATGATAGAGAACAGCGCGTGGTTCGCAACGACGAGCGCCGCATAGACCAGGGTCGAAATGACCGTGCCGGAGACGATGTTGCCGAAGTGACGGAACGCCATCGAGATCGGCGTGAAGACCTCACCCAGGACGTTGAACGGCGCCATCACGAAGATGGGGTCGCAGAAGCCCTTGAGGTAGCCGAGAAGACCGTTGGTCTTGAGCTTGGTGAACGTGATGATCACGAACACGACGATGCCCCATGCCAGCGTAGTCGAGACATCCGCTGTGGGCGGCCACAGACCGACCAGAGACGAAAGACTCGAGAAGATGGACATGGCAAAGATGGTGCTGACGAACGGCACATAGCGCATCCATGCCTCACCCATGTTGTTGCGGACGAAGTTTTCCGCGGTGATGACGATCTTTTCCGCCACAGCCTGCCGCTTGGAGATGTTGCGGACCTTCAGATCGTGTGTGAGCCAGATGCAGACCAGCGTCAGAACCAGCATCACGCCCCAGCTGACAACAAGCGTTGCCGTAATGGGGATGCCGCCCAGGATGGGAATCTCAAAATAGATTGGCGCGCCCTGAATGTTGACATTCATTTACGAACGGTCTCCTTCCAAATCAGAATCTATATCCGCCGCTTCGGCGGGGGTCTCCTTTGGCTTGTCCGGCTTGTACAGCCCGAGCGCGCGCATCGCGTAGATGACGAGCTGCGGCATCAGAAGCGGAATGATCGCTGCGATGGGGTGGAAGCAGGGAGCGAAGACGCTCACCGCAACGCCTGCAAAGCAGAAGAACATGCGCAGACTGTACGACTGGCGGACATATTTCGAGGCGTATTCCTTCATGCCGACGGCTTTCTGCAGCGTCACGCCGAGCAGGAAGAAGTTTGCCACGGCAATGGCAGTTCCGAGCAGCGCGCCGAGCACGACGGTGTAGTCGAATTTATGCACAATCGCAAACACCGCGCACATCAGCACGTCTCCGAGCAGAACGCCGATGGCAATGTGACCCGTCTCTTTCAGGACGGCTTTCTGAACTTTCATAGACATACCCCCTTCGTGGTCAGATGTGATCGCCGTAGCCGCGCGGGGGTTTGGGCGTATCGTTGTCTTTTTCCTTTTTTGCAGTCAGCTTCCGGTAAAATTGCAAAGCCGTACTCGCCGAGGTCAGAAGCCCCAGAATCAGCGCAAGGATGGTCACCCACACGCCGAGACTATATTTTGTCTGCAGCCAATGCGCCAGCCACAGCAGAACCACCGGCGGCGTGATCAGAGAAAAGCCGAGCTGACCGACCAGCGCGATGCCCCGGCAGAGCTTCTGCATGAACGAAATGTGCTGCATCGCGAACCCTCTCTACCTAATTTCTGGATTTTATCTGCCTGCCAAATGCCTGTCAAAAATTTTGGCGAGAGCGCCGGATTTCTGAAGACAATCTTTGCATATCGCACAAGAAATTTGCAAAAAATTAACACTTCTTGATTATACTAGCACAAGAAAATGGAATATGCAATATACTAAATCAGAGATGCAAATATCACTTTTGACATAACGGCATCAAGTATAACACAAATTTTTAGGTGCGTCTAGTAAACTTTTCCCAAAGGGTGTATAATCAAAAATAAATTGCAAGCTGATTTCGGCGAATACAAGAAAACCGCAGCAAAAGCAAAGCGCAAAGCGCGGTTTGGACAACTTTCGGGAGGAGAAAACATGGAAAAAAATTTTTCCGGATATTGCCGCGTACAGGACGGTCCGCGCCTTGTTTTTCTGGAGGAGGATGGCGGAACATGGGAGGCAGACTGCAATTACGGCGGCTGCGCCTATGAATCGGAGTGTCCCATCGGACGCGAGATCACGCAGTTTTTGGAGCAGCAGCGGGAGGACGAGCCCTCCTGAAACCGCGAAGCCGCCCGCCGCAGCTTGTCTGCGGCGGGCGGCTTTATCGGACTATTTATGCTCTGCGTGGGTACACGGATCGGGCGCTGTGGGACCGTCATCGAGAAATTCGCTTACCCGGATGTTGCGCGAGACCTTCATTGCCTCGACATGCTTGTGAATCAGTTCCTTGACGACCAGCGGCTCTTTGACATTGACCAGATCGATATGGGGCGTGCTCTTGTCCGAGGAATGGATGATGATCGTGCCGACGCCGAAGATGCGCTGGAACAGCCCCACGCGCACGGAAATATCCGACACGCGGTACAGCAGCGTCTCTTCTATTTTCATGCTGATAAGCCCTGTCTGGACGAACAGACGGTCTTCGGACAGGTAATACTTCGTCATGCTGATGGGCATTCCCAGAATGCGCTTGCGGTCCTCCCAGATGGTGTCGATGCCGGTTTTCATGCGCAAGCCTCCCGCTTCTTTTTTATAGAGTATACCGCGTTTTGCCGCTGCGGTCAAGTGCGGGGTTTGCGCGGCAGCGAAAAGGGAAAGACGGCGGAAAAATTCCGCAATGCCGAACAAAATCCAGCGCTTTTTGCCAATGCCGCTTGACAAGCGGACGAGGCTGATATACGTTATCTTTATCAAAAAACAATGGATGGTTCTGCATGAAAAAAACGCATGGTACGGGAATGAAATTTGCGATTCTGGCGCTGGGTTTCTGCCTGGTGTTTTTCGGCTCGTTCTGGGTGGGGCGGTATGACGTATCTCCGATGCAGACGCTGCGGATTCTGCTGGACTGGCTGCTGCGGACCGTAAGCCGGGGAAGACTCTTTCTGATACAGACCTGGCAGGCGCGCGAGCAGGCGGTGGTGATCAACGTCCGTCTGCCGCGGGTGGCAGCGGCAGCGCTGGTCGGCGCGGCGCTTTCCACGGCGGGCTGTTCCTATCAGGGCATGTTCCGCAACCCCATGGTCTCGCCGGATCTGCTCGGCGCATCGACGGGCGCGGGCTTCGGCGCGGCGCTGGGGCTTCTGTTCGGACTCGGCTACGGCGCGATCACGGGGCTGTCTTTTGGCTTTGGACTTCTGGCGGTGCTGCTGGCGTATCTCATTTCGCGCGTCAGCAAAATCCAGACGACGCTTGCGATGGTGCTGGCGGGCGTGATGATCAGCTCGCTGTTCACCTCCGGCACTTCTTTTATTAAACTGGTGGCAGACCCAACCGATCAGCTGCCTGCCATTACCTACTGGCTGATGGGCTCTCTGACGTCCATCAAGGCGCGTGACGTGCAGTTTGCCGTGCTTCCGATTCTTGTGGGGCTGATTCCGTTATGGCTGCTGCGCTGGCGGGTGAATCTGCTGACCGTGAGCGAGGCGGAGGCGCGGAGCATGGGCGTTGACACGACGCGGCTTCGCGTGGTGGTCGTTCTGTGCGCCACGCTCATGACTGCCGGCAGCGTTGCCATCAGCGGCATGATCGGCTGGGTGGGACTGGTGATTCCCCACTTCGGGCGCATGATCTTCGGGCAGGACTACCGGCGGCTGCTTCCGGCTTCCAGTCTGCTCGGCGCAACGTTTCTGATGGTGGTCGACAATCTGGCGCGGACGATTACGACGAGCGAAATTCCGCTCGGCATTCTCACCTCGTTCGTCGGCGCACCGGTGTTTTTATATCTCATTTTGTCGGGAGGGACGCAGCGTGGCGATTGAAGTCAAAAATTTACGATTCTGCTACGGCGGGCGCCCTGTCATCGGAGACGTGTCCTTCACGGCGGAAAAAGGAGAGCTTCTTGCAGTGCTGGGACCGAACGGCGTGGGAAAAAGCACGCTCTTCCGGTGCCTGCTCGGGTTTCTGGAGCCGGTTTCCGGCGAAATTCTGGCGGAAGGCAAGCCGCTGTCCGGCTATTCCCGGCGGGAGCTGGCAAGGAAAATTGCCTACATTCCGCAGTCGCACACCCCGGCGTTTGACCATACGGTGTTAGACAGTGTTCTCATGGGCATGACGGCGCAGCTGGGCGTTTTTGAGCAGCCCGGAGGGCTTCAGCGGGAGAAGGCGATGCAGATGCTCCGCGCGCTGGGGCTCGAGAAGCTGGCAGACCGCGGCTGCATGAAAATCAGCGGCGGCGAGCGGCAGCTGATGCTGTTGGCGCGGGCGCTGGTGCAGGATGCGTCGATGCTTATCATGGACGAGCCGACGGCAAATCTCGACTACGGCAACAGCTGCCGCGTGATGGAGCGTGTGCAGCAGCTGGGAAGGCAGGGCTACACGATCATTTTTTCTACACACGACCCCAATCAGGCGTTTTCCTACGCGACCAAGGTGCTGGCGCTCAAGGACGGCGGCGTGATGGCGTCGGGCGCGCCGCGCGACGTTTTGACCGAGGCGGTTCTCTCGCAGCTCTACGGCATTCCGGTCGCGCGCTGCGAGGTGCAGACGAAGCTCGGCACAAAAACCATCTGCATGCCCATGCCGGGCGGGGAGGAGGACAACTGATGTTTCGTTGGACAGACGATATGGTACGGTTCATGCGCGACGCCGCGGGCTTCGGCTCGTATCAGACCGAGCTTGCCGGTTGGATCTGCAGTCAGATTCCGCAGGCGCGGCATGTGTGCGACGCGGGCTGCGGGCTGGGCTTTCTGGCGCTGCAGCTGGCGCAGCGCTACCCCCGCGTGACGGCGGCGGATATTTCCGAGCAGGCGCTGGACATTGCGCACGCGCAGGCGGAAGAAAAACGGGTATCCAATCTGGAAATCGTGCAGACCGATTTGCTGGCGTATGCGCCCGAGACGCGCTTCGACGCGATGGTGTTCTGCCTGTTCGGGAAAATGCCGGAGATTCTGCCGATGGCAAAGCGCTGCTGCGCGGGCAGAATCGTCGTGATCAAAAAGGCGTTCACGCACCACCGGTTTTCGATGTCTCGCGTGCCGCTGCGCGACGAGGTAACCGACCGGGCAGCAGATTTCCTGCGTGAGCGCGGCGTGCGGTTTTCATTGGAAACACGCGAGTTTGAAATGGGGCAGCCGCTACGAAGCCTTCGCGATGCGGTGCGGTTTTTTGAAATTTACAGCAAGGACGCGCCCGGCACGCTCACGCGCGAGGCGGTGCGCGCAAGGCTCACTGAGACGGGCGACGCGCAGTTCCCGTATTACCTGCCGCAGAAAAAAGCGCTCGGGCGCTTTACCATCGACACAAAGGATATTCCGGAGGAAATTTTATGAAAGAACTCTTTGAACAGATATTGCACGCGCTCGAACGCGGAGAAAACGTCGTGCTTTGCAGCATTCTTGCCTCGTCCGGCTCTGCGCCCAGAGGCGCGGGTGCGAAGATGGCGGTGTTCCCGGACGGCACCGCGCTCGGGACCATCGGCGGCGGCACGGTCGAGCGCATTGCGCAGCAGCAGGCGCTGGAGCTTTTCAGGACGGGGGCGTCGTATTGTCAGGCGTTCTGCCTGGCGCCCAATCAGGTCAATGATATCGGCATGATCTGCGGCGGCACCGTGATGGTGTATTTCCGTTTCTTCGATCATTGCAGCCCGCAGGACGCGGCGCTGGTCCGCGCGATTCTGGAGCTTTTGCAGAGCGGGCAGGACGCCTGGCTTGTCAGCCGCATGGAGCAGGGAAAAATCACCGCCATGGGAACCTTCGACGAAACCCAAGGGCTTCGCTTCGCGCAGCTGGACGAGCAGATGCTGCGCCCCTGGCTTACCAGCAGCGCGGTCTATCAGAAGGGTGAGCCGTCTTATTATGTCGAGCCGATCAGTCGCGCGGGAAGAGTCTACATCTTCGGCGGCGGACATGTGGGAAGGGCACTGGTGCCGGTGCTGGCAAATGTCGGCTTCCGCGTGACGGTGTTCGACAATCGCGAGGACTTCGCAAGACAGGAAAACTACCCGGCAGCCGAGCAGGTGATCTTCGGCGACTACTACCACATCGAGGAAAAGGTCCACATCACGCCGCGCGACTATGTGGTCATCATGACCCCCGGACATCAGGCAGACCGCGAGGTGCTGCTGCAGGCGATGAAAACGCCTGCGTGCTACGTCGGCTGCATCGGAAGCCGGCACAAGATTGCCGCAACCAATCAGTATTTGATGGATAACGGCGTTGAAGAAGCAGAGCTTTCGCGCATCCATGCGCCGATCGGCATTACGATCTTTGCCGAGACGCCGGAGGAAATCGCCATCTCGATTGCTGCCGAGCTGATTCGCTGCCGCGCGCAGCTTGCAGGCACGGAGAAGGCAAAGAAAGGGTAAGCCATGCATATCTTTTTGACCGGCGACGTGCAGGTCGGAAAAAGTACGATCATAAACAAGACGCTCGCCGCGCTGAAAATAGAACGCCCCGGCGGCTTCCGGAGCGTTTCGGTGCCGGATCTGCCGGACGGCGCGATGTCCGTCTATCTGCTTGCGGCGGCGGAGAAAGCGCCCGCGATGGGCGATTTCAACTGCGTCGGCATCCGCAAAGGCTGCGGGCGCGGCATCGAAAAATTCCCGCAGGCGTTTGAGACGGCAGGCGTGCAGGCGCTCAAAAATGCGGAGCAGTCGCGGCTGATTCTCATGGACGAGGTCGGGCGGATGGAAAGCGCGGCGGCGCAGTTTTCCGCGCGGATGGAAGCGCTTCTGGACGGAAGCGTTCCGATTCTCGGCGTGGTGCAGAAAATCGCCGATACACCGCTTACAAACGCTATCCGCACACATCCGAACGTGCGTGTGCTGACCGTCACAAAGGAAAACCGCGAGCAGATGGCGCAGGAGGTTCTGCGGCTGATTTCCAAAGAGCTGGACCGGACGACAGATTCTGCCGGAGCAATTGTCTTCCGGGGCGATACGGTTCTGATGATTCGCGCGGGCAGCCGCTGGTCGTTTCCGAAGGGGCATGTGGAGCCCGGCGAGACGCATTGGCAGGCGGCATCGCGCGAGACGCGCGAGGAGACCGGCATCGAAGCGGCGCTTCTGGAAGATTATCCGCTGCCCGTTCCCTCGGCGCGGGAGGACGACCGCAGAACCGTCTGGTTCTATCCGGCGCGGTATCTGGCAGGTGACCTGTGCGCGCAGAAAAGCGAGGTCAGCGAGGCAGGTTGGATAAAGATATCGGATGCGGCGAAGAGAATTACGTTTGCGCCCGACCGGGCAGCGTTTCTCAAAGCGCTTGAAATCATGAAAATCAGCCGGTAAGCAAACTGCTTACCGGCTTTTCGTCAGGACCTCAGGTTGTCTTCGGGGATGTCTTCGCTTTCCTTTGGATCGTTGTCATGGTTTCCGCCTTCTAATATGAACGCGCCCATCACGGCGACGGCGGCGACGGGCGCAAGGCTGGACCCGTTCGTAAACCACCATACCGCGAAGCCAACCAGAAGCGTGGTCAGTGCGGCGCGAATGCTATAGCGCATGGAGGACCCTCCTATTTCGTTTTTCTCAGCATAGCAGAGGCTGCGCCGAATGTCAAATGGGTTGCGGTTCGCAATCCCATCTGGTATGATGAAGAAAACGAAAAAAGGATGGTGCCGCATGAACGAACCGTTTGCATTTTATGAAAAAACTGCCGAATACGTGAAGCAAAGAGCGCCCTTTGTCCCTGAGATTGCGCTGATTTTAGGCACGGGGCTGGGACCGCTTGCCGGGCAGATCGAAAACCCCGTGACGCTGGACTACCGGGAGATTCCGAATTTTCTGGTTTCCACCGCGCCGGACCACGCCGGAAAGCTGATCTTCGGCACGCTCGAGGGAAAGAAGCTCGTGTGCATGTCCGGAAGATTCCATACCTACGAGGGCTACGATTTTGAGCAGCTGTCCATTCCCGTGCGGCTTTTTAAGCTGCTGGGGGTAAAGCAGGTGATTGTGACGAACGCGGCAGGCGGTGTAAACGAGGGCTACCGCCCGGGCGATATCATGGTGATTTCCGACCACATCAAATTAAACGGCGCAAGCCCGATGCGTGGGAAAAACCTTCCGGAGTTCGGCGACCGCTTCTTTGACGTGAGCCGGATGTACACCCCGCGCCTGCGCGAGCTTGCGCTGCGGCTGGCAAAGGGAACGAAGCTCCGCGTCCACGAGGGCGTCTACTTCTTCATGCCGGGTCCACAGTTTGAAACGCCGGCGGAAATCCGCGCGATCCGGCTTCTGGGCGGCGATGCGGTCGGCATGTCGACGGTTACGGAAGCGCTCACGGCGGCACACTGCGGGCTGGAGCTGCTCGGCTTTTCGGTCATTACCAACATGGCAGCGGGCATGCTGGACCAGCCGCTCACGACCGAGGAGGTCAGCGAAACGGGGCGCATGATCGAACAGCAGTTCAGCGCCTACTTAAAATCCATCATCCGGGAGATGCACTGATATGGAAGATACCAGAGCCGACAAGGGCTTAGCCTTTATGCTGCAATATGAAAATGTCGCATGGTACGACGCGGGCGCGGTGAAAATTCTCGACCGGCGCGTGTATCCGGGGCGGGTGGAGTTTGTGACGTGCCGGACGCACGTCGAGGTCATGCAGGCAATCCGCGACATGGTGACTCAGAGCGCGGGACCGTATACAGCCGCCGGCATGGGCATGGCGCTTGCCGCGTGGGAGTGCCGGGAAAAGCCGGAAAAAGAGCAGCTTGCGTTTCTTCAGCAGGCAGCAGCGTGCATTGCAGACGCCCGCCCGACGACCAAAAAGCGCATGGAGCAGGTGTGTACCGGCTGCCTCGCGGCGGCAGAGCAGGCGCTGAAGGCGGGCACGCGCGTCGACGAGGCAATCCGCGCCCACGTCGTCCGGGCAAACAATTCCCGCTATTCCAAGGTCAACGAGATTGCAAGGTATCTCGTCGCGATGTTCCCGCAACACGCGGCGGTCATGACCCAGTGCTTCGGCGAGACGATTGTGGGCATGATGCTGAAAGAAGCGAAAAACGCCGGGAAAACGCTGCGCCTGTTCTGCCCGGAGACGAGACCTTATTTTCAGGGTGCGCGCCTGACTGCCACGGTCTGCCATGACATGGGCTTTGACGTGACGGTCATCACCGACAACATGCCAGCCTTTGTCATGCAGCGCGAGGGCATCGATGTGTTTACCTGCGCGGCGGACGCAATCTGCCTGGATGGGTTCGTGGTCAACAAGGTCGGCACATTCCAGATTGCCATCTGCGCCAACCATTTCGGCATTCCGACCTTCGTCACCGGCGCGCCCGACGCGGGCCACCCGACAAAAGACACCGTGACGATCGAAATGCGCGACCCGGCGTTTACGCTGCAGGCGATGGGCGTAAGAACGGCGGCAGAGGGCGTCAAGGGCTACTATCCGGCGTTCGACCTGACGCCGCCGCACCTCATTTCCGGCATCGTCACCGACCGGGGCGTGTTCTCACCCTTTGATTTGCAGCGCTACTTCTCATCCGGCGGCATGGGCGAATACGAGATGGTCGTGTAGCAGCTGCGTTTGTGGCGGTATTTCACAAATTTTTGACGGATTATTGGCAGAACCGGCAGGAGCCTTTGCGGGCTTCTGCCGGTTTTTGCTGGCTCCGGCATCAGAAAATGACGGAGATCTTCAAAAATGTGCACGATGGGATACATGCAGGAAAAAGCATTTGGAGGGAGGCGGCGGAAGACTTGCAGAATAAAGCGCCTTTTTGATGGAAGACCTGCGTTTTTGCAGGAGGACCGGTGGCAGGATGCAGGGACGGAAATGCAGGATGAATTGCAGGAAAAGCATCCTGCAATTCATGAACAATGCTGGAATTTATATAAAATCAACAAATACAGGAAATGTAAACTGTACAAAACAGTTGAATTTGCCGCGCGGATGCGTATAATAAAGACTGTAAAGAGAAATGAGTCGCTGCGAAAATGCAGCGTAGGATTCAAAACGGAGGAAAGAGTTATGCTGAGTATTCTGGCGGTCTGCGGCGCTGCGTATCTTGCCGGTATGGTTGCAATGACCATGCATGGTATGAAGAACTAAGAAATAACCAAAAACGATCGATGCCCGCCGCACACTGTGCGGCGGGCGTTTTGCGTCAGTTCTGTGCGGCGAGCAGCTCGTCGAGAGAAAAGAGCGGCTCGGGCGTGTAGCGCGAGGCGTCGATGCGCGCACCGAGAAAATCATGCAGCCGGTCCGGCTGCGCGATCAGAGCCCGTTTTTGCTCTGTGTGCAGGCGCTTGACGGCGGCTTCCAGACGGCACGCTTCGCTTCTCGTCTGTGCCGACCAGAGCACGTCCAGCGCAATGACGCGGTGGCTTTTCGTGTATTTTGCGCCCGGGGTCAGGCGCAGCACATGCTCGCGCATGCGGCGGCGGGGATCGGTGGTGATGCCGGTGTAGTGCGACCCGTCTTCGCAGCGCACCATATAAATATAGTAGCTCAAAGCTTCAACAGCTCCCGGCAAACGGCGGCAAAGCCCGGAATATCCAGCGTCTCGCCGCGCACGGTTGGGGAAAAGCCCGCCGCTTCGATGGCGCCCGAAAGCTGCTGCTTGGTAAACTCTCCAAAGCCGGATGACAGCGCGTTGCCCAGCGTTTTTCTGCGCTGGGCAAAGCTTGCCTTCACGACGCGGAAAAAGAGCGTTTCATCCGGAATCGGGCAGGGGGGCTCGGCGCGCATGGTAAGCTTCAGCACGCTCGACGTGACCTTCGGCTGCGGAATGAAGCACGACGGCGGCACATCGAACAGCAGCTCAGGAACGGCATAATACTGGCAGAAGACCGAAAACGCGCCGTAGTCTCCCTTTCCGGCAGGCGCGCAGATGCGCTGGGCAACCTCCTTCTGCACCATGACCGTCACTGCCTCAAACGCGCGGCTCTCCAGCAGCGCTGCCAGCACCGGCGTTGTAATATAGTAGGGAAGGTTTGCGCACGCCATCGGACGAAGCCCGGAAAATTCTTCTTCGACCAGCGCTTTGATATCGGTTTTCAGAATGTCTGCGAAGAGGATCGTCAGGTTCTCATTTCCTGCCATCGTCTCGGCAAGCACGGGCTGCAAGCTCCGGTCGACCTCCACTGCGACGACCTTCTTTGCGCTCCGGCAGAGCTGCTGCGTCAGAGGTCCGATGCCGGGGCCGACCTCCAGCACACCGCAGGTGTCGTCGATGCCGGCGTCCAGCACGATCTCGCGCGGCACCCAGCTCTGTGTCAGAAAATTCTGCCCCTTCGCCTTGGAAAAGTGAAAGCCGTGGCGGGTTAAAAGCGCCTTAATCTCGTTGATATTACAAAGATCCATAAAAACCTCTTTATCTGCCCATATAAAATAATTGCCCTTCGTCAGCTATCATTGTAGCAGGCGAAGGGCAGTTTTTCAATTGCCGTTATTGCGCAGGCTGCTCGGCTTCCGCGGTGGCTCGGATGTAGACCTCGACATCCTGTGCGCCCCAGAGGATGCAGTCGTGGTACGAGCCTTCTCCCATGTAGATATCGATCACGTTGGAATTTGCCAGCATGTTCGAGCCCGTATCCTCGGCAATGAAGTCCCCGGCAAATGTGCCGTCCTCGAGATAGAGCCAGACCTCCGTGCCGTAGGGAATCACGTAGGGGTTGACGGCGAGGGTTCTTCCGACGGTGGTCTGCGTGCCGGTTGAGGTCTGCCCGGTGACGCAGTAGGCGGTTGCAATAAAGTCGCCGAGCTTCACCAGATCGTCCGGGCGCTCCAGATCCGCCTTCGTCGCGCGGGTGATGGCGTTATCCGCTTCGGCGGCGGGCGCCTGCTCCTGCGCGTCCTCCGGTGCGGGTGTTTCTTCCGGCGTCTCAGGCGCGGCTTCCGGGGCAGGCTCTTCAATGGTTTCTACAACCGTTTCATACGAAAGCGTCGTGAGAACCGGGACGCTTTCGGTTTTTTCAGCGGCAGCTTCCGGCTGCGTCTGCGAAGCTTTGACAGGCTCCGGCAGGGAAATGGACTCGGCTTTTGCCTGGGTGTCGGGAAGAAGCAGGCAGGCGGCAAGCAGGCAGGCGGCAAGCGCACAGGTCTTGATCCTTGCTGTCAGCATCATTGCAGCAACACTCCTTTCAGATCGGAAACACGATTGGTTAAGTAATTACAAAATAGATACAAACAAGTTACGAATCAGTATCTATTTGTACATTATACCGATAATCTGAAAAAAGTCAAGAGAAATATGCAAAAACATGAATAAACCGGAATATTTTATATAAAATAACTTGCTGGGAGAACAAAGAAAAAGAAATAATCTTGCCGAAAAAGTAAAGAAAATATAACAAAAACATGAATATTGTGACAAATTAGTAAATTTTGCGTTTTTCTCGCAAACGCATTTGACACGGACGAAAAAACGTGCTATATTCTGTACGTTAAAGGCAAGGAAAAAGATACGTTCCGTCCACAGCAGCTCACAGAGAGAGACGCATCCGGTGCAAGCGCCTTGGGTTCGCGGGAGCGGAATACCACTTTTGAGCCGCGCGGCTGAACGAGCAGTAAGCAGCGCCGGGTCCTCCCGTTACTGAGGTCACGAGCGACGGAGCAATTCCGTAAGCAGGGTGGAACCGTGGAGCATGTTTCGCTTCACCCCTGAATCACATCGGGGGTGAAGCGTTTTTCTTTACCCCGAACCAACCGGAAGGAGACAACCATCATGGCAGAAAACAATGAATTCTCGTTTGAAAACGAACAGTACCGCAGAACCTACTGGCACACCTGTTCTCACGTTCTGGCCCAGGCGGTCAAGCGCCTGCACCCGGAGGTGAAGCTGGCGATCGGTCCTTCGATCGACAACGGCTTCTATTACGACTTCGACGCGCCGTTTGCGTTTACGCCCGAGATCATGGAAGAGCTGGAAGCGGAGATGCGCAAGATCTGCAAGGAAAAGCTCAAGCTCGAGCGCTTTGAGCTGCCGCGCGAGGAAGCCATCAAGTATATGGAAGAAAAGAACGAGCCGTACAAGGTCGAGCTGATCAACGATCTGCCGGTTGACGCGCACATTTCGTTCTACACCCAGGGCGAGTTCACAGACCTCTGCGCCGGTCCGCATCTGGACTCCACCGGACGCATCAAGGGCAACGCCATCAAGCTGACTGCCTGCAACGCGGCCTATTGGCGCGGCGACTCCAACCGTCAGACGCTGCAAAGAATCTACGGCGTTGCGTTCCCGAAGAAGGAAGAGCTGGACGAGTATCTGGCGCGCATTGAAGAGGCGAAGAAGCGCGACCACCGCAAGCTCGGCAAGGAGCTTGGCCTGTTCATGCTGACCGAAGAGGGACCCGGCTTCCCGTTCTTCCTGCCGAAGGGCATGGTGCTGAAAAATACGCTGATCGACTACTGGCGCGAGGTGCATAAGCGCTACGGCTATGTCGAGATTTCGACCCCGATGATTCTCAACCGCCGCCTGTGGGAGCGCTCGGGCCACTGGGACCACTACAAGCAGAACATGTACACCACCGTCATTGACGGCGAGGATTATGCCATCAAGCCCATGAACTGCCCGGGCGGCATGATGGTCTACGCGAGCGAGCCGCATTCCTACCGCGATCTGCCGCTGCGCGTGGGCGAGCTGGGTCTGGTCCACCGGCACGAGCTGTCCGGCGCGCTGCACGGTCTGTTCCGTGTGCGCTGCTTCACGCAGGACGACGCGCACATCTTCATGACCTGGGATCAGATGAAAGACGAGATCAAGAACGTCGTCCGGCTCTTTGATGAGGTCTATTCGACCTTCGGTCTGTCCTACGCCATCGAGCTGTCGACCATGCCGGACGACCACATCGGCGACGAAAAGGACTGGCGCTTTGCAGAGGACACGCTGAGCGCCGCCATCACCGAGATGGGAAAGACCTTCACCGTCAACGCCGGAGACGGCGCGTTCTACGGCCCGAAGCTGGACTTCCATCTGGCGGACTCGCTGGGTCGGACCTGGCAGTGCGGCACGATTCAGCTCGACATGCAGCTGCCCGAGCGCTTTGAGCTGGAATACACCGGCGAAGACGGACTCAAGCACCGCCCGGTCATGATTCACCGCGTGGTTCTCGGCTCCATCGAGCGCTTCATCGGCGTCATCACCGAGCATTTCGCAGGCGCGTTCCCGGTGTGGCTCAACCCGGTGCAGGTCAAGGTTCTGCCCGTGACCGACCGCGCGCTCGACTACGCGGACAAAGTGGCAGGCGAGCTGAATGCGCAGGGCATCCGCGTGGAGGTTGACGCGAGAAGCGAGAAGATCGGCAAGAAAATCCGCGAGGCGACGCTCGGCAAGATTCCGTATATGCTCGTCGTCGGCGACCGCGATATCGAAAACGAGACCGTCTCGGTCCGTACCCGCGGCGGCGAGGATCTGGGCGCGATGTCCCGCGCAGACTTCGCGGCGAGAGTTCTCGACGATGTGAAGACCAAACGCATCTGGTAAATACCCAATCAGAACGCTTCCGGCGCTCCGGTTTTTCCGGGGCGCCGGTTTTTTCTGCCTAAACATTTCGGCAAAGGCTGAGACAAAATGTTGCGCCCAGCGCGGCGGCACTGTTATTTCTCAAAAAATAGACAAAAAAGAAATGCGCAAAAAAATCAGAACTTCTAGACAGCGCCTCTAAAAGTGCGAATTTTTCAGCGGAAAACTTGAAAGGACCGGAATTTCACGCCGCTAGACGGATGTTTAGGGGCTTGCTTTTTGGAAATGTTTTGGTATAATGATACACAGCTAACTTTAGCAGATAGAAAAGCGTCAGAGCACATAAGAAAATTTGACACAGGGGGAAAGAAGAAGATGAAAAAACGCATTTTGAGCATCGTGCTTGCGGTGCTGATGCTCGTCAGTGTCCTGCCGATATCGGCGCTCGCCGCGGAAGAAAGCGTTGTTCCGCAGAACGTCGTTACGGCGGAGCATGGCGGCGTGAAAGTTGAAAAGAGGGCAGAGTGGACAGACGAGGAAAACGGCAAGGCGAAGATTACCTTCACCCTGACCGGCGGCACCATGACCTCGCAGGACATTCCGGTGACGGACATCGTTCTCGTGATCGATAAATCTGCCTCGATGAGTAAGAATGGCAGCCCAAAGATGAATAATGCAAAGAAGGCGGCGGTAAGCTTTGTCACAAGTTCTTTGGCACGGGTGCAGATCAGGGCTACAAGGACAAGGTGCGGATTGCAGTCGTTTCCTACAGCGGTAGCGCGGATACCGTCGTCGGATTGACGAATAAAATAAATGACTTAACATCCGGTATCAACAATATTAGGGCAGACGGCGGCACGCATATTCAGGCAGGTATTTACCGCGCGCAACAGATTCTGGACGCAGACACGCGCGAGAAGGTGAAGAAGCTGATCGTTGTTTTGTCCGACGGCGAGCCGACATACAGCTATGCTTTTACCGCGACGGGAACGTTTACCGGATGCACGAAAACAGAATGGTGGGAGAGCTGCAACGCTCGGCTTACAAGCCACGGAGCATTTACAGCGGATTATACCAAGAGGCTCGGTGCTGGCACGAGTTTTAGCGGCATGGAGACGGATAACGGTATCTTCAGCTGGAACTGGGAGAATTCTGGTAACGCATATGTCAGCGGAACATGCAACAAAAATCACGACAGAACGCAGTATGGCGCATATGCTGTAAACGGTACATTTACAGCAAACGGATCGTCAAACCACGGCGTAGGCACGATTTGGGAAGCCAATCAGGCAAAGGCGAAAGGCACGGAAATCTTCGCCGTTGGCTTTGGTCTCGGAGCTGATGACACCAACGCAATCAATACGATGAAGGGCGTTGCGACGGATGACGATCATTACAAGGCGGCGACCACTGCGGATATCTCATACATATTTAATACCATCGCGGATACCATCACCAAGGCAATCGCCAAGGACGCGACGCTCACCGACCCGCTTGGAACCGGCTTTACGCTGACGACGACGGAGGGCGGCAAGACCTATACGCAAGATGTTGGCGAACTGGACACGGAATCGAAAACAATCACGTTTGACATTCAGTACGATACCGCGAACCCGGCGGCGGGCGATACGCTCCCGACCAACAACGGCGCAACGCTTACCTACACGGACGCGGACGGGAAGCCGCAGATCATTCATATTGGGAACCCCGAACTCGAGAACCTCGCGAGAACGGTGACATATGTCGACGAGGACGGCAATGCGTATACCGATCCCGAACACGCGGCAAAGCCTTACTGGAAAGGCACGGAAGTGACCCAGGCGGCTGCGCCGACAAAACAAGGCTACACGTTCACGGGCTGGGAAAAGACCCAGGGCGATGTGGAGGTTGCAGACGGCAAGTTCACCATCGGCTCGGACAATGTTACATTTAAGGCGACCTGGACCAAGAATACAAAAACCCTCACCATCACCAAGACCTGGGAAGGAACAACTGAAACGCCCACTGTAACATTCCAGCTCTTGCAGGCAAGAAAGGGTGAAGAAAACACTACTGTTTATCAGACGTTCGAGTTAGACGGCAACGCCGACACCGGAGCCAATGGCGTGGAGAAAGAAGCATGGAAAGCCACGATCGAGGTTCCTGTGAAGGACACGGACGGCACAGAGTTTAAATATTCTGTAAAAGAAACCAAGATTGGCGGCACTTCCACAGGAGCTGGGGCTTTCAATGTTACCGGAACGAATCCGACTGATGATTCTCGCTATATCATCGGAACGTGGAGTGTTAACTCGTCGGCGAATTATCAGAGCAATACGTATTCGTTCACGAACAAATATACTCCGAAACCGCAGTACACCCTTACCTATGAGTTCGTGGGTGAAAATAAGCCGGCGGTAGAACTACCTGCTGCCGAGACTCTCTACGAAGGTCAGCAGACCAATCTGGAAACGGTAGATGCACCGGATGGCTGGTCCTTCGACGGCTGGTACACGGATGCAGGCTGCACTGAGGGCAACAAGGTTACAAGTCCGTACACCATGCCCGGCAGAAATACGATACTTTACGGCAAGTGGGAGCAGAAGCAGCCCGGTGTTTCCGTCGAAAAGACCGCAAAGCGTATCAGAAACGGCATCGAAGAGGATTTGCCCAGCGGAACCGGAACCGTGCGCGTCAACGATACGATCAAATATACGGTCAAAGCTACGAATACCGGCAATGTCGAACTCAGGAATGTTTCGATTCTGGAGTGCTTTGGTGGTAGAAATAAGTTTAAAGATGATAAGACTCAGCAAGAAGTGAGCGGACTCTTTGATCGTTATGGATTTACAATCGCACAGACTCTTGCGCCGGGAGCAAATGCAACCAGAACATTCACCTACGTTGTAACAGATGCTGACGAAGATTACGGTGTAATCAAAAACCATCTGAGCATGCAAGAAGCAACGTATTTCGATGGTCAAAAGGATGCGAAGATTCCTTCTAAGACGGCACCTTCGCACGAAGTCAAGGTCGAAAAACCGAAGTACAAGCTGAGCTATGTGTTCAAGAGCGGCGACGATACGATCACGACGCTTCCGGAGAATGTCCTGAGCCAGAACAACCCGGCTTACAGCGACGAAGTGGAAGCAGGTACCGACGTAACGCTTCCGAGCGGCTTCACAGAGGTTACTGATACTGTAAACAAAGGCAAGTGGACCTTCGAGGGCTGGTATACGGACGATAATCTCAGCGCGGGGTCCAAGATTACCGGAGACACGTACCCCATGCCCGAGGGCGGCAAGACGCTCTACGGCAAGTGGACCTTCACAAAGGACGAGCCCGAAGATACAACGCTTACCATTGCGTATTACCTGATGCATGCAGACGGCACTTATCCTTCGGAAGCAACAGATAGCGCTACGACGGATGGAAAGGTTGGCGAGGACTTCACGGCGGAGCCCATGAAAACCGCCTATGATGACAAGGGCTACAAGTTCGATGATAGCGCCGACAACAGAATCAGAGGCGATCTTGTTCTGGACCCGAATGGGAACGTATTCAAGCTTTATTACAAGGCTGTGCCCGGGCTGACGGTTGCAAAGACCATCACGGATGTGACCCGTGACGGCGAACCGCTGGATCCGACCGAAGAAGTCAAAGAGGGCGACGTGATTGAGTACGAGATCACCGTAAGAAACAGCGGCAAGCTGAACCTCACGGATGTCGTTCTGACCGACGAGTTCACAGACGCTGAGGGTGATTTGAACATCATCAGCGGCGATGATTATACGGTTGATGGATACGAAATCACACTGAAAAATGGTCTGGACGTTGGCGCAAGCGTCACCATCAAGGCAACCTACGAGGTTCAGCTTGGCGACAGCGGCTATGAGATTAAAAACAAGGCTTCCGGCACCGCGAAAGACGCGCTTGGCGGCGATGTGACAGGCAAGTCTGAATGGGTCACAATCAGGCCGGATACACTGAAAGCCTACTGGATTTTCGGCAGTGCATACAAGTACGTCAAGAGCGAAAAGGGCACCTTCAACAAGGACGAAGAAACCGTCCCGTTCGAGTTCAAGGTAACCTCCGATAAGAAGGGCGAAGAGATTCTTGACACCTTCACGATTGATGTTGACGAAACGGTAAAAGCCGGAGAAACAAGCGAAGGCGATTGGGGCGGCTTTGATTTTAACCTGAGTGAAGAGGAATTTGAAAACCTCGATAAGAAGGAATTCAACGGCAAGGAATATCGCGTTGTGTACCTTTGGGAGCTCAAGGGCGACCTCAAGAATATGAGCTACTCGACAAAGCGTATCACGCTCTATCTGGACAAACCGAATATCTCGTATTACAGTGCGCGCGAACCGATGGTGGAATCCCTCGGCACATGGATGGCATACGCCGACCCCGACAAGGGCGCCGATGCTGACATTATCAACATCTACGGCAAGCAGAGCTCGTCCGGCGGCACGGTCAAGGTCGGCCCGCAGCTCAACCGCGACGACCATGTCGCCTACATCATGGGCTACCCCGACGGAACCGTTCAGCCCGAGGGCGAGATCACGCGCGCCGAGGCCTGCACGATCTTCTTCCGCCTGCTGACCGAGTCCAGCCGCGACTACTACTTCGCGAGAACCAACGACTATTCCGACGTCAACCGCGGCGACTGGTTCAACAACGCCATCTCCACGCTCTCCAACGCCGGTATCGTCACGGGCTATAACGACGGCACCTTCCGTCCGAACCAGCCCATCACCAGAGGCGAAATGGCAAAGATCATCGCCAACTTCGCCAACCTCAACAAAGGCACGAAGTCCTTCACCGATCTTTCCGGTCACTGGTCGAAGACCTACGTCGAGCTCGCCGCCGGCAACGGCTGGATTGCGGGCTACCCCGACGGCTCCTTCCGCCCGGACCAGAAGATCACCAGAGCCGAAACCGTCACCATGATTAACCGCGTGCTCGAGCGCGTTCCCGCCAAGGAATTGAGACTGCTCAGCCGCAGCATCATGCTCACCTTCCCGGACAACAACCCGGGCGATTGGTACTACATCGCCATTCAGGAAGCTTCCAACTCTCACGAGTACCAGAGAAGCGTCTATGAGACCACGGGCGACGAAATGTGGGCCAAGCTGATCGACAACGTCGACTGGACCAAGCTCGAAAAGTAAGACCCAATCAAAAAAACGCGCCGGAGCAATCCGGCGCGTTTTTTACCTGCCCATAAAAACGCGCAAAAAAGGCTCCCCATCGGGGAGCCTTTCGTTGTATGTGTGTGCGTCAGTCGACGTCCTTGACGACCTCGTCCAGCGGTTCGTCGAGCCGCTCGGGGTGCTGTAAGTACTTTTTCATGTGCTTGAGCGCGGTCGCGAAATAGAACCCGTCGCAGATGCGCTCGTCGGTGTTGACCGTAAAATCCACGTACTTGCGCTGGACCAGATTGCCGTCCAGATCAATTTCATTCTTCCGGTATTTGCAGCCGAACGCGCAGAACACCGGCAGGTTGCCGAAGTCATACAGATGATGCACAATCGGCGGAATGCCGAGCGAGCCCATCGAGGTAAAGAAGATCGAGCCGTGGAACGGGCTGACTTCCAGCAGGAATTTCGGCAGCAGCCCGAAGTAGTCCATCACCTTGAGCACCCAGACCACGAACTTAAAGACCACGCCCGGAATCAGCGACAGAAGCTTCGCCGTCTTGTCAAAATCGCTTGCGTCGGACGCTTCCTTGATGCGTGTGACCTGTTCGTTCATCTTCCGGTAGATTTCCTCCACCGAGTCGGTCTGCGTCAGGTGCAGCTTCATCGCGCTCTCGGCGGCGTCGGTCGACATCTCCTCTTTGACCATCATGCAGAACTGGATGTCTTCTCCGCGGCTGTAGACCTGCTGCCCGGACAAAAAGCGGTTGAGCGCCGGATATTTTGCCACCGTGCGCACATACGCCGCCAGAAATACATGCGTGATGCCGAAGCTGGTCAGCCCCGCGCGCCGCTTCTCGCGAATGTAGCGCTCCATGGCGGTGATCTCGACCGAGTCGCGCACGAAGTTGGAAGCGCCGACTCTCGTCGGCATGATGTAGTTCGCAACCACCTGCACGGGATCCAGCGAGCGAAGCTTGCGCCCGTCGACGCGGTCGCCCCACGTGGGGTGGTATTTGCCGTCCGCGTGCGGCTGCATTGCCAGCACCGCGAAAAGCCCGCCCGTCAGAAACAGAAGCTCCGGCAAAAAGCCCACGCGCGCCGACCAGTTGGCGCCGGAAAACGCGCTTCTGTGCGTGTAGGCAAGCACGCCGATCCCCGCGGCAAACAGCAGTACCAGCGCCCAGTTGTTGCGCACGCGCCCGGAAACGGTCATCGCGTAAAAGCCCGCAATCGCCAGATACGCCACCCAGAACACAAAGCGCAGGCTCAGACTGGTTAGCACTGCGGATACGCGCACGCTGTAATAAATCGCAAGCAGGAACGCCGGAATGGCGGTGCGGTAGAACCGCTCCTGCCCGCCCAGTAAAATCATCAGCACAAAGATCAGACAAGCCGCGACCGGCAGCACAATCTGGAACCACACCGTCGCTGCATCTGCGCCTTTCCCGCAGGAATATGCGATGCGGAGTACTGCCGAAGCCGTCATGACCAATGCGCTCAGCCAGACAAGAAGACTCTTGCGGCTGACAAAATAAGACACTCTTTTCTCCATGGTACTATCATACCAATTGTGCGCCGGAATTGCAAGTGCGCACGCAAACGCGGGTTAAAACAGAGATTAAGCTGGTGAAGGCAGCACCGCGCAATTCGGCAAGAGGCTTCGGCGAGAGATTTTGTTCCAAGCTAAAGTTTGAAACACGCAGGAATCCTTTGTGGCTTTCAAGTGTTTCAAACTGCGAGATTGGGGCAAAAGATCCGCCGAAGACCGCAGACGCAATTGTGCGGTGCTGCCTCAAAACAGCCGCTGCACAAGCGAAAGCCCCAGACCCTCCAGATATTGCTTTGCCGCTTCATAGCGCGCCCGCTCACACAGGTGCTGGAGTTTGTGTGCGTCGAAGCCGATGATGGCGCGCACGCCGGTTTTCGCTGCAATCTCCCAGAATGCCGTGCAGGGATAGCCGAGTCCGGAAAACTCGCCGCGCGCGCGTTTATCCACACCGTAGAGATTGTACTCGAGCGGCAGGTCGAGCTTCTTTGCCTCCTCGCAGAGCGTGTATGCCGCCTCGCGGCACGTTTCGTCAAATACCGGCTGCGAGGTGTAAATCAGATCCGGGTGCGCCAGATACGCATAGAGCCCCGTGCGCATCCCGGCGAGGGTGGTCGTCAGGTATTCTTCCAGCAGCATCGGCGCGGCAGTATACGCGCGCGGATGCTCGGGGTCTGCCCACTGAAAATGGTTCCCGAGAATGAGGTAGTCGACCTGCGGACGGATTTCACGCAGAAAGTCCATATGCCCGGGGAAGTACTCGCATTCCAGCCCGAGCGGAATTTCAATCACGCCGCGGTATTTCTCCTGTAAGGCATGGATGGACGCAAAATACCCCGGAAGCTCTTCCGGAAGCATGCGGACGCCCCGGCAGACCGCCGGGCTGAGCCCCTGCCAGGGCGTGTGGTCCGAAAAGCCGAGGACCGTAAAGCCCTGTTCGATGGCGCGCTGAAGATATGCTTCGTCCGGCACGTTTTCCGCGTGTCCGCAGCGGAAGGTGTGCGTATGATAATTGACCGGCATGGGATTCCTTTCTGCACGATATGTGCCAAACCAACAAATTGCAACTGATATTATAGCGGTTTCGTGCATTTTTGCAACCGGAATTTCACACAGAACGCCCGGTTTTAAAAACAGTTTTAACATCCGGGCAGACCTGTGGTATCCTGATTCCAGACGCCCAAAGGATGTGATGGCATGACAATCCGAAAGCGCCTGGCGCGCTCGAATCTTATCATGATTCTGATTCCCGTGGCAATTGCGGCAGCGCTGCTGCTTCTGGGCGGCGGACCCGCGGTACTGCTTTTGAAGCGGGTGTATCTTCCGCGGCTGGGGCTATCGATGGCAGCGCTGCATGAAACGGGCGAACAGCTGGAAGCGGCGTTTGACGGCGCGAAAACAATTGCCGCAATTTATGGCGGCACGGTCATTCTGGCGCTGCTGGCGGCAAGCGGCTTTACGAATCTCTATCTGACAAAGCACCTGTTCCGGCACATCCAGAAGCCGCTGGATATTCTGGTGTCCGGCGTGAAGCGGATGCAGGAAGGAAACCTCGACGCGCCGATCGGCTATGTCGTTCCGGACGAATTCAAGCCTGCTTGCGACGCGGTCGACGAGATGGCAGCGCGGCTGAAAACCTCGTTGGAGGCGCAGAGCCGCCAGCAGCAGCAAAAGCAGGAGCTGATTGCGGGGATGTCTCACGACCTCAAAAGCCCGCTGACGTCGATCCGCGCTTACACCGAGGGCTTGCTCGACGGTGTGGCAAAGGATGAACAGACGCAGGCGCGTTATTTGCAGACGATCTACGCCAAGGAGGCAGAGCTCGGGACGCTCGTGAACCGGCTCTTTTCGTTTGCGAAGCTGGATCTCAGCGAAGCGCCCGCAAAGCCGGAAGCACTGGAGATTTCCAGAACGTTTGCGGAGATTGCGGCAGGCTTCGAGGCGGAGGGGCTGGACGTCTGGCTGGGCGATCTGCCGGATGAAACGGTGATGGCTGACCGGGAGCTTCTTTCGCGCTGCATGTCCAATCTGCTGGACAACAGCCGCAAATACGGAGCGAGTCACGTCGTGATTTCTGCGGACATATCGGGCGATACGGTTTCGATTTCCGTTTCCGACGACGGACCCGGTGTGGAAGCGTCGCAGCTGGAAAAGATTTTTGAGCTGGGCTACCGCACAGACAGCGCGCGGCAGATCCGTTCATGAAATCAGCATTTGAACATGAGGTGGTGGCATCTTTATAAAAATTGCAAAAAGAAAGAAAAGCACGGCTCTATTCAGCAAATAGAACCGTGCCGTGTTCGTGGTGCGCCCGACAGGACTTGAACCTGCACGCTCGCGCAATGGAACCTAAAGGTGATGTCACCTTGGTGAAAGGTTCGAAACCACCGGAATGCTTCATAATAGCACTACAGAATACATATCAACAGTCGGAGTTTTCAGGCGCATCCTGATAAAATGCTGCATTTTCAAGGATTGTACGATTTTCGACGAGATTTCCCGCCTTTTCTGAATGATTGCAAAACCATTGAAAACACTGGACAAACCGGCTTTTTGAGGATTTCGGATGATAGTAGTCAAATCGTAGTCATGCAACTGCCCGTGGCAGAAAAACTGTTTCAGGAGTGAATCACATGATGCGCAGCTTCTACAAAGCATGAAAAGTGATCTGTGTACAGCTGTAGAGGATAGCCGTCTGGCTTCTCATCTGTATGCGAGGCGGTCGCTATTTGACAAAAAGGGCCGTCTTCGATACAATAAACGCAAAAAAAGAACGCACAGGAAAAAGGAGGCCGACCGATGAACTTATGGCACGATATCAGCCCAGAGCGGATGCAGCCGGAGGATTTTCTGGTGGTGATCGAAATTGAAAAGGGCTCAAAAAACAAATATGAGCTGGACAAGCAGACCGGTGCGCTGCGGTTGGACCGGATCCTCTACACCTCGACGCACTACCCGGCCAATTACGGCTTTATCCCGCGCACCTATGCCGATGACGGAGATCCGCTGGACGTGCTGGTTTTGTGCAGCGAGCCAATTCGCCCGATGAGCCTGGTGCGGGTCTATCCGGTCGGATACTTTACCATGCGCGACAACGGTGCGATGGACGACAAAATTCTCGCGATCCCGTTTGGCGATCCGATGTTCAACGGATATTCTTCCCTGTCCGATCTGCCGGCACATATCTCCAATGAGATCAGCCATTTTTTCAGCGTCTACAAGCATCTGGAGCCGGATACCAACGCGGAGGTCGACAGTGTCCATGGCCGTGCTGAGGCCGTCGCGGTGATCCGGGAGGCCTTTGCGGCCTACCGGCGAAAATTCAATCAATAGATTAAGAAAAAGGTTTCTGCAGCTTAGGCTGGCAGGAACCTTTTTTCTGGATTTGTCTTGCCAGAATTGCGGTTGTATGGTAAGCTCGAACTGTAAAAGAGGTGAAACAGAAGCGCAGAAAAGGAGGCGGTATCATGTTTTGTCCAAAGTGCGGAAAAGAACTCCGGGAATATGAGCGCAGCTGCCCGTATTGCGGCGCTGCCGCAGCCCATGGACGTGGAAACCGGCATAGAATCAAGCCTATGGAGCTGATTGCCATCGCAGCCGGTGTGCTGGCGCTGCTCCTGGCCTGCACGGTACTTGTGTATCAGATTGCACAGCGGAAAAAAGAAGCCCGGTGGACGGAACTGACGGTGGACAGGCGGGAAGCAGCGGCAGTGGTTCCGGTGGAGCCGTTAACGCGGCAGCAGTTTCTCAGGTTCACGGCCGCTGACGCGCAGACGGCTGCAGCTGTGCCGGACTACAGTGTATCCGGGGACTTACATGAGATCACAAATCTGGAATGGATGGAGTGGAACGGGCTTTCCGACACGGCCAAAGCCGTCCTTGCGCAGAATTTGTTTGTGGTCGAGCCGGATTTTTATTCCGAGTTTTTCGGCCGCTATGAATGGAACCGCTATCTGCAGATCCCGAATTTTGTAACGGTAGATTCCATGATGCACACCTATCATCTGTATTTCAGCCTGCTTCTGAACCGGACGGAAAAGCAGCAGCTTGCCGCGCAGCTGCAAGCACTGAGCAGAGACATGCTGCGCGCATCTGCCGCACAGCTGGACGCACTGGCGGGAACGGAGTGGGAGAACGCGGCGGCGCGCAGCACGGCGTTTTTCGCGGTGGGCGCAGCGCTTCAGCAGCCGGATACCCAGCTGCCGGAGCAGGTAAAGGCGCTTGCCGCGCAGGAGCTGTCCGCCATTTATGCGGCGCAGGACATTGCCCCGTGTGCTGTAACGGAAGATCTTCTGGATTATTCCCAGTTCAAGCCGCGCGGCTACTATGAAGGCGACGAGACGCTGGAGGCGTATTTCCGCGCGATGATGTGGTACGGGCAGATCAATTTCACGCAGAAGAAGGAGGATATGAACCGCACGGCGCTGCTGATCACACTGGCGCTGCACGACACAGCGTCGGACAGCTGGGAAAAGCTCTATGCCGTGACCTCGTTCTTTGCGGGCGCCAGTGATGATCTTGGCTATTATGAGTATCTGCCGGCAATTGAGGCTGCCTACGGCACCATTCCAGACACGGAACTGCTGCGCGCGGATGAGACTGCCTATCAACACTATACCGAACAGATCAGGACGCTTGCTGCGCCGCAGATCAACTCCATCCCGGTGGTCGACCCGGAGGGAACCGTCGATCTGGCGGAGGAGGGAAAGGGCTTCCGCTTCATGGGGCAGCGCTTTACGCTGGATGCCGCCGTGATGCAGCAGCTGGTGTTCAACAAGGTCAGGGAAAACGCGCAGGGAGAACGGCGGATGCTGCCGGATGTGTTGGATATGCCGGCGGCGCTCGGCTCCGAGACGGCGCTGTCCCTTCTGACACAGCAGGGCGATACGGCTTACGCACACTACCCGGAGCAGATGCAGATGCTCCGAAAAGCAGTAAAGGAAGCGCCGGAGGAATTGTGGTCGGCGAGTCTCTATGCAGGCTGGCTGTACACGCTCAATCCCCTTCTGGAGGAAAAGGGAGCCGGTTATCCGTCGTTCATGACGACGGAGCAGTGGAAAAGGAAGGCGCTGGAAACCTACGCGGGCAGCTTTACCGAGCTCAAGCACGACACGGTGCTCTATGCCAAGCAGGTGATGGCGGAGATGGGCGGCGGCCCGCCGGAGGAGCTGGATGACCGCGGCTATGTGGAGCCGGAGACGGAGGTCTATCGCCGGTTTGCGGAGCTGGCAGAGCAGACGGCAGACGGGCTTCAGACATATGGAATTCTGGATCCTGCCGACCGCGAAAATCTGACACGCCTCTCTTCGCTCGCGCGGAGCCTTGAGACGATCAGCCGGAAGGAGCTGCAGAACGAGCGGCTGTCGGATGAGGAATATGACCTCATCCGGGAATACGGCGGCACGCTGGAGCATTTCTGGATCGAAGCTGTCAAAGACCGGACAGATGCGGAGTATCTCGACGCACGGGAGATCCCGGCGTCCCTGGTGACGGATCTTGCCACAGACCCGAACGGAATGGTTTTGCAGGCCGCGAACGGTCGTCCGGCGCAGATCTATGTGATCGTGCCGGTGGACGGAACGCTTCGCATCGCCTCCGGCGTCGTCTATAACTTCTATCAGTTCCGTCAGCCGCTGTCGGCGCGTCTAACGGATACCGAATGGCGGCAGATGACCGGCGAATGGATGTCGCCGGACGGGCGCTTCCATCAGGATGAAACGCCGGAGAAGCCGTGGTGGACGCAAAGCTATTGGGTGCAGGGGTGAGAAAATGGCTCCTGCTTCCGGTACTGGCGGCTGTCTGCGGCGCAGGCCTGCTCCTCTGGCGGCTGGGCTGTTTTCTGCCGCGCTGGATCGTCTGGCAGGAGGCAGACTGTTTCTGTATGGCGGAGGAAGGCCCGGAGCAGCTCAGTCTGCGCAGAAAAACGCTGCGTGCAGTCTCTGACGGAAGTGAGATCTGGCGCTCGGCGGCAGGACAGAAGGTGCAGAGCCTGCTCTGGTGCGATATCGACCATGACGGAGCGCCGGAGCTGCTGCTCCTCGTCTGGCGATGGGGGCGGTTCGGAAAAAGCCGGCCGTTCTGGAAAACCGGACCGGACTGGGGCTGGTCGCAGCATATTGATATTTACGACTGGACGGGAAAGAACTTTCGCCCGGCCTGGATGACCTCGGATATCGGTCTGGATGCCGCCGCGTGGCAGTTTGACGAACAGCAGCGGCTTGTCATCACCGAACGGAGCGGACGGGAAAGCGCATGGGACTGGATCAGCTGGGGGCTTGTCAGAATTGCATAACGGCATTGGCGCAGAACAGGAGGAATGGGCAATGGGAAAAATTACTATACAGAATTATACATGCAAGACCCCGATCACGATGATCGGGTTTGAGGCAGGGATCTGCTGGGGGGCGGACACTGCAGATGAAAAGAAGAACTATCGCAGAGGGCTGGACTGCCTGGAGAGCGGGCACGGAAGAACGTTTGAGTTTCCGGATGTCTATCTGACGCTGGAGGGATATTCAGCAAGGGTGATCCGGGAGTGGTACACCCATATCGGCGGCCAACCGACACGGCTGCAGGCCAGCACGCGCTATATCAACTATGAGCATGGCTTTGACTATGTGACGCCGGCCAGCATTGCGGAGCGTTCGGCTGCAAAGGCGGTCTATGACGAACTGATGGCGGAAATTCAGAAGCATCTTGCCCGGCTGGACGAGCTCGGCGTCCCGCGCGAGGATTCCGCGACGGGGCTGCCGCTCGGCATGGAGACGAGGATCGTCTGCAAGCACAACCTGCGGAATCTCATGGATATGTCGCGCCAGAGGATGTGCAGCCGTGCATATCACGAATATCGCGCACTGTTCAGCGACCTCTGTCGGGAGCTGAGCGGTTACTCGGAGGAATGGAACTACACGGTCAGCCATTACTTCATGCCGAAGTGCAGAGCCATTGGTTTCTGCCCGGAGAAGCATTCCTGCGGCAGAATGCCACCCAGAGAACGAATAAAAACATGACGTGGGAGAGGATCTGATTGCGATCCTCTCCCACATGGTATCCACAGCTTATGACTCTGATGCACGCTCTGATTGACAAATCGGAGCTTCTATTACAGGGCACAGATTTCGTCAGCAATCTCCTGTACCGTCTGATTGCCTGTTTCAATCTTTATGGCATCAAGTGCCTGATACATATGGATTCTTGTCACGCTTATACCCCGTCAAATATCGCTTTTTGCGTTTCTGTGATTTTGTTTCATCCCTCCCCGGTCACTTATTCTGCGCCGGTCAGCAGCTTGTCCAGCGGGATTCTTTCCGGGTATTTTCCCTCGGTCAGAATGTCGTATAAATACCTGTTATCCAGAATCATATCATCCCGGATAAGCTGCCAGTTTGCCTTTTTCCTGAAAAACACCTTGAAGATCAGAAAGTTCATGAACGCCCCAATTACCGGCGTTGTCATGCCGAAAGCCTCGGTGTGAGAGAAATGGCATCCTGTTTCAGTTCTTTTCCCTTCAAAGGTGATGAACGCCGTCTTCTTGTCGCTCCGGAATACAATGCGGAAGTGGTTCTCATCCTGTTCGCATTCCGTAATCGTGCCTGTCACATCGTAGTCCAGCCCCATGACGATCTCGCGGAAGCGGACCTTGCTTCCCGCATGATAGTTCCCGTTATAGAGATTGCATTCGATGTGGTAGGGACTCCATTTCACAAACTCTTCCTCAAAGTTAGCAGTCCATGCCTTTAATTTTTCATAGGAAGCCGGAATCTCTATCTGCTCGGTAAGTACAACCATTTTTCTATTTCTCCTGTCAAAGCTGTCACCCCAAAATGATTTTTCTAAGTCTTTCTAAATCGTCCTCATCCGGATGGGAAAGCGCACGGTCAAAGTCTTCAATCAACGCATCAATATTTGCCGGATGCTCCGGTTGTGCCTTCATTTTCATATAGCGATCCCGTACAGACTGCGGCATTTTACCCTGACACATATATTCTCCGACCACGGTATTGCTTGGGTCAACAGACTGCTTAACGTGATCGAGGATCTTCTGGAAATATGCCACACTGCCACCGAAGCCCGCCGTTCCGAAAAGGAAAACCTTTTTGCCTCTCAGCTTTGACAGCAGTTCCAAGGTAGCATTATCCGCGTTGCCTTTATCCGTCCAGAATCCGATATAGAGTATTTCAGAGTGCAGTTCTTGCGTTTCAGGCACACCGTAATAATCACAGTTTTCTGCCGGAAGCACTGCGCGAATTATCTCGGCAAGTATTTTCGTGTTACCGGTCAAGCTGCTGAATATGATCGAATATCTTCCCTTATCCATAGCAAAAGCCTCCTGTCTTATCAAAGCGGCATCGGTGTCCGGGCAATCAGAATGACCGCCAGAATCGCGCCCACAAATGCCGCAGCACCGATGATTGCCAACACCTTTTTGCTGAGTTTCTTCTTCGCTGCCTTGCAGATCAGCGCGGCGCAAGCTATGCAGATAGCCGCCGCCAAAAGTGCAATGCCCAGCGTTTCCCATAGCCAAGATAGTTCAT